>WNFI01078340.1_pt1 | contig 49629 bp, 52 predicted proteins | sample 5400471 | NCBI WGS metagenome assembly WNFI01 (sample SAMN13153348, study PRJNA577476) | soil metagenome | isolation source: 100 cm saprolite on Douglas fir-dominated hillslope | place: USA:California | collected 2013-09-17
CTCGTCAAGCTGTTGGAAACGACACTCGAGTCAGGATCGGCGGTCGTCTCGGTCGTCGGCGAGGCTGGCGTCGGAAAGTCGACGCTTGTTCGCCAGCTGGCACCTGAGCTGCGCCTGCGGGCCGGATCGCTCGTCGGGGGCCGCTGCTTCGAGACCGACGTCAAGCGGCCATACGCCCCATGGGCTGAAGCGCTCAGCGCGATCAATCAGCTCGGCGTCGGCGGCGGACAACTCTGGAAGGAACTTCCGCGACTGGTCCCCGAGTTGGGGGCCGCGAGCGGCTCTGCGGCCCAACACAAGTACGTTCTCTTCGACGAGGTCGTGGCGTACCTTCGCGCGGCGGCCGCGTCGCGTCCCCTCGTCGTCGTGCTCGACGACATGCAGTGGGCTGACACCGCCTCCTGGGATTTGCTCGAGCACGTCGTGGCATCGCTGGAGCGCGACCGCATTCTGATCTGCCTCACCATTCGCGCCGAGGACGCAGAACGGGCGGTGGTCGAACGGATGCGGCGCCTGAGCCGCGATGAGCGGTACACGGAGGTCGCGTTGCGGCGCCTCAATGAACGCGAGGTCGCGGTCTGGCTGGATCACGTCTTCGCGCATCAGGAGATCGATCCGGCGATTTTGCCGCTGCTGCAGCGCTACTCGGAGGGTAATCCGTTCCTCACGACGCAGATTCTGCGCACCTTGCTCGACGACAAACTGGTCCAGTTCAATGGCGGACGGTGGGAGCTGCGTTCGCGCGGCGACATTCAGCTGCCCGCGGCTGTTGCCGGTCTGATGGAGCGCCGCCTCGAGCGGCTCTCGCCTGACACCCGCCGCATGCTCGCCACGGCCGCGGTCATCGGACGCGTTTTCGATATCGACCTCGCCTGCTCGTCGGGCGCGGGCACCGAGGACGAGTTGCTTGACGCGGTCGATGAGGGTGTCGCTCACGCCGTCCTCGAACCCGTTGGCACGGGCGGTTCGTCGTACTCCTTCACCCATTCGCTGCTCGTCAACGCGGTGACCACGTCGATCAATGCCCGCCGCTTGTCCCGAATTCACGAGCGGGTCGCCGTGGCCCTCGAAGCGCACGCCCCAACGCGCCTTGCCGAAATCGCCGTCCATTACGATCGCGCCGGGAACTCGGAAAAAACGTACGCCTTCGCGATGGCCGCCGGCCGCGCATCGGTCGCTCTGTACGCCCATGCGGAGGCTCGGACGTTCTTCGATCTCGCGGCGCGTTGCGCCGCAGAAGAGGGACAAAGCGCGGCCGCGATGTTCCGGGTCGCCGAGGTTGCCGAAACCGAAGGGAAATACGCCGAAGCCGATCGCCTGTGCGAGGAGATCCTCGAAGATCTTGGGCCACGTGCTGGAGTTCCCCAGTATCTGCCGCTGCGCCGGATGCGCGAGCGCATACGCGCCATTCTCGGACGGTCGTCGGCCGAAACCATCAAAGCGTGCCAGGCCCTGCTCATCGAAGCCATCGCGATGGGAGAGCGCGCCGAAGAGGCGGCCCTTCTCGGCATGATTTCGCAGGGACACAGCCGGCTCGCCAACTGGGAAGAGGCAGAAGCCGTCGCGCGTCAGGCCGCGGAGGCGGCTCGTATCGCGGGAGACCCGCGAGCGTTAGCCGATGCGCTGACCCGCCTTGGCGTCACCCTCCTTAATCGGGCGCCGACCGAGGCTCTCGAGAACTTTCGTCATGCCTCCGACCACTTCCAGCGGCTGGACGATCGGGCTGGGCAGGCTCGAGTCTCCATCAACATGGGCATCATTTATGGAAACTTGAACGACACCAATGAGGCCGAGCGCGCGTATACGCGCGCCCTCGACGGCGCACGGAATGCCCACGCATCCGATCTCGCCGGGGGAGCTTGCCTCAACTTGGGCGTGCTGTATTTGAAACGCGGCCGCGCGGAGCTCGCCGGCGAGCGGTTCGAAGAGGCGCTCCAAGCGTTCGTGGCCGCGCAACATGAACCGCATCGCCTCTATGCCCTTCTGAACCTGGCGCACCTTGCTCGCGAAAATGGCCACTGGGACAAGGCGACTTTGCTTTATACGGAGGTCATCGCGCTCGCCGTTCACACAGGGCAACCGGACGTCGAACTTGGGGCACGGGCGGGCTCCGCGCTCACCGATCTCGCTCTCGGAAAGACCGCGGCAGCATCAGACCAGGCGCGCGCTATCACGGCGCGAATGGATGGCCGCCCAGGTTGGTGGTTCCAGGGACGTGAAATTGTCGAAGCCCTGCGGATTCGAATCGCTGCCGCGCGTCGGGAATATGGCGAAGCCGTTTCGCTGCTCAAGGAGAATGTCGAGGCGCTCCAAGGACGCGATCTCTACGCTGCCGGATGGCTTCTCGGCGAGTGCGCGCAAGCGCTGCCGCCAGACAGAGTGCCATTCTCGCTGATCACCGAGCTGTCGCCGCGACTCGAAGCACACGGCTACGCTGGCCTGGCTCTGCGTTTCGCGACGCTCCGACTCATTCTCAACGACGGACCTCGCCTGAGCACGGGCGGCGCACCCCTTTGGGCTCCCACAGGCAGCGATTACGAGCCAAGTGATCACTCCTTCGAGCCACCGTTGGAGCCGGAGAAGCCGAACCCACCCCGAAAACCGCGGTAGCGCCGGCCGCTGGAGCTGGGCAAAATGGGGGTCAACGACGTAATCAAGGCAAAGCAGGGTTTACGGGCGATTGACGGCGTCTGGGCCATGTCCAATATTGATCACCCCGCCCCCGACTGCCTCCGGAACACCGGAGTGGTGAGCCGGCTACGGTTTAGCCAATTCATTACTGGAGGCCAGGTTTGCAAGCGCAAAAAGCCGCGGCGACGAAGCTGGCCGGCCAGCGCCAAGCCGGATTTGAGTCGTTTCAGGGAAATAGCCCGGCGGTCCAGAATGCAATCGGGATGGCGACGCGGATCGCGTCGAGCCCCGTTCGTGCTGCGCTCCTCTACGGCGAGGCCGGCACCGGAAAGGAGCTTCTTGCTCGCTGTATTCACAACTCCGGCCCGAATGCGACGGCGCCGTTCGTCGCGATCAGTTGCGCGGCCCTTCCGGCTCCGATCATCGAGCTCGAGCTGTTCGGACAGGACGTTTCGCACGGTTCAGGACAACCGGCCCACAAGATGGGCATTCTCGAGCTCGCGGGCCAAGGCACCGTGTTGCTCAAAGACATTGGCGAGATCGCGCCGAGTATTCAGGCGCGCCTCCACCGGACGATTCAGGTGAGCAGGGTTCGGCCACTTGGTGGCCTCGAGGAACTGCCGATCCACTGCCGGATCATCGCGACCACCAAAGTCAATCTCGAGGAGCGAGTCGTCTCGGCCGGGTTCAATGCGGACCTGCTGGCCGAAGTGGCCAAGTTGCATGTCGAGCTGCCTCCTCTGCGGGATCGCGGGACAGACATCCGGTTGATGGCCGACTACATCCTCACCGACGTCGCGCAGTCGCACGGTGGTGAGCGAAAGCATCTCGGTATCGACGCGGACGAAGTGCTCCGCGGTCATCGGTGGCCGGGCAACGTTCGTGAGCTCCGCCATGTCCTCGAACGAGCGGTGACGTTGAGCGACGCGGGTTTGATCACGGCGGCGCACATGATCATTCAGCAGCGTCGGTCCGTGACCGGATCATCGCCCGCCGGAACCTACGCCGAAATCCGGATCCCGATGACGGGGCGCCGGCTCCGTGATATCGAGCGCGAAGCGCTCGAGATCACGATGCAATTCACCAATCAGAACCAGAGCGCCGCGGCGCGGCTGCTTGGCATCGCGAGGCCGACGCTCGCGCGTAAGCTTCGTGAGTACGGGTTGCAACAGGAGCCGACACGGGTCACGGCCTGATCGCTAGAGCGCGCGCCGCAAGAAGTCGAGCGTTCGAATCCAAGCCAGGTCGGCGGCGGCCCGATCGTGGACCTCCGGTCGTTGATCGTTGAAGAAGGCATGCTTGGCGTCGTAGGTGTACGCCTCGACCTCGTTTCCGGCGTCCTGGATTCGCGCGACCAGCGCGCTTGCGGTTTCTGGGTCGACCGAACGATCGTGCTTCGCGAAATGCGCCAAGACCGGGCCCGACAATCGTGAGACGTCCGGTTTCACATTCGGATGAATACCGTAAAAATCCACGACGGCACGGATCCGATCGGGAAACTCGCAGGCCGCGTAGAGCGCGAGTTGCCCCCCCATGCAGAAGCCGATCGCGGCGACATGTTTTGGGTGGACGTCCTCGATGCCGACGAGGTAGTCCGCCGCGCCGCGAAGGTCTTTGGCCGCGTCGGCAATGTTCAGCGCCATCATCAGCTTCCCCGCCTCGTCGGGACTCTTGGTTGCGGCGCCATGATAGAGGTCAGGCGCGAGCGCGAAGAAGCCCTGCGCCGCCAGGCGGTCGCAGACATCAGTGATGTGGCCGACCAACCCCCAATATTCTTGGAGCACGAGAACGCCCGGTCCAACCCCGCGTACAGGACGTGCGAGATAGGCCGATGCCATCCGCCCGTTCGCTCGAAAATCGATCATGGCTGGGTCTTCCCAACCCTTACTTCGCGGAGGGTTGCTGCTGAGTAAGACAATGCAGCGTCCCCAGCCCCCACACCAGGTCTACAGCGTGAATGCCAATGACCTGTCGATCCGGAAACAGCTCCGCTAGAGTCGTCAACGCCACCCGGTCATTGCGATCATTGAACGTGGGCACGAGCACGACGCCATTGGCGACGTAGAAGTTCGCGTAGCTGGCCGGAAGTCGTTCGCCGTTCATCATCACCGGGCGGGGGAAGGGGAGTTTGACGATTCGCAACGCTCCGCGTGATCCACCGGCGAGATCGAGGCGTTCCTTGTTGTCGACTGACCGCCGGTGGTTTTCATCCGCCGGATCCGCCTCGAAAGCGAGAACGATGGTGCTCGGGTTGATGAATCGCGCGACATCGTCGACGTGGCCGTGCGTGTCATCGCCGACACAGCCCTCGCCAAGCCAGATCGTGTGGCGGACGCCGAGGTACTCCTTGAACACTCGCTCGTACCCGTCGCGCGCCAGGCCCGGATTGCGTGCTTGAACTGGCGACAGCAGACACTCCTCGGTGACCAGGAGCGTGCCCTCGCCGTTCGTCTCGATGGCTCCTCCCTCGAGCACGACCGGCTGGCTGTCTTCGGGGCGCATCGGCACGACTCGATCGAGTCTGGTGATCTCAGCGATTGCTTGGCCGATACGCGCATCACGCGAGAAGTTGTCGTATTTCGCCCACGCGTTGAAGCGCCAGTTCACCAGCAAGACCTGACCATCGTCGACGACGCAGGTCGGGGCTGAGTCCCGAAGCCAGACACGATCATTCGCGACGAGGTGCAGGCGAACATTCGCTGTGACCCCATGGGCGGCGAGGTGTTGCGCCGCGGAGTCTCGGACCACTTCATCATGGCAAAGGATCTCGACACGCTCATGCCGATGGAGTGCACGTACGATCTCCGCGTACACCCAGGGAATGGACGCGAGCTTTGCCGGCCAGTCAGGTTCGTGGTGCGGCCAGGCGATCCAGGTAGCGTCGTGGCGGGACCACTCGGCAGGGAAGCGCATCGTCAGGCGCCGAGATATCTGCTCAAGATTGGGGAATACGCGTCGATGCGCCGGTCTCTCAAGAAGGGCCAGTTTCTGCGGGTCTCCTCGATCAACTTCGGATCGCAGGTTGTCACCAGCACGGCCGGATCCGTTCCGGCCTCGGCCAACACGCGGCCGAACGGATCGGCAATGAACGAGTGGCCAAAGAACTCGATTCCGTCCGTCCCAGGTTCATCCTCTTGGCCAACCCGATTCGGCGCTGCGACGAACACCCCGTTCGCTATAGCATGCGATCGCTGAATTGTCTTCCACGCATCGACCTGCGCCGAACCGAAATGGGACTTTTCCTTCGGGTGCCAGCCAATGGCAGTCGGGTAGAACAGGATATCGGCACCGAGCAGGGACGTGATTCGTGCCGCTTCGGGATACCACTGATCCCAGCAAATCAGCACGCCAACGTGTGCGAAGCGCGTCCGCCACACACGAAAGCCGCTCGCGTGTCTCGCCGCTTCGGTCGCGCCGACGCGATCATCCAGGGCCGCGTCACCCGGCGTGAAATAGTACTTCTCGTAGTAGAGAGGATCATCCGGAATGTGCATTTTGCGATACACTCCGAGGATCGATCCGTCAGCGTCGATAACGGCGGCGGAGTTGCGATAGACACCCTTTGCTTGCCGCTCGAAGATCGGGACAATCAGAACGATGCCGAGGTCCTTCGCGACCATCTGCATTGCTGCCGTCGTTGGCCCGGGAATCGGTTCCGCGAGATCGAATCGGTCCGACCTCTCTTTTTTACAGAAGTACGGCGCGTTGAAGAGCTCCTTTAGGCAAATGATCTGGGCGCCGCGGGCAGCAGCCTCGCGAATTCGAAGAACGGTTGCCTCGATTGTTTCCTTGATATCGGCAGTCGCGGCATCCTGAATGATTCCGACGGTGAACGGAGAATCGGTCATCGTCCAAAACTACTCTGCTCCCCCTACTCGACGATCCCGATCGCCACATCCATGACATTTGTGCCCGTGCGTCGCCGCGGAATCAAGGCATGGACCGTGGCGAGAGCCCGGTTCGATGCGTGGTGCCTCAGCGCGGATGCAGGATCCCCGCCCACGTGGTGAATCGCCGACCACGTTGCCGAGTCGACCACGGCACCGGCAGCGTCCGTAACGCCATCACGTCCGTCGGTGCCGGCCGCGAGCAGCTGAATTCCGGCTGCGGACTCACCGGCGTCGCCGAGGATGCGGGCGGCCGCGAGAGTCAGCTCCTGACAGCGACCGCCGCCCGTCACGCCCGATGACGACCCAGCGCTCGAGACGGTTGTCTCACCACCCCAGATGACGCACCTCGCAGAGCCGTTTCGTCTTGCCCGAGTCTCAATCAACTTCCGCGCGATGGCTTCGCCAGCCGGGGCGGCCGCCCCGCCGAGGGGGGTTTCGATGACCTCAACGCCCATGCCCCGAGCCGCGGCCGCCGCGGCGACGGCATCGAGGGCCGTACGATTTGTCGCAATGACACGAGAAACAACGTGAGCGAAGGCCGGATGTTGTTCTTTGGGCGTCTCGGGAGCGACTCCGCGAGTCACGCTCACCAAATAGTCACGATGCGCAGCCGACAACTGATGCGTCAGCCCCGCTGACTCGATGATTCTGCTGACCTCGGCGGCAGTCGTCGCGTCTGGTGTGCAGGGACCCGACCCGATCACTGGCAGGGCGTCGCCCGGCACATCCGAGATTGCGAGGCAGTATGTGGCGGCGGGGGCCAGAGAGAGCGCGAGCCGGCCACCGCCCCAGCGCGAGAAACGCTTCCGAACTGCGTTCATGGCCTTGATATCGAGCCCAGAGGCGAGCAGCAGTTGAAAAAGCGCCGTGAGGTCGGCTTCGGTCTGACCGCGAAGCGGCGCCCCAATCAGACTCGACGCTCCTCCTGAGACGAGCACGACGGCAACGTCCGTGGAGCGGCGACCCGCCGACAGCTGGCCGATCTTGTCGGAGGCGATGCCAGACGCTCTGCCGGGTATTGGGTGGTCTCCCACAAGCGACGTGATCGTTGGATAAGGGGCGCGATCGCCGTCGGGCGTGACGATCACTCCCCCGACCACCTGGTGCAACGACTGGAGCAATGCAGCCACCGCAGCCGCAGCCATCGACGACGCGGCCTTGCCGACCGCGAAGAGAAGGACGCGGCGATCTCTGGGGATACTTAACGAGCCGATCGCGCGCGACGTGGCGGTCGTCGGATCAGCGCCTGCGATCGCGGCGTCATACAACGACAGCAGGAGTTCCGAGGACGCAGGCACCTGGCTGGTTCCGAATACTGGGCAGGGATGAGGATTGGCTGCCGTTCAGGACGCGGCGAATCGCCTTCGTGTAACCATGGGCTCGCCGCCTAGGTAACGCTTCCCCCTCTTCGGCCCGAGATGCCTCACTCAATCCAAAAGTGGACACTCGAGTCGTACGATCTGGACGACCCACATGCCAAACCGTCTCTAGAGACGGTTAGTGGCCGGAATGGTGGGTGCGACTTGAGCTGGCAGCTTTCGCGGCGTCGCGCCGCTCCCTCCGGAGGTAACATGATCAACCTGAAGATGACTTGGATCTTGGCGACGCTCGCCATTCTCGGCGTAGCCTGCGGAAAGGCGCCGACGGACGATACCCTGAGGAGCGATCTGGCGCTCGCCTCGCAAGCGCAACAGTTCTCTCCACAAGCGGTAACATCGCTGGCGGAGCAAGGCCTCGGGACCAACCCTTACACGACTTCGGTGCAGCGCGCTTCAAGCGTCAACCGCGCACCGGCGCCGACGGCTCGGCGGTCGACCTCGCCGCGGCGCGCTGGGCGAACCAGTGGAGCGAGTGGCGGGCGTCAGGTCGTTTATGAGCCCGCGCCGCAGCCCGTGGTGAAGCATACCAACCGTGATGCCGCAATCGGAGCCGCGACAGGCGCGGTGATCGGCGCGGTGAGCAGCCGCGACAAAGTGAAGGGCGGACTGATCGGCGCCGCCGCTGGCGCCATCCTCGGCGGTGTCATCGGTAACAACGTGGACGTTAAGCGGCCGAACTGACGCGTCATGAATCGAACAGAAAGGACCAGCCAGAGCGAGGCCGGATCGGGACGATCGGCAATGAAATGCTCCCCATGGCGATGAAATGATGTCGGCGACTGCGGCGTTGTCGTCATCTTTGGCGTCCGTCGACCTGGATGACCGAGCATGCCTTACACCCTGTGGAGCCGTGGACGCCTGCTGGGCGAAACCGACCTGGGATTTGTTCCGATCAAACCCACTCTGCGTATGGGTTGGTTCCACCCATCCGCGTTGGGTGACATGCTGATGCCGATTCTCACCGGGACGGGTCCGGCGCTACGCGCGGTCGGGAAACTGATGAGCGATCCAGTTCGAAAGGCGATGCGATCGTGCGAACGGGAGCCTGACGCGGAGTGGCCGCCCGACATCCGCACGACGACCGAATACGCCGATCTTGTATCAAGCGTCGATGAGCTCGAGAGTATGCAACTTCAGTTGCGTGGTTCCGACGGCGCGCCCCTGATGACTACGCACATCGGGATCGACGACACCGAGTTTAAGCTGAGCTTTCTCTCGAGGCGCGAGCGTCGCCGCTGGAAAAAGCTAAGTACGCCCGAGCCCTGGGAAGGAGCCCAGCAGCCGTTCCCCCGCTACCAGATCCAGGTCTATCTCCCTGAAAACGGGGGCGCCGACCGCGACGAGGAAACGGCCTAGCCCTTCCTCCCGACCAGGGAGCGAAGGACGTAAGGGAGAATTCCGCCGTGTTTGTAATACTGCATTTCTTCGGGCGTATCGATCCGCGTGAGGACGTCGAACGTTGTCTCGGCTCCTTGGCCTGTCGCTCGGACCTTCAGCCGGGCCCGAGGCTTAGTGTCTTCATCGAGTCCGATGATTTCGAAGGCCTCGAATCCCGAGAGCCCGAGTGACCGTCGGCTCTCCCCGTCGACGAACTCCACTGGAAGAACGCCCATGCCGACGAGATTCGAGCGATGGATGCGCTCAAACGACTCAGCGATCACGGCCCGGACCCCCAGGAGAACGGTGCCCTTTGCCGCCCAATCGCGTGACGATCCGGTGCCGTACTCCTTCCCCGCGATAATGACAAGAGGAATTCCTTTGGTTTGGTACTCCATCGCGGCGTCGTAGACAAAGACGGGAGCAGCCCCTTTTTCGGTCGTGGTCCACCCGCCTTCCGTTCCAGGTGCGAGCTCGTTGCGAAGGCGAATGTTGGCAAAGGTGCCGCGCATCATCACTTCGTGGTTTCCGCGGCGTGCGCCATACGAGTTGAAGTCTTTTCGCTCGACGCCGTGCGCGATGAGCCATTTGCCGGCCGGACTTGCCGCAGGAATATTTCCTGCCGGCGAGATGTGGTCGGTCGTGATCGAGTCGCCGAGCATCGCCAGCACACGTGCCCCGCGCACGGGACGAATGCCCGGCGGCCGCATGGTCATTCCATCGAAATACGGCGGATTCTTGACGTATGTGGAATCCCGTTGCCAGGCGTACGTCTCGCCGGCAGGAACCTCGAGCTGTTGCCAATCGGCGTCTCCGCGGAAGACATCGGCGTACTGCTTCTGGAAGAACTCCTTCTTCACGCTGCGAAGTACTTCCCCTTGCACGTCGGCCGGTGATGGCCAGATGTCGCGCAGGAATACCGGACCCGCGCTCCCGATACCGATGGGCTCGCGGGTGAGATCCAAGTCCATTCGGCCCGCGAGCGCATACGCAACGACGAGCGGCGGTGAAGCGAGATAGTTGAATCGGGTCAATGGATTGACGCGACCCTCGAAGTTGCGGTTCCCCGACAGCACCGCGGCGGTGACCAGTTTATGCTGCTCGACGGCGGTGGCGATGGGTTCGGGCAACGGACCGGAGTTGCCGATGCAGGTCGTGCATCCATAGCCGACCAACTGGAAACCAAGGGCATCGAGCGATCGCTGAACATCAGCTTGATTCAGATAGTCGGTGACCACCTTCGAGCCCGGAGCCAGAGAGGTCTTCACCCACGGCTTCGCTTTCAGTCCCTTGGCGACTGCGTTGCGCGCCAGCATGCCGGCGGCCAGCATCACTGACGGGTTGGATGTGTTCGTGCAACTCGTTATGGCCGCGATGACGACCGAGCCGTGGTGAAGAGTGAACGTGGAGCCGTTGTATGCGACCTTCACTCCCTCGAGCTCGTTCGATGAGGCCTTGGATGTCTTGGTGGCGACTGCGGTCCCGCGCCAGGCTCGGCTCAACTGTCGATAGATCAAGCTCGAGGCTGTCCGTAAAAGCCGGATCTGGGGTTGCGTCAGTGCGGAAGAGGCCCTGCTCCCTGGTGTACGCTTCGACGAGCGCAACGTGCTCGTCCGGCCGGCCGCTGAGGCGCAAGTACTCGAGCGTTTCGGCATCGGCGGGAAAGAAGCCCATAGTCGCGCCATATTCGGGTGCCATGTTGGCGATCGTCGCTCGGTCGGCGAGCGGGAGGTTTGTGAGCCCCGGCCCGAAGAACTCGACGAACTTTCCAACGACGCTCTTCTTTCGCAACATCTCGGTGACGGTGAGGACAAGGTCGGTCGCCGTCGATCCCGGCGGAAGCTTGCCATGAACCTTGAACCCGACCACCTCCGGAATCAGCATCGACACCGGTTGGCCGAGCATGGCTGCCTCAGCTTCGATTCCGCCGACGCCCCAGCCGAGGACACCAAGGCCGTTGATCATCGTCGTGTGCGAATCCGTCCCGACGAGCGAATCTGGGTAGGCGACCCTCTCGCCATTCGACTCCTCAACGAAGACTGTCTTGCCGAGGTATTCGAGATTGACCTGGTGACAGATGCCAGTGCCGGGTGGGACGACGCGGAAGTTCTTGAACGCCGTCTGGCCCCAGCGAAGAAACACGTAGCGCTCGATATTGCGCGCGAACTCCATTTCGGTGTTGATGAGAAACGCGGCCTGCGAGCCGTATTCATCGACCTGCACGGAGTGATCGATGACGAGGTCGACGGGTTGGAGCGGATTGATTCGCTGTGGGTCGCCTCCGAGCTTCGCGATCGCGTCGCGCATCGCGGCGAGATCAACAACCGCGGGAACGCCAGTGAAGTCCTGGAGCAGGACGCGAGCGGTGCGGAAGGCGATCTCTTTCTCGACGTTGCCTTTGACGTCCCACCGCGCCATCGCTTCAATATCAGCGCGTTTGACGAAGGCATCGTCCTCGTTGCGGAGGAGATTCTCGAGGAGAATCTTCAGCGAGAAGGGGAGGCGGTCGATGGTGCTGCCGGTGACCGACCGGAGCGCGTCGAGGCGATAGATGGTGTACCGCGCGCTGCCGACACTCAGTGTGGCGCGACTACCGAAGCTGTTCGTGTGTTTCATGGAGCGTGGTCTCTCGTGCGCGGCAAAGGCCGACGACGGTGACGAATGGAGCCACTGGCGAAGCACGCGGCCGAGCGCCAGGCTAAAAGAAAATCTAGCGCGGCACGAGGCATATCGCGAAGCTGCGGCGCACTTGAACGGGTCGTTACCATGAAGCCATGCTCAACGACTCAGTAGGGCTAACCGAGCAGCTGATGTCGGTCGACTCGACGAGTGGCAGCGAAGGACGGGCGATCGACGTGCTGGAGCGCTTGCTCCGCGGGGCGGGATGGCATACGACGCGAATACCAGTGACGCCCGGCCGCGACGATCTGTATGCCCGCTCGACCGAGGGTCCGTGCATCGCCACACTCTCCACGCACATCGACACGGTGCCGCCGTTTATTCCGCCGCGGCGTGATCGCGACCGCCTCTATGGGCGCGGCGCATGTGACGCGAAGGGCATTGCGGCGTCGATGATCGTCGCCGCCGAGCGTCTTCGCGGTCGCGGGGTATCCGTCGGACTGCTGTTCGTCGTCGGTGAAGAAGTGTCGCATGACGGCGCGCACGCCGCGAACACATGGATTCGCGCACATCCGACCGGAAGCCGCGTGATCATCAACGGAGAACCGACTGAGAACACGCTGGCGCTTGGAACCAAGGGCGCCGTTCGCGTCGTCATGCGGACCGAGGGGCGAGCGGCCCATTCAGCTTATCCGCATTTCGGTCGGTCGGCGACGCGCGACTTGACACTGCTGCTCGCCGAGCTCGACTCGTTGAAGCTACCAACCGACGAATTGCTGGGTGATACGACGATCAACATCGGATCGCTTGCTGGAGGCATCGCCGACAACGTAATGGCTCCATCGGCCGAGGCCAGCCTCATGATTCGGCTTGTCACGCCCGCCGATCAGGTGCGGACGATCATCGAGCGGTGGGCGAATGACCGCGCCACCCTTGTGTGGGGCGCGATGGTTCCGCCGATGCGTCTTGGAGTGGTCGATGGATTCCCGACATCCGTCGTTGCATTCGCGACCGACGTTCCCGAGCTCACAAATTGGGGAACACCGTACTTGATCGGCCCTGGCTCCATCCACGTAGCCCATCGAGAGGACGAGTTCGTGGAGATCGACGAATTGCTGAAAGCCGTAGACGTCTACGAGCGCCTCGCGACCCAGTTAGCTGGCTAACTCGACCTTGGGCAGATCCGCCGCCCGGAGAGTGTGCGCGATGATCGCGTTCGTCGGGCAGGTCTGAACGAAATCGCCGTCGGCGGGAGACCACTCGACCATTCGCGTACGCGCAAAGGCCTTGCCTGAGGCGTCGAGTCCCATGACGCGCGGTGCCTGCGCGGCGCAGAGGCCACAGCCGATGCAACGATCGCGCGAGACGTCGAGCTCGACGTGTCGACGCGGAAAGACGCCGCCCTCCTGATCCTGGTAGGCTTCCCACCCATCGAGTGCGGCGACCGCAGCACGGTGCCCCTCACTGATCGTCTGTTCGGTGTTGGCGAAGCTGAGCCAATCCCCGTCGCACCTCGGGCGGATCAGCACCATCGGCGGTCCGGACCAGTGCAGGAGAGGGAATTGCTGGAGTGAATGCATCATCGTCGACGCGGCGCGCATGTAAATGTTGGCGAAGCCCTGCGATTGTACGTCGTTGATCGCTGCCATCTCCGAGCTGCCCACGTCCACGGCGATAATGACGTCTGACCAGAGTGCTGCGACCTGGACCGGCAGGTTATCGACGACACCGCCGTCGACACAGTAGCGGGCGCCGACATGTCCGGGAGGAAAAAACCCCGGAAGAGCGCACGATGCGTACACCGCATCCTGAATCTTGACGTCGTCGAGGCCGGGCGTGCCCCAGACGACCTGCGCCGCTCGCTCGAGATCGACGGTGTTTACGAACATGGGTACGCCGAGGTCGGCGAATGTACCGCGCGGAACAACTGCCTCAACGAGAGTTCGCAGCGGTTCCTCGAGATAGATCGACGGCGCGTTCATCCGAAGCTTGAGCATCCCCAGGTGATCGATGCGAAAGAGGTCGCGCCGGCGCATTGAGATCGCGCGCTCCGCCATCTCGTTCGCCCCCATGCCCCCCGCTGACGCCGCGCCAAGGAGCGCACCGATGCTCGTGCCGGCAAAGAGCGTCGGCCTGATCCCTCGTTCGCTTAAGGCCTGCATTACCCCGATATGCGCGAAACCCTTCATCCCTCCCCCGCCGAGGACGAGCGCGATGCGCTTGGCGCGTGGAGCGGGACGGGGGGTCGTGCGGGAGGGGCTCATGCCTATTGCAAGTACAAATAGAGCCCGTAAAGACCGATCACCGCGCCGCCGACCATGATGATCTTTCCGCTGTCACCGCCGATGAGGGCCCCGGCGACGAATCCGGCGATGCCAACACCCATCATCGCCTTCGACTGGCCAAGGCCCTTGTGAGTCTCTGCGAACGCGAACGCGGTGGTCGGCATTGCGGAGACGTTCCGCCGCATGGCGACGGGCGCCCCGTCGATCGACGATCGGCGAGCGGCATGCGGCGCCGGGACGCTATCGGAAACCACCGGCGCAACCGTCGCACTGTCGATAGGTGGTTCGCTCTGAGCCTGCACGCTTGCAGCGATCGTCAACATCGCGAGTGCGAAAAAGCACGGGCCGGTCTTCATGGTAGACTCCAGAGAGTTGGTTAGGGCGCCGGTATGGCTAAAGGCGCGCCACAAAGGTTGTGAACGCCGCCGGCAATTGGAATACGCCGGGTTCCTTGCGCCAGTCTACCGCGCCTTCGAGCTTCCCGGCACCTTGGGATACACATGAGCGTCAGCACGACGCAGGAACTCCCAGCTTCGTCACCACCGACCGCCGTCGGCGACCCCTCCCCAGAGAGACACCTGCTCCGGGTTGTTGGCACGTGGGGGCTCGCGGCGAGCATCGTGAATATCACCGTCGGCGGCGGAATCTTCCGCTTGCCGGCCGGCGTCTATGCGCGCCTCGGTGCCGCTTCACCCCTCGCGTATGCTGTCTGCGCGGCCGTGATGGTGCTCGTCGTGATGTGCTTTGCCGAAGCCGGGAGCCGTGTTTCCCTCACTGGCGGTCTGTATGCGTACATCGAAGTGGCCTTCGGACCACTTGTTGGATTTGTGGCCGGCGCGTTGCTCTGGGCTGGGATGACAGCCGCGACAGCCGCGGTGACCACTTTTTTCGGCGACGCGATGGCTGCTCTTGTCCCTTTGTTTGGTCACCCTGGTATGCGCGCCTTAGTCGTCGTGGCGGTCCTCGTCGCTCTCGCGGCGCTGAACGTCTTCGGCGTCGGCAACGCGATGCGATTCAACTCGCTGATGACGGTGGCCAAGCTCGCGCCCCTGGCTCTCGTTATCGTCGCGGGCCTGCTTTCGCTGCGCACGGAGCGCCTGGCGCTCGGGCGCGTGCCTCCAGCCGGCGACCTCGCGCGAGGCTCGATTTTTCTTCTGTTCGCATTTCTCGGCGTCGAGTCGGCGCTGGTGCCGAGCGGAGAGGTGCGCGAGCCGGCGCGGACGGTTCCACGCGCCATCGCGCTTGCCCTCGCCTGTGTCGCAGCGATCTACATCGGCATCCAGGTCGTCGCCCAGTCGGCGCTCGGGGCGGCGCTAGCCAGCTCGAAGACCCCAGTCGCTGACGCGGCCGGCGTGTTGCTTGGCGCACATGGAAGGACTTTGATCCTCGTCGGTTCGGCGATGTCGATGTTCGGCTACGTGAGCGGCATGACGTTGGCCGTTCCGCGCATGCTGTTCGCCTTCGGTCGCGACGGCTTCTTGTTCGAAGGGCTGGCCGCCGTCCACCCGCGGTTCCGAACACCGCACGCCGCCATCGTAGCGCAAACGGGCGTCAACATCCTACTCGCAACGACCGGTACTTTCGAACAGCTTGCCGTCGCCGCGAACGGATCCATCCTCATCGTCTATGGGTTCTGCGCCCTGGCGGTGTTCGTCCTGCGGAGCAAGGATGTACGCTCGGGGGGCGCGCAGCCCTACGTTGCTCCACTCGGTGGTGTTGTGCCGGCATTGGCGTTCGCGGCGATTGTCTGGCTGCTTCTCGGCCTGACGCGCCCTGAATGGTTGGCGCTCGGCATGATCACCGCGGGAGCCCTCGCGGTGTTTGCGGCGACGCGCGGCGCGCGCTCGGCCCGCATGACCAGATGAACGATCCGCTGCTCGCCTATCGTTCCGAGTTTCCCATTCTCGACCGCACGACGTATCTCGTCTCGAACTCGCTCGGCGCAATGCCGCGAACGGTGCCCGAGAGGCTCGCAGAATACGTCGACGAGTGGGCCGAGCTCGGGGTGAGGGCGTGGGCGGACGGCTGGTGGGAGATGCCCGTCACGGCAGGAAACGAAATTGCCCCGCTGTTAGGCGCGAGTCAGGGCGAAGTGGCCATGGTCTCCAACGTCACGACCGCGCAGACCGCCGTACTGACGGCGTTGGACTACTCCCCGCCACGGGACACCATAGTCATGACCGCCCTAGACTTCCCGTCGGTGCGCTACGTCTATGACCTGCTGGCGGCGCGCTTGGGCGCGAGAATCGTCGTCGTGCCCTCCGACGACGGCGTAGCGATTGAGCTGGAGCGTCTCCTCGGGGCGATCGACGCCCGAACACGACTCGTCGCCATCTCGCACGTGTTCTTCAGGTCAGCCTTCATTGTCGAGGTAGAGGCTGTTTGTCGGAGAGCCAGGGAGGTGGGCGCGACGGTCTCGCTCGACGGCTTTCACGCCGTGGGCGTGATCCCCGTCGACGTGAAGGCGCTCGACGTCGACTTCTACACTGGCGGAGTGTTGAAATGGCTGTGTGGAGGGCCCGGCGGCTGTTTCTTGTATGCGTCATCCGAGCACACTGCGCGGCTGGAACCGGCATTCACGGGGTGGCAGGCCCACCAACGCCCATTCGGATTCGAGGCAAGTATGGACTACGCGACTGGAGCCCGGCGATGGTTGAATGGCACGCCGCCAATCCCTTCGCTTTACGCGGCGACCGAGGGTCCCCGCATCATCCGCCGCGCTGGGATCGAGCGCATTCGCGCAAAGAGCATTCGTCAGACGCAGCGCCTGATCGAGCTCGCTGACGCTCACGGGTATTCGGTGACGGCGCCGCGGGCCGCTGAACGGCGAGGTGGCACGGTCGCGCTCGACATTCCGCATGCCCACGAAATCGCGCAGGTCCTCCTGTCCCGAAATGTGATTGTCGACTATCGGCCCGGCGCGGGAATTCGAATTGCACCCCACTTTTATACGTCGGATACCGAGCTCGAGAGCGCGATCGAACACATTGATGAGGCCTTGAAGACGGGGGCTTGGAAGCAATTCGCCGGAAAGCGGAGCACGGTCACTTAGCCTCCTCGGTTCGAACTGCGGGCCGATCAGGCACGGGCCATGCCCTCCAAATGCGCACACCCGCAGCGGAGCAGCACAGTGTCAAATCGTTGGACGATCGCCTTGGTATTGATCGCCGCCGCGCCAGCAGTGGCCGCCGCTCAGTTTACGACTTTCATCGCTCCGCCGAGTCCGATAAAGGATTCGAACAAGGCCGCAGTGGTGACTGAACAGAAGTCGATGTCGGATAGCATCACGCACGCTCGAATCACCGATATGAAGACATGGGTTGACTCGGCCGCGGGGATCGCAGCCATTCCGGCGATCGACACGGCCCACAACGCCCGAACCACGACGCAAGTGACTACCGCCGTGTCGAACGGAGTCGTTGCCCCGGCTACAGGCAGTCAATTGCCTTTTCTGCTCTTGATCGGTGGCAGTGCGATGCTCGTAGGGCTGGCGTTGCTGCGTCGACCGCAGTCGAAGCCTCGCCGCGCGCATTAATGACTGAGGCATGATGCGGAGCCGCCGAATCGCCGGGCTTGTGCTGTTAGCCATTGGCGGGCCGATTCTCTCCTTCGCCGGTGGTCGCTACGCTATGGGAGCCGTTGCCCAGGATCAGGCGCGGCGCACATGGGACGAGGCAAAAGCCCATTCAGCGCTGAACGAGGTGCAAGCTCTGGCGCTTCGCGACGGCCTGGGCGCCATCGTAGACGGCGCGCCGGTGGCGCGCCTTGTAATCCCCAAGATCGGGCTGGATGAGATCGTGCTCGAGGGCGTAGGCGACAACTCGATGAACGGAGGTCCGGGACACTTTCCCGGCAGCTCCCTGCCTGGCGATTCCGGAAACGCGATCATTTCTGCGCATCGCGACCGCCATTTCAGGCACTTCGACCAGCTCGGGATTGGTGACTCCGTCCACACGGAGTCTGGCTCGCACAACGCCACTTGGGTGATTGTTTCGAGGCGGGTCGTGGACAAGGACGCTCCGGTGCTCTTCCCGACGAAAGAGGCTACGCTGACGCTGACCACATGCTGGCCAATTCGATATCTCGGGGCGGCTCCCGATCGCCTTATCCTGGTCGCGAAGCCAGCGGCCGGCGGGCCAAACTGAGCGCCTAGAGACACCCGAGCTAGACTGCCGTCAGGGTCAAGTCTTTCGGAAATCGCGTGGCCGCCGTACGGTGTTGCAAGCCGCTACCTCAAATCTCGATTCCAATCCAATTCCGTCGTCCCGGACAGTCGATCCGCCCATTGGTTCGGGTGGTTTCCGAGGTCGCTCGGGCTGTGGCCGAGGGACGTCCGGTCGTCGCTCTCGAGACCTCGGTATTTGCGCAGGGACTCCCAATCCCGGCCAATCGCGAAGCAGCGGATCGGATGATCCATGCCGTACGCTCGCGTGGCGCGGTCCCCGCGATTACGGCGGTGTCCGATGGGGTTCCGACGGTTGGACTGGAGCCGCCAGACCTCGAGCGATTTCTGACAAGACACGGCGTGCGTAAGGTGTCGGCGAGGGATATACCTATCGCGATCGCGAGTGGCGTCGATGGCGCGACCACTGTCGCGGCCTCGATTGCTCTCGCCACGCTCGTCGGCATCGACGTTTTCGCGACCGGCGGAATCGGCGGGGTGCATCACGGGTCGCCCGTTGACGAGTCGGCCGATCTGATCGAGCTCTCGCGCACCCCGATCGTTTGTGTTTGCGCCGGAGCAAAATCGATACTCGACCTCTCAGCGACGTGGGAGCGGCTCGAAACGCTTGGGATCCCGGTTGTCGGTTATCGGACCGATGAGTTGCCTGGGTTTTTTACCTCCGCGACTGGAATCAAGCTCACAGCGCGTGCCGAGCACGCAGCCGAGATTGCTCGAATATTCGAGGCGCATGTCGGGGTTGGCCGAACACAGGCATTACTCGTGGTCAATCCGCCTCCGGCTGAACACGCGCTCGGCTGGGGCGAGGTCGACAGAGCCGTGCAACAGGCCCTTGCCGATGCTAGGCGGGCCGGGATTGGCGGTCCCGCGCTGACCCCCTTCCTCCTGGCGTCCTTGGCCCAGGCGACCGGCGGCAGGTCGTTGCCAGTCAACCTAGCGCTGCTGGAATCCAATGCCGCGTTGGCAGGGGAGATAGCAGCGGCAATACGCGCATAGCACTATTTTCTTGTTCGAAGGGAGCGGATAGGCACGACGGCTCCCCGCTGTTGGTTAGGGCTGTTGAACACCCCTCCCCCGCGGTTGTACAATAGCGCGAACCTCTGAGCCGGAGGCCTGTCACCGCATGCCGACCCCGTTCCTGAGCTCCGAAGAGTACGATGAGCGCGCGCACCAGCTTTACAACGAAGCCCGGTACGATGAAGCGATCGATGTGCTCCGCGAAGGTTTGACGATCTATCCAAACGCCGTCGAGTTGCACGTAGGAATCGGCTACGCTCAACTCGCGCGAGAGGAATTCGCGTGGGGACGGGGCGCATTCGAGCAGGCGCTGACGCTTGAACCGGAGCACGAAGACGGCTTGGCCGGGCTTGGCGAAGTACTGCTTCGGCTCGGACAGGACGAGGCGGCCTTACGCTGCTTCAAACGGACGCTCGAGCTCGGATATACCGATGACATCGATCTCATGTTGCAGATCGGGCGGTCGCTCTTTCGCGAGGGCTCGACCCGCGAGCGCACGGACTTCTTTGACTCGGCCAAGGAATTCTTCGACGCTGCGGTACGTCAGGCGCCAGAGTCCGCGGAAGCCATCGCCTGCGTCGGATACGTCCAGCACCGGCTCGCCGATGACGATGCATCCATCTCGTCATTGCGTCGCGCCCTTCAGCTGGACGGTGACCATTCGGAAGCGCGAATATATCTCGCCAACATTCTCTACGACCGAAACGACCAGCAAACCGCGCTGTACCATTTCGAAAGAACGACTCCCGAAGACCATTGGGACGAGCTTGGCCTCTGGCGGATCATCGAGTTGAAGCGCTCGCTCTACAAGCTTGATGAAGATGACCCTGAGCTGAAGCCCTGGGACGAACGTCTGACGGAGTTGGGCGCCGGCCTCGACGACATCGACGAGATGTTGATGCAACTAGATGGTGCGGCCGGCGCGGAAACTGCACCGGCAGCGGAGTCGGCTCGCGGACAGCTCGAACTGTTTGGGTCGCTTCTCAGCACGTTGGCCGAAAAGAAGGAAGTCGTCGACCATCACCAAGTGGAAGTCGCGGGCAGCAAGTACCATGGTTCGTGGGAGGAGATCGTCCGTCGTATGCGCGATGCTATCGGAGTCCCGTCGAACAGCATGCACGAGTTCATGAGCGAACTGGCGACGCACGGCTATCATCAGACGGGCGTTCGCATCCCGACTGACACGGCTGAAAGCTTCATCAAGGCCAGCGCCACCGCGGGACTGCTTCGGATCGTTCGGTGAGCGCGCGAACGGCGCTCGACGGAGCGCGTCCGGTCATCGCGAGGATGGAACTATCGCGAGGGCCGGACAATACGCGGGCGGACCTAATCGAGGTTTGGAGCGCGGCGGAAGCCGCGCTTCGCTCGCTTGTAGGCAATTCTCCACTCACCGGACAGGCACTGATCCGTGACGCGCGAGCCCGTCAGCTGCTGACCTTTGACCAGGCCAACGCGCTCGTCGCATTCCTGGCGGTGCATGAGCAGCTGGCCCGGGCAGAGTACCAGCCCACCGACGCCGACGTAAACGCCGCACGATCGGCGTTTCTGAAGCTGGATGCGGGCTTGATGGAAGGAGGCAATGCCGCTGCGGCGTCGCAATATGGCCCGGGGTCTTCCGGATCTTCGCCACCACCATCGCCGTACGCGCCTGGAGGAGCCTCGACCCGAAAAGCCGTCCCTGCGCCTCCGGCTGTCGCGCCGCCGGCGCCGGGCTTGGAACCCATGATGCGGTCGTCGGGCACCAAACGCAGATACTTCGTTTTCGTGATCGGAATTGTTGGTCTTCTCGCCGTGGCCCTCGGGGTGTGGATGATGTTCGGTCGCGGTGGGAGCTCCGCCGTCTTGGCGCAAGGCATTCAGGCGTATCAACGGGGCGACAAAGTGACCGCGACATCCGCCTTCGAACAAGCCGCGCGGGCGAATCCCAATGATGCGATGCCGCATGTTTATGTGGCGCGGATGGCTCGAGAGGTCGGCAATTATACGGTTGCCAATCAGGAACTCCAGCTCGCTCTTAGGGCCCAACCAGGCAATCTCACGGCACGACGCGAGTACGGCGCGCTCTTTCTTTCGATGGCAAACTACGAGCAGGCTCGGGTCTGGTACGTGCATGCGCTGGAGATTGACCCGAACGATGCCACGTCCCAGGGCTGGTTGGGATGCGCGCTGATCAAGCTGGGTCGCGTTGATCAGGGCATGACCTGGATCCGGCGCGCCGGAACCGGCCCGTGGTCGGCGTGCGCCAACGCTGCGTTGCCGACCGCGCCCGGGACCATTCGCCCCTGATTAGCTCGGCAAGCGTTCGCCGAGAACAGCTGGCGAACGGCCTCACGGTCCTCGTCCGACGAGACACGTCGGCGCCAGTGGTGGCGATCGTCACCTACGTGAGCGCGGGCTATTTCGACGAGACTGACGATGTTGTCGGCATCGCACACGTGCTCGAGCACATGTTTTTCAAGGGCACTCCGTCGCGGGGCGTTGGTGAAATTGCCAAGCAGACCAAAGCTCTCGGCGGCTACCTCAACGCCGCGACGATCTACGATCACACCAGCTATTACACCGTACTGCCGTCCTCGGCCTTCGCCGAGGGGCTGGCCATCCAGGCCGACGCCTACGCCACCTCGCTGATCGACGGCGACGAGCTGCGCCGCGAGCTCGAAGTGATTATCGAGGAGGCCAAGCGAAAAGCGGACAATCCGAGCGCCGTTGCGACCGAAACCCTCTACGAGTTGCTGCACGATCGGCATCGCATCCGTCGCTGGCGCATCGGACGCGAAGGAGAACTGCGCTCGTTCACCGCCGACGCCGTCCGCAAGTTCTATCGATCGTTCTACCATCCGGGCAACACGGTGCTGACGATCGTCGGCGACGTCGATCCCGACCGCGCGCTCGCCGCCGCCGAGGCCATGTACGGCCCGCTGTCGCCTGGTAATGTCGAGCGGTCACGAGGTCCAGTAGAGGAAGGCCCGGTCGGCTTTCGATATCGTGAGATGGTGGGCGACATCCTTCAGACCCAGATTGCGTTCGGATGGCGCGCACCGGGCACACTGCATCCAGATGCGCCGGCCCTGGATTTGTTGTCCGGTGTGCTGGCGTCGGGACGCGCTTCGCGACTCTATCGTGCAGTTCGTGATCGGAAGCTGGCGTCGTCGATCGGCGCCTATCACTACACGCCAACGGATCTGGGTGTGTTCGTGGTTCACGGGGAGACGCGTCCGGAAACGACGGTGGATGCGATGTGTGCGGTGTGGGACCAGCTGCAACGGGCCCGGGACGGCGACATCGGCGCGCACGAGGTCGAGCGGGCCAAACGCATCTACGAATCGCGCTGGATCCGCCAGCTCGAGGATATGGAGGGCCAGGCGAACTATCTCGCTGCATGGCAGGCGCATGGCGACTGGAAAATCGGTGAGCAGTACTTGGAGCGAGTCATGACGCGCACACCAGCAGATCTCTTGGATGTCGCGGGGCGCTGGCTTCCGCCGGAGAGTGCTGGTGTGCTGATCTACCGTCCGTCGAGCGCGCCGTCGATCGCGCCCGATCGCGGAGCCATGTGGAAGTTGCTCGGCGGTGGAACCGTGGCTCCCATCTCGCCGTCGAACCCGTACGCGCCGTCGCCGCCGATCAATCGCCTGCGAACAGCGCGCGAGCGATCTGAGGCGAAGGTCATCGTGTATCGTGGGCCCGGGGCTGTGCCGGTGCTCGTGCGACTCAAGCCCGAATCTCTGCTGACTCACATCGGCGTGTTCATCACCGGCGGCGCGAGCGAAGAGACACCGGCCCTCGCCGGCCTGACGCTGCTGATGGCGCGCACTGCGGGACGCGGGACTGAGCGACGTAACGCGCAGCAGATCGCCGAAGAGTCGGAGATGCTCGGCGGAAGCATCTCGGCGACGGTCGGGGGCGACAGCTTCGGGTGGACGATCTCGGTGCCGACGACTCATGCGGCGGCGGCGATCGAGCTGCTGGGCGAGGTCGTCCAGCGCCCGTCTTTCCCCGCCGATGTATTCGAGACGGAGCGCGCCGCCGCCATCGCGGCGGTAGTTGCGACGCGCGACGACATGTATCGGTATCCGATGCGCCTGGCGAATTCGGCTGCGTTCTCTGGCCATCCCTACGGCGTGCCGGCGACGGGCACCGAAGAATCGCTGGCGCGAATCGGACGCGACGACATCGCCCGATGGCATCGCGAAAAGGCCCTGCGCGGTGCTGCGGTCATCGCGATGGTGGGCGACGGAGACGCCGACCGGCTCGCGTCGCTCCTAGCAGGGGCGTTCTCGGCTCTGACGCACGTCGATCCCCCGGCGATCGACGTGCCCAGGTGGCCCAAGAAGTCGATCGAAATCATCGAATCGCGGGCGCGGGCACAGAGTGCGGTGGCGTTACTCTTTCCGGGGCCGTCGCGGCTCGACGACGACCGGTTCGCGACGTCGCTCATCGGCAACATCGCGAGCGGCTTGGGCGGAAGATTCTTCGACGAACTTCGCGAGAAGCGGTCCCTTTGTTACACTGTCCAGACATTTCTCTCGGAGCGCTGGCGTGGCGGGTCGTTCGTCTCATACATCGCGACGTCGCCCGACAAGGAGAGCGCGGCCCGAGCGGGACTGTTGGAGGAATTTCGCAAATTGCGCGATGATGGTGTGACGGCGGAGGAGCTGGCGCGAGCGCAGACCTATGCCATCGGCGTGCACCAGATACGTCTTCAGAGCGGTGGATCGGTGCTCGGCGAGGTCGTCGACACGTGGATGTTCGGCGATTTGAACGACCTCGATAACGTCGAGGCGCGAATTCGCTCGGTGACGCTGGCCGATGTTCGTCGGGTTGCGAGGGAGTACTTCGATCCTACGATACGAGTCGAGGCCATCGTTCGAGGCACGGCGGGGCCCGGGCTCACCCAGTAGTCGACTCTTTCAAACCTCGTACGGCCCGTTTTACGGCCGTGGCGGCGGGACGCAACCGTCCATTCGGGGCGCGAAGTCCGCGTGCCTGCGCGTAGTCGCTCGCTTCGTATACGACCAGTCCCTTGATTGCGGCGTGCCCCGTCGCCCAGGAAAGCGCCTGCCAGATTATGCGCTCTTGCGTTTCCTCGCCGGAGTTGAGCGGAAACGCGCCTGCGGCGAAGATCCAGTGTTCCTTTCCAGTCGGCGTAGTCTTCATCCACCGATCGGCGGCGGACTCGAAGCTCTTTTCGATGTCTCGAAGGCCCGTCTCATCAGGAAAAAGTGAAAAGCCGAGAATGTCTATCGGTGAATCGTGGCGTGCTGCCCACGCGTAGAGAACGCTGTCGGTGCTGCCATAGCTGGAGATCGACAATCCGATGTGCACGTTCGTGTCGAGGGCTTTGGCTTTACGAGCGGCGGCGCTGAAATAGGCTTCCCACCGCGCGGCCGACAGGCGGCCGACAATTCGCGATCCGACAGCCATTGGGTCTTCGGCCGGAATCAGGATGTCGGGGTGAATCCGCTCGACGACGTTGCCGATGGTTTCCAGCCGTGTTGCCTCGTCCAGTGGAACGTGTCCGAGCTCCGGTACCAGAATGCCATGGTAGCCCAGGGCGACGATCACCGTAGTACTGTCATCGAGGCCATCGAGAATACGGCCCACTGAATCGATGGCGGGCTTGCTCGCTCCCGGGTCAATGACCACGGCGACCGCCCGCACTCCCAGAGAATCGACGAGGGCGAGATCGTTTGACACGGCGGCGGCGGATGGAATCGTGGCAATGTCAGGGAAGATCTTAAGGCCGACTCGAAAGTCGCCAGTTGGACGTTCGTGGATCTGATCTGCTGCATGCTCGCGAAGCGCCTGGCCCGATTGCAGCGCGTGTTCCGTCCCGATGACGGCGGTGAGCACCACCCAGGCGACCGCGGTTACCATGACAAATGCGCGAAACGCGGCGGTCGTTCGTCGCAGGGCGGGGAACGCCGGGGCGATCATCGGCACCATGAAGAAGAAAGGTGTCGTTACGGCGATCGGCGATGCGATGATCTGGGCCAGTGTGCTCGTTTGCGCGGTGAGCAGCCCGGCGAAGCCGTTCGCCAGGGGCGATCCATGCCCCACGCCGAGCCGAACGACCTCAATCACCGCAATCAGAACATCGTAGACGAGGACGGGAATTCCCCAGAGGTAGTTCACGAGCTTCCGCCAAACCGCATACGCGGCCTGCACCGCGAATAGGACGACGATGAGGGGCCAGATCCAGTCGACCGCGACCACAGCGCGCCCAGTGATGAAGGTTGCTGTTGCGATTCGTATCAGCACCGCCGGTAGCACGAGAAGCCCAGCGAGACCGGTGATCGTCGCGAACGGGCGCGACGCCTGGTTGAGCTGCGCGATTCGTCCCGCCAGTACCACGTCCCAGATGAGAATGATCAGCGACAGCGTGAGAAACGCCGCCGGGAGCCAAGTCGTCATCCGCGCGTTCGCGAGTCGGCGTGAACCTTGGCCGGGTTCAGGCGGCGGGTGAACACGTCGAGGGCCTTGCTGAGGTCATGTGAAGCGGGGGCGAAGAAATCGAGGATCAGGAGTCCTCGACCCGGCAAGGCATGGACCACCAGGTGTGACTCATCGAGCAGGAGCGCCACATCGCACGCACCGTCAGGACGGCGACGAACGGTCGGGATGCCCAGGGAGTTGAATCCGGCGGCGCCGGCCGCCGCAATGAGAAGCCCGCCCAGCATTTCCGCGTCCCGCAGCTGCTCGGCGGGCACACCGGTCAGATCGGCTGAAACTCGCGTGTGGGTGGCCAAGTAGCTGCGGATCCTCGTCGCCTTCGCTCCTCGTGATTAGAACATCGACATCGCGAGAAACGACCGCAGCGAATCGTTTGTGCTCCGCAGACGGACCGAGAGGAGGCGGACGCAGGCCCACAGCACCTTGTAGGCAAGCTCCCGATTGAAGTCGAGCACCATTTCGAAATCGGGGCGTGCGATCGTCAGGGTCTTAGTGCCGCCGTTAGAGATTGCGTCGGTGGACCGCTCCGATCGATCGAAGACGGCCATCTCGCCGAACAGGGCGCCCGGCTTGAGCACCGCGAGCGCCTCTTCGCCGCTTCCGGGCACGTTGCGGCTGATCCGGACCTCACCCTCGACCACAAGGTAAAGGCGATTGCCGCTCTCACCCTCGCGGAATATGTACTCCCCGGACACAAAATTCTCCGGCTTGCACACCTCGGCGATTTGCTGGAGCTCCTCGTCCTCGAGGTCCTTAAAAATCGCCACGCCGCGCAGGAGTTCCTTGACGTCAGCCATCCCTCGCCTCGCGTTCCTAGTCTGGTCGAATGCGCCAAGCTACCGGTGACCATGTCTGGGGGCAAGCGTGGGGTCCGTTAACTTTCTTCCATGACCGTGCGTTCGAGCTTGCGCTCGATTCCGAACATCGTGTCGCTGTCGCGGGTCGTCCTGGCCGTGGCGTTCGTCATGGACCATGACACCAACGCACGACTTGGCATCGTGCTCGCAGCGGCCGTAACTGACATGCTCGACGGCTGGCTCGCGCGGCGGGCCGGTATGGTGTCGCGTTTCGGCGCATTAGTCGATCCTTTCGCTGATCGAGTCTTCGTTCTAGTCGCCGTGTCAACCTTCGTGTACGAAGGCACGTTGTCAACGCTGCAATACTTCGTCATGATTTCCCGCGACCTGATGACGGCGGTGGGCTTTCTTGTCGCGCGCGCCGTCTCGTGGCTCCGGCCGGTCGAGTTCCGAGCCCGCCCGTCGGGCAAGCTTGTTACGGCACTCCAAATGATCGCGTTCGTTGCACTGCTTCGCCGCCCGGAGGTCGTGGGGCCGATGATCTGGGCTGTCGGATTGGCCTCGCTTTATTCCATCGCGGATTACACCTGGGCCTTGTGGAGTAATGCGGATCACGCCAGTCGGCTGAGCCAATGAGAATCCGCAATGAGCCGGCTACGTGCGGATTTCGCTAATCACGGCGCTCGTCGCGACGCTTGTGCTAATGTCTGCTCCTCTAGGTGCCCAAAGCCCGCCCATTACGAAAGAACTGCGGGTCGACGCGCTCATTGCCGGCCACACGGCGGTCGAAGCGGGAGGCAGCGTGATCGTGCCGGGAGGAGTCTATGCGCGGACTGCCTTTACCGCGGCGACCGGAGCGATATGCCGCCGCGGCGCGACTGAGTCGGCCACGCGAATCGAGGTGGTATCGCGGTTTCTGCTCGATCCCTTTCGCGAATCGCCTTACGGCCTTTCGATCGGCGGTGGCGTAGGCGTCACCAACGCTGCCGACGCCTCGCGTTGGCGACCCTATCTGGCGCTGCTCTTCGACCTTGAGCTCTCCCGGAGCGGCCGCGTGACACCCGCGCTTCAGTTGGGGCTGGGCGGAGGCGCACGTCTTGGCTTCTTACTCCGGTCCAACGTCGACCGCTGGAGATAGCAAGGGATTCGAGGCCGGATTCGTATTCGCGGCGCTCTCACTCTGGGGCCACGCTACGCCGCAGAGGCGTCGTCCTTCTTCTTTGGCGGCTGAGCGAACCGCTCGCCGAGAGTCCGCAGCTGCCTGACCTGGTCCTCGCCGAGCTCATGGTAGCGCTCGGTGAAATATGGCATCGTCTCGCTGAACCAGGCGACCTGATCTTCATGATCGGCGCCGACGACGCCGCACCGCATGATATGCTGAAACAGCTCGTCACGAGCCTCGTCGAAAGCGCTTGGGGTGTTCGGGGTCTTCGTTGGACGGATGTTCTTTTTTGCCATGCTCTTGGAGACGGGAAAAAGGACTGCGGAATAGACCAGGAAATGTAATCAAATGAAGCTGCCGTTGCCTATACCACGGCAGCGGCGCCGATGGATTCCAAGATGATGTTCGAGAGGGCGGCTGGAGCATCCTCGGGGACCAGCCGGCCCGCGGCGGGTATCCGAAGCAGGCGTGCCCCAGGCAATGTGCCGGAGAGCCTGTCTGGGAGCTTGGGGTTCACCCAGTGGTCGTGGTCTCCCCAGACAATGAGGGCAGGTTGCGTAAGCTTCTCGAGCGCGACGCTCCGCATGTCACCAGCATTGATGGAACGGCCGAGCATGAGGAGGTGCTCCAGGCCGTCCCGGCCGACGTACGGCGCCAAATAGCGGGCGATGAGAGTGTCGGGCATCGACTCGGAGCGCGCAACGCTCCCCCGGAGCAGTTCCGTCATGAGTGGGGCGGCCCCCAGAACGCCGTGAGACACGCGAAACGCGAAACGTGCTGTATTCCGGTGCATGGTTTTCACGTCGTTGGCCGGGATGTCGTCGAGCGCGATCGGATTGACGAGGATCAGGCGGTCGACACGGTCAGGCCTGGTCGCGGCCAAGTGAAGCGCTACGGCCCCGCCAAGGTCCACCCCAACTACCGTCGCCTTCGGGAGTCGCAGCGCGGTCAATGCACGGTCCAGGTAGTCGCTCTGCGCCGCAATGCCGAATGGCGCATCGAACGGCCGATCTGACTCGCCATAGCCGAACATGTCGATGGCGAAGGCGGTGCGATTGGCCACAGCGATCTCCGGCCCGATGTTGCGCCAGAGGAAGCCGCACGTGCCAAAGCCATGCAGGAGCACGACGGGAGCGCCTCCGTGTCCATAGCGTTCGACGTGCATCGACCCGGGACCGACGGGGATGCGGAGCAGATCTGCGTCTATGTGGGTACTCCGATGGAGTTCGAGTGAGCCGGGTACGAGGCAATCCTATTCGCGTTTCGTGCCACGGGATTTAGCTTCTCTCAAAGCGGCGCGGCGGCGTTACAGGAGCAACAGATGTCGGACGAAACGTACGATAAGGAACGGGCGCGCAATCTCGAGCGATTGCTGAGAGCCTTGGGTGAGCGGATCCGCAAGCTGGATACAGATGGATCCCTACTTTCCAATGCCACCGAGCTCATGCGACTCGTCGGTGACGTGAAGAGCGAGCTGTTTCACTATGAAGTTCGAGCAACGTACGACACGCCGGAGGCCGCGGAGCGCCGGCGGATCGTGCAGGACGCAAAAAAGGAAACGGACGAGACATGGCGGAGAAGCGAGTGGCACCCAGACAAGGAAAAACCGCCGGAGTGGTGAAGGCGTCCCAGCCAGGGTCGAAAAGGGGTTTTTACATCCTGATCGCGGTGGTAGCGGTCGCGGGCATCGGCGCGTTGTCGTACCTCAGCGGACAGAGCAAGAAGAGCGCGGCGATCGCGATCGATCCGAACCTTCCGCCCGTGACCTCTCAGGGATACGTGATCGGAAGCCCCAGTGCCCCGCTCGAGGTCATGGAATTCGGCGATCTCGAGTGTCCAGCATGCAATCAGTTTGCGGAGATCACGGAGCCGGACGTTCGCGCACAACTCGTCAACACGGGGAAGATTCGGTTTCGGTTCATCGACTTCCTCATCCTGAGTGCCCACCGCAATACGTTGAATGCATCCGTCGCGGCAGCGTGTGCGGACGAGCAAGGAAGGTTCTGGCAGTTGCATGACATCCTATATGCCAAACAGGATGAGTGGAACGGTGAGGCGACGAGCAATCCAGACAGGGTCATCAAGGCGCTGGCGCACGGCATTCCAGGACTCAATGCACCGAAATTCGACCAATGCCTCGATTCGCGTCAAACGCTTCCGAGAGTGCAGGCGCACATGAAACTCGGCGAAGAACGCGGAGTGCATGGAACCCCGACGTTCATTATCGGCTCGAAGATGTACGGCAACATGGGAATCGACCAGTTCAAGCAAGCAGTGAACGAAGCGCTTGCTGCTGGCGACACCGCAAAGGCGTCGGCCACCCGCGGCGCCGGGCCCACAGGCAAATCAACCAAGAAGCCATGACTCGTCGGATGTGGATGGCGATCCTTGCCCTCGCCGGGCTGTTCATCGCCACTTACCTCACGCTCTATCACTACGGATACATCGGGACGCTGGTCTGTTCGGCGACGCGTGGTTGCGAAGCCGTGCAGACGAGCCGGTGGTCCAAGCTTCTGGGCTTTCCGGTCGCGATGTGGGGCCTCGGCTACTACGCGGCGGTCTTCGCGTTAACGACTGTCGGGACTCAGGACCGCTTCGCGGAGTCCCGTCGGTTCGCGCTGACCCTGCTCATCGTGACCGGGTGGGGCGCGCTCTTTTCCGCCTGGCTAACCTATCTCGAGGGCTTCTCGATCAGGGCGTGGTGTCAGTGGTGCATCGCCTCGGCGACGGTCGCCTGGGCGTTGTTCGCTGTCGGCCTCATCGACTGGAAGCGTTCTACGACGCCATTCAAAAAGGGCGAGGAAACGTCCCGTTCGCTCCGCTACCCGTGACGTTTCTAAGCCCGCTTCGCGCCACGCTGACGGCCTTGCGACGCATCATTGAGTCGCAGCTTGGGCCGCTCGTCGTCGGGAGCAGTGTCAGGTCCACCTTCCTCTCCTTCGACCGCACGCCGGCGATAGGGCACGAGGTCGGTACCGAGCACGACCAGCGTCCGGGTGGCGACGACGCTCGCCAACGGCTCGGGAATCGCCATCTCCCGAACGTACGTGTCGATCGCGCGATCGAAGCTCAGGTCTTCGGCAAGAGTATCCACGAACATTAAGGCGTTGTCGACGTGGGTACGGATGATCGATTCCTCGGCGCGAGCCTGTGCCAGGCGCAAGCGCCGCTCGGCAGCCGGTTCGAGCTTACGGCGGAAGATTCGTTCGGGGAAAAGGCGTTTCAGAAAGCGAAGCATGGGTTGTTGGATGCGGGTGCGCAGTCCATTCGCACGTGACGGGCCAGCGGCCCCCCGGGGCCGTCCGTAACTTGATTGTAGGCTCACCAGCAGGTGCTAAACAGACATAGGCGCCGTTCGGGCGGGAGATCCATATGAGGCAACTTCTTCGAGCTTCGCGACATGCCGGATCACTCGCGCTTGCCGTCGTGGCCTCTGCCGGGCTGATCGCGGCGGTTCGCGCCCCGTTCGCCGTACGGGGTGTGACGTATCGGGTCAAAGTCGAGACGCGGATTCCGAACTTCGCTTTTGGGGCGGGTGGAGGCGGTGGAGGGAGCGACATCGGCGGTGGGGGAGGGGGCGGATTCGGCGCCGGCGTTGGGCAGCTCATTCGCGTCGAGCTTGCTGGTGACCGAGCGAAAATCGAGTTTCAAGTTGGCAATCCGCCGGGCTCGAGCATCACCGATTATTACGTGATGCTTCTGGACTCGAGCAGAGTGTATCGCGTGAGTCCTGACGAGCAGACGTTTTCCGATGCTACGTTGACGTACACCCGCGGAGGTCGCGGCGGCGGGGCGGGTGGTCGCAGCAACCGCGGCGGAAACAACAATGCAGGCGACAACACCAACGGGCGCGGCGGGCGTGGCGGCGGAGGGAACATCAACCCGATTCAGGTGCTCGCCGACGCCGTCGTAACTGAGGTCAAGACGAACTTCGAGGATCTTGGCGCCGGCGATGTAATCGAGACACGCCCAACGAAGCACTTCAGGGTTACCGTGGACTACGGGTTCAAGCTGTATGGGCAGCCACGCGAAGGAAAGACTGTCGCCGAGATCTGGACGGTCGACATTCCGCAGCGCGTCATCAATCCGTTCGAGGCGGTGACGACTTCAGGCGATTCGGGCACGATGGCCGATGTCACCCGCCGGTTGGTGGCCGAGGCGAAGAAGATTCCAGGGGCGCCGGTGAGAGTCATGACCACCCAAACGGTGCCGGTGAGCGCGGTGGGCAGCGATCAGGTCGAGGTGACGGTAGCCGGCGCAGTGCCACAGACGCTGAGTATCGTCCGAACCACTACCATCTTGGCGATCAAGGACGCCGACATCGACGAGTCAGACTTAAAGGTGCCGGACGGCTACAAGAAGGTCTCGTCCTTCGGTCGAGGCGGGGGGGAATAGTCCTCGTCAGGATTCCTGCGCCTCGTATTGATCCTTGAGTGCCGCGACGACGTTCGAATCGGCCAATGTCGTCGTGTCGCCCAGCGCTCGACCCTCCGCGATGTCACGCAGCAGACGGCGCATGATTTTCCCGGAGCGCGTTTTCGGAAGGTCCGCCGAAAAGAGGATATCATCCGGTTTGGCGATCGCTCCGATCTTTTCGGCGACGAAGTCGCGCAGCTCGTCACGGAGCTCGGTGCTCTGCGTGAATCCTTCGCGCAGGGTGACAAACGCAGCGAGAGCCTGGCCTTTCAACTCGTGCGCTTTGCCGACGACGGCCGCTTCGGCGACGGCGGGGTGCTCGACGAGCGCCGACTCCACTTCCATGGTGCCGATCCGATGGCCGGCGACGTTAAGGACGTCGTCGACGCGCCCGAGGATCCAGTAATAGCCGTCGTCGTCTCGCTTGGCGCCATCGCCCGGGAAATAGAGATCCGGCCGTCGCGGCCACTTTGTGAAATACGTCTCGACGTATCGCGCGTCGTCACCCCAGATCGTGCGTAGCATCGACGGCCACGGTTTCGTGAGGGCAAGCAGGCCGCCGCCGACGTTGATTTCCTTGGCGTTGACGTCGAGGAGCGCGGCCTCGAAGCCGGGGAGTGGCGTCGTGGCGCTGCCCGGCTTGGTTGCAGTGAGGCCTGGCAGCGGCGAAATCACAATCGCGCCGGTCTCCGTTTGCCACCACGTGTCGACGATCGGACAGCGATTGCCCCCGATTTTCTGGCGATACCACATCCAGGCCTCAGGATTGATCGGTTCACCGACGGACCCCAGGAGTCGCAGGCGTGAGAGATCGTGCTTCGCAGGCCATTGGTCCCCCCATTTCATGAAGGCGCGGATGGCAGTCGGTGCGGTGTAGAGGATGGTGACGCCGTTTCGCTCGCAGATCGACCAGAAGCGGTCCCGTTCCGGCCAGTCAGGGGCTCCCTCATACATCACACACGTGGCGCCATTCGCGAGCGGACCGTACACCAGATATGAGTGACCCGTGACCCAACCCACGTCGGCGGTACACCAGAAGACGTCGTCTTCCTTGAGGTCGAAGACCATTTTCGTCGTCGTCGTCACACCGACGAGGTAGCCGGCCGTCGTGTGCACGATTCCCTTCGGCTTGCCCGTGGTGCCCGACGTGTAGAGGATGTACAGCACGTCCTCGGCGTCCATTTTCTCGGGCGCGCACTTCGGCGACACGCCGGCCATGAGTTCATGCCACCACCGGTCACGTCCTTCCTTCATCGTGCCGAACGATTCATCACCGGTCCCGCCCGGCCGCCGCTGCACGACGACGACATGCCGGATCGAGGGAGTTTCCTCGAGCGCTTTGTCGGCGTTACGCTTGAGGGGCACGACACTGCCGCGACGATAGCCGCCGTCCGCGGTGACGAGCACTTTGCACTGCGAATCGTTGATGCGATCGCGCAGGGACTCGGGAGAGAACCCGCCAAAGACGACAGAGTGAATCGCTCCGATGCGCGTGCAGGCCAGCATGGCAATCGCGACTTCGGGAACGAGCGGCATGTAGATCGCGACACGGTCGCCCCGCTTGATGCCGAGCGACTTCAGCACATTCGCGAACTTCTGGACCTCGACGTACAGGTCCCAGTAGGTCAGCGTCCGACGATCGCCCGGTTCGCCTTCCCAGATCAGGGCTGCCTTATTCCGCCGTGACGTCTCGATGTGGCGGTCGACGCAATTGACCGAGACATTGATCTTCCCGCCGATGAACCACTTTGCGTGGGGGGGCGTCCACTCGAGCACCGTGTCCCACTTCCTGAACCATTCCAGTTCTTCAGCTTGCGACGCCCAAAAGGCTTGCGGATCTCTGATGGCCCGCTCGTACAGCCTGCCGTCGGAGACGTGAGCATTGTTGGCGAAATCCGGCGGTGGCGGAAATTTTCTGTTCTCCGTGAGGAGAGCGTCGATTTCGTTCATGATGCAGTTGACCAGTGGCAGGTTGGCTAGTTGGCTAGCGTTAAGAAAATTGGTTGCCGTTTCCAGTCAACTAGGCGACCGGCCGATGCGGCTGATTCTAGAGGCCGCCGACCTCTATCTTTGTCCAATGTCCAACCCCAGCTCGATCCTCGAAGCGCACGACCTAACGCGTCTCTTCGGCAAGCAGCGCGCGGTTCACGGGCTGAGCTTACAGCTGGCGAGTGGGCAGTGCCTGGCATTGTTCGGACCGAATGGAGCCGGAAAGACGACACTGCTTCGGCTTCTCGCCGGGCTACTCCGTCCGACCTCTGGCCACGCCTCCATCGGCGGAAGAGACATTCGCACCGATCCGTCAATGCGCGGCCGTGTCGGGTTGATCTCCCACCAGTCGATGTTGTACCCGGCGATGACTGCGCTCGAGAACGTCGAGTTCGCGGCACGGTTGCACGGCGTCGCCGGGGCGCGTGCGGCATCGATGCGGGCTCTTGAGACGCTTGGTGTGGCGAACCGCGCCAGCTCTTACGTGCGCACGCTCAGCCGCGGCATGCAGCAGCGGGTGTCGATCGCCCGCGCGATCGTCCATGCCCCAGCGGTGCTGTTGCTCGACGAGCCGTACACCGGACTCGATGCCAGCGGTGTCGGAGCGTTGTCGGAGGTTCTCGTTGGACTGCAGGCCGCCGGTGCGACGATGGTGCTCGTGACGCACAACGTCGTGGAGGGATTGGCGGTGGCGTCGCATGCGGCAGTGATGCTTGGCGGCCGCCTGGCGCGCTTCGGCTTGGCAGCCGGAGTGGACGCCACCGTCTTTGCTCGGGAGTATCGCGAGTTGGCTCTGGCGGAAGACGCCGAAGGGCCGATGGCGGTCGCCTGATGGTGCCAGGCACTGGATCAGCGGCCTTGCTCGTCGCCCGGAAAGATCTGACGATCGAGTTTCGGACACGGACGGCGTTTCTCGCGTCGGTCGTTTTCGCCGTACTCGGCTTGGCCGTCTTCTACTTCGCTTGGTCATCGAGCGCGGTCGCGGCAATCGATCTCGCACCTGGGGTCGTGTGGGTGATCTTCATCTTCTCGTCGATCTTGGCGGTGCAGCGATCCTTTGGGGTAGAGCAGCCTGAGCGCGCCCTCGACGGATTGCTCATCTCTCCCATTAGCCGCGAAGCGATCTACCTCGGCAAGGCGATCGCTAACATGTGTTTCGTGGGCGCGATTCAGCTCGTGGCCATTCCCGCGGCCACGTTGTTCTACAGTCTTCCCGTCGAGGCTCTACCAGTGCTGTTTGCGATCACCGCACTGGCGACGGTAGGATTGGTAGCGGTCGGAACGCTGTTCGCGTCGATGGCGGTGAATACGCGGCTGGCCGAATTGCTCTTGCCGATGTTGAGCCTTCCGTTCTTCATGCCGATCGTCATCGCGGCCGGAATAACGACGCAGCGGCTGCTCGCCGGGCGCCCATTCAGCGAGTCGCTGCCCTGGCTGAGGATGCTCATCGCGTTCGACCTCGTGTTTCTCACCGCGTGCACGTTGGCCTTTCCCCACACGATCGAAGAATGACGCCGAATGCCCCCAGGCCAACACCGTCGCCTCGCCCCGTTATTGACTGGGTACTTGGTCTGGCCGTGGTGGCCGTCGTCCTCGTGTACATCCGCGCGATCTACTTCACACCGATCGAGGCGTCGCAAGGACCCTCGCAGAAGATCTACTATCTGCACCTGGCATCGGTCCTCGGCGGCTATCTGGCATTCGGCGTCGTCGCTTTGATGTCGCTTGTCCATCTATGGCTGCGCGACTACCGCGCCGATCGATTGGCGGCATCCGCGTGCGAGGTCGCGCTTCTCTTTTTCACGGTCGTGCTGATCACCGGCCCGCTCTGGGCCCGGCCGATTTGGGGTGCATGGTGGTCGTGGGAGCTGCGCACGACCCTGACCCTTTTGCTCTGGTTTCTGTCCATCGGCTACCTGATCATGCGCGGCGCGATCGAGGATCCGACGATGCGGGCCCGTTACTCGGCGGTGCTCGGGCTGTTGCAGGCGCTGCTCATTCCGTTCATCCACCTCAGCGTCTATCTCGTCACGGCGATGCATCCGATGCCGATCCTGCTCAAGCCGGACAAGCCATCGCTCCCTTCGGAGATGCTCGTAACACTTCTCTCGTCGATCGCCGCCTTCCTCGCGCTCTCCATCGCGCTGATGCGGGCTCGGTATCGGTTCGGCCTGCTGCAAGAGGCCGTCGAGTCAATCCAATCGGAGTCGCGGTGATGGGCAACATTCAGCAAGTCACCTGGTATTATCACGCCGCGTACATCATCGCCGCCGTCGTGTACGGCGGGTACATCGTCTCGTTATTCGCACGGTCGCGCCGCGCGATGGCCGCGCTCGAAGCGGCGACGCGCCGGTCGTGAGCTCCGCGGCCACTCCGGGCGGCATCGTGTATCTCGTCGGCGCCGGTCCCGGTGATCCGGGTCTGATCACCGTTCGCGGCCGCCAGCTGTTGGAAGGATGCGATGCCATCGTCTTCGATGCCCTCGCCAATCCGCTCCTTGTCCCTACCGGACCAGAGCGGCATGACGTCGGGAAGCGCGGCGGGTCGTCCGAGTCCGCAAGGCAGAACGAGATCAATCGTCTCCTCGTCAGCCTCGCGCGAAGTGGCAAGCGCGTCGTACGCCTCAAGGGCGGCGATCCATTCGTTTTTGGGAGAGGGAGTGAGGAGGCGCAAGCGTTGGCGACGGCTGGCATTCGCTTCGAGGTTGTGCCAGGAGTTACGGCTGGTATCGCCGCACTGGCGTACGCCGGTATCCCGGTCACTCATCGAGGGATCGCGACGACGGTGACGTTCGTGACCGGTCACGAGGACCCGGCAAAGCCGGAGACGCAGATCGACTGGGCCGCGCTCGCCAGGGTCGGGTCGACTGGAACTCTTGTCCTTTATATGGGCCTCAGGACGCTGCCGTCGACTGCCCTCGCTCTGATACAGAGTGGCCTTCCGGCGGATTTCCCGGCAGCAGCGGTCGAGTTGGGGACGCATCCTAATCAGCGGACGGTGGTCGCAACGATCTCAACGATCGCAGAACGCGTCAAAGCCGAAGGCCTCGTTGCACCAGCGATCACGGTCATCGGCCGAGTGGTGGACCTCCGCGACGAAATCGCATGGTTTGAGTCGCGCCCCCTGTTCGGAAAGCGTATCTTGGTGACTCGTGCGACTGCGGCCGCCGGGACCCTTGCGGCGCAACTGCGCGAACTCGGCGCGGATGCGATCGAGGCGCCGTCGACGGTGATCGAAGCGTTGGATGCCGCCCCGCTCGACCGTGGAATTGCCCGGCTGGCGTTGTTTGACTGGCTGGTGCTGACGAGCCCGACAGCAGTGCGTTTTTTTCGCGAGGGACTCGAGCGGGCTGGCCTCGACGCACGGTCGCTGGCCGCCCTCAAGATCGCAGTCATCGGCCCAGCGACGGCAGCGGCGTTGGGCGAAGGCGGCTTGCGCGCCGATATAGTGCCGGAGCGGTTCGTGGCCGAATCGTTGCTCGACGCGTTTCGCCGCGAGTCGAGCATCCAGGGTTCACGCGTGCTGTACGCAATGGCGGGCGACGCACGCACGGTACTGCCGGAGGGCTTGCGGGAGCTAGGGGCCACCGTTGACACGATCGCGATGTATCGCTCGAGGCTCGTCACAGGCGGCCGGCAAGTTGATGGACTCCGCTCGGCCATCGATGCCGATCTGGTCGACCTCGTGACTTTTGCTTCAGCGTCCGCGGTGGCGGGCTTCGTAGCACAAGTTGGCGTCGAGCGTGCTAGCCGCGTAAAGGCGGTCTCGATCGGACCAGTGACCACCGATGCCGCAAGAGTCGCCGGCATAGAAGTGGTGCGAGAGGCTACAGAGGCGACCATTTCGGCTCTTCTAGAGGCAGCCAAGCGTGCCCTCCAATCAGAAACGGTACGGCCAGCGTGAAAACGATGGCGCACCGCAGCGGTGTACACCGTAACGTGCGCGCCCTAACCCAGGAGGGCGGCATGTCGAAGATCGAGGACGACATAGAGGATATCCTCAAGCACGCGAAGGAGCTGATGGCAGAAGTGGACAGGGTCACGAACGCGAATCCGACTGGGATTGAAGCTGTGCGGATGAGACGCGCCGCTGCGTCAGTCGTCGCCAACCTTGCCCAAGGCCTCGCTGTGGCGCGCGATGCCGGTTTGTCCGAAATCGACTGAGCTCAATCGCTGATTCGCTTCTCCCTTGCGACGTGACGCGTCCAAGGGGGAGGTGGCGAGGGTAGACAGAGCGGATCGGCCACAGGCATCTTGCTGCTATTGTGAAAACCGCGCGAACGTTTCGCATCGCAACCCGATCATCAGAGCTAGCGCTGCGACAGGCGCGGTTGGTGGCCGAGCGTCTGCTTGCGTTCGGCATTTCGTCAGAGCTGGTGACCTACAGGACGATCGGCGATAAAAACCTGTCCGACCCGCTATCGGGAATCGGAGCCAAGGGTCTGTTCACGAAAGAGCTCGAGGACGATCTCGCGCGCGGGAGAGTCGAGTGCTGCGTCCACTCGCTCAAGGATCTCCCGACAGTAATGCCCGACGGCCTCGAGCTCGGGGCAATACTCGAGCGCGAGGATCCGCGCGACGTAGTAATCGTGAATCACCTCGTGGGTGCCGATACGATCGCGACTCTCCCACGCGGCTCGCGCGTCGGAACGTCGAGCCTTCGCCGCCGCGCCCAACTCCTCGCCGTTCGCATGGACCTAGAGGTGGTGGAGTTGCGCGGCAATGTTCCAACCCGTGTAAAAAAGGTCGATGAAGGGCAGGTCCACGCGGCGATCCTCGCGGCGGCGGGACTGCATCGCCTGAACATCGTACAGAGCATTACGGCCTATCTCGACGCCCCGGCTTGGTTGCCAGCCGCGGGCCAGGGCGCCATCGCAGTGCAGATTCGATCGGATGACCCGGCTACGCGCCGCGTCGTCTCGGAGATGAACGATCCTGAAACGGACATCCAGATTCGCGCCGAGCGAGCATTTCTGGCTGCGCTCGACGGCGGATGTCAGGTGCCCATTGGGGCGCTCGCCATGACGAAGGGTGCTCCCACGTTGCACGGATTCATTTCCGACATCGACGGGCGACACGACCTTCGAGGCTCCGTTCACCTCGACAGGAGTAACCCGGACCGCAGCGGTGCGATCCTGGCGACACAACTCCGTGAACGCGGCGCGACCGAAATCCTGGCCGAGCTGAGGAGGGTGGATAGGGCCCCGTCGCCGCAACCGGAGTGATTTCGCTCTTGGTAGCTGGTAGTTGGTGATTGGTAATCGGTACCAGAACCATTCACCATCAACCATGTGCTGTAGTTTAGTTTTCGCGTTTCATGGCATCCTTCCCCAAGCATCGTCCACGCCGTCTGCGTCGGACCGCCGCGCTTCGCCGACTCGTCCGAGAGACACGGTTGTCTCCGGACCAGTTCATCCTTCCGCTGTTCGTCCGCTCGGGAAAAGGAATCCGAAATCCGATCGCGTCGATGCCAGGAGTCGCCCAGAGCTCCGTTGACGAGTTATTGGCCGACGCGCGCGAGGCCGTGAGTCTCGGCATCGGGGGCATCTTGCTGTTCGGAATTCCCGACACGAAAGACGCCCGGGGTTCGAGCGCATGGGACGACAAGGGGCCCGTTCAGGAAGCCGTTCGCGCGGTGAAGGCGGAATGTCCGGCGCTCGTCGTCATCACCGACGTCTGCCTCTGCGAGTACACGGATCACGGACATTGCGGTGTGATCAAGGACGGCGAGGTGGACAACGACGCGACACTGGAGCTGCTGGCCCGCGAAGCGGTGTCGCACGCCAAGGCCGGCGCGGACGTCGTCGCGCCGAGCGACATGATGGACGGGCGGGTCGCCGCGATTCGCGCCGCGCTCGATGGAAAGGGATTTCAGAACACGCCGATTCTCAGTTACGCCGCGAAGTTCGCCGGCGCCTTTTACGGGCCGTTTCGCGAGGCGGCGGAGTCGACGCCGCAGTTTGGCGACCGGCGCGGCTATCAATTGAATGCCGCGAACGGCGAAGAAGCGATGCGCGAAGTGTGGACGGACATCGACGAGGGCGCCGACATGGTGATGGTGAAGCCGGCAGGACCGTTTCTCGATGTCATTCATCGCGTGAAATCGGAAACGGGCTACCCGGTCGCCGCGTACCAGGTATCGAGCGAGTACGCTATGATTCAGGCGGCGAGCGAGCGAGGCTGGGTGGACGGCGACCGCGCCATCATGGAGTCTCTGCTCGGGATTCGCCGCGCCGGCGCTGACGTCATCATCACGTACTTCGCGCGCCGCGCGGCGACGTTGCTCAAACAGGGTTGGGACGCGTAGTCGGTCGACTTTGCCCGTGACGCCAGACATCAGATGAAGTATAGAGTCTTTCCAGGGACGTCGGTTCGAGTGAGCGAGGTCGGCTTCGGAACCTGGACGATCTCCACCGGCTGGTGGGGCGAGAAGTCGGACGACGAGGCGGTGTCGCTGCTGAGGCGCGCGCACACCGAGCATGGTGTCACCTTCTTCGACGCCGCGGACACGTACGGAAACGGTCGCGCCGAACGGCAGTTGGCGCTGGCGTTCCGAGGCAAGCGCGACCAGGTCGTCTACCGGACCAAGGTCGGCTACGACATCTACGACGCCGACGCCCAGCAGAACCGCCGCGGACAGACGGAGCTGCCGATGCGCACCGATCCCGCGTACCTGAGGATGGCGGTCGACCGGTGCCTCGAGCGGCTCGAGACCGACTACATCGACGTTCTCCAGATCCACAATGTGAAGATGGAGCACGTGCGCCAAGCCGATTTGTGGGGCACGCTTCGCGATCTGCAACGCGAGGGGAAGATCCTGGCGTGGGGCGCGGCGTTCGGCCCGGCGATCGGATGGTTGTTCGAGGCCGTCGAGCTTGTAGAACGCGAGCCCGAGATCAATACCATTCAAATGATCTGGAACATTCTCGAGCAGCATCCTGGGACGGCGATGATCGACGCGGCCAGGCAGCACGCTCCGGATTGTTGCTTCAACGTGCGCGTGACCCACGCCTCGGGAATGCTCGAGGGAAAGTACACGGCCGACACGGTATTTCCCGAGAACGATCATCGCCGCCACCGGCCTCGGGCCTGGCTGACCAACGGCGTGAAGAAAGTGGAGACGCTCGGCTTTCTCACTCGCGACATGACCCTCGGCCAGGCCGCGCTCAAATGGCTGCTCGCCGAGCCCGCGGTCGTGACCACTCTGCCCAACATCTATGACGCCGAGCAGCTCGCGGAATTCGCCTATGCCGCCGGCAAGCGCGATCTCACCGGCGTCGAAATGGAGCGGATTGCCGCGCTGAACGGGCAAAACTTCGGCGTGGATGAAGCGCCGATGAGCTACAAAGGCACCATGGAACGCCGTGCTCCATCTCTGGCGTGACCTAGCGCCGGGGCGCAATCCGCCCGAGGAAGTCACCGCGGTGATCGAGATTCCGTCGGGGTCGCGGAACAAGTACGAGCTCGACAAGGCCACCGGGCTGATGAAGTTGGATCGCGTGCTGTACTCGTCGGTGCATTATCCCGGCGACTATGGGTTCATTCCGCAAACGCTGCACGAGGACAACGACCCGCTCGACATCCTGGTCATGGTGAAGGAGCAGACCTTCGCGGGATGCATGATCGACGTTCGACCGATCGGCGTGCTGCGGATGCTCGATCGCGGAGAACCGGACGACAAGATCCTCGGCGTGCCGCTGCACGACCCGGCGCACGAGGAGTACTTCGACATCGCCGACATTCCGCAGCACATGCTCAAGGAGATCGAGTACTTCTTCGCGACCTACAAGGATCTCGAGGGCAAGCGCGTGCAGGTGGTCGGCTGGCAGAAGAGCCAGGAAGCGATGCGGATCGTGCAGGAATCGATCGCGCGATACGACGCGGCCTATCGACAGATGGGGCCGTAGACGGACGGGGCACGGGGGTCAGCTTTGTAGTATAGAGTACTTGACGACAGTGTGGCTGGGGTGTAGTCTCGAGGTGTGCAGCTACTCACGCGGGACACCCAGACCGACTCGTTCGAGGACGCGCCGCCGTCGTTCCTGACGGAGCTTCTGTTTCCGCTCCCGGCCCACCGCCGGACGATTGTCGGCATCGTGACGTGGTGGGAATCGCGACGCCTGCTCTACAACGCCATCGTCGGCGCCGCCGGCCTGGTCACACTGACGGTCATCGCGATCGCGGCGCTGGTCGCTCCGGACGGCAACGGTCCCTCGGGTCTTGGTCCTCGCGCGTTGCTGCCGATACTCGCCTACGCCGCGCTCGCCAACGTCTGTTATACGCTGGGGCCAATCATCGAGCTCACCCTCGAGCGGGTCTGGAAGGACAGGCTGTTGCCGATCGGACCGGCGCTGTTTCGACAGGGATTGGCGTTTTCGATCGGTCTCACGCTGCTCCCGATTCCCCTCGTCATCGGCATCGAGATGGTGCGTCTGGTCAATCGCCTCTTTCTGCACTGGTGAGGCGGTGACGCCGCATCGGTCGGCCACCATGCCGCCATGGCCGTTGGTTCCGATCACGATCCTGCTCTCCGCCCTGATCGGATGGGCCGACTATCATGCCAGTGAAGTACAGGGCACCGTGCTTCTGCTGATCGTCATTACCGGCGCGCTCGCCTTTGCGTCGCCGAGGTATGCCTGGCTCGTTGGCTTCATCATGGGCCTGTCGATCGCCGCGACGTATGTTGCCGGCCGACTGACAGGATTCGCTCCTGTGTACCCGTTGCCTCACCCGCTCTCGACGCTCCTGGCACTGATTCCGGCGGCGATCGGCGCGGCGTGCGGAGCAGGCGCGCGGCGGATGCAGTTCACCGGTCCGAATCCGCAGCGGTAGAGGCGCTGACGATCTCGAGGTTTGCCATCGCCGCGTAGCCGGTGATCCGTATGACCGGTGCTCCCGGCACCATGGGGGCCAGATCGAGCGCGCTGTCAGTCTCGACGTTCGCGAGAAATGCGCCGACGCGATTCACGACCCGGAGACCCGCTGGAACGACGATCCGCATATTGGCCATCACGATTCGGACATGAATGTCGATGATGTCGTCGGGGAGGCTCGCGGTCGTCAGATCGATGACGGAATCAGAGAACACCGCCAGCGCCTCGAGGCGATGCGGAACCGACAGGAGGCCGCGCCGCGATGACGAGCTGAGGATCGCGACGAAGCGGTCGCGAGCCGGGACAGCGGGGCCGAGATCCCGGCTCTGCCGCGGCTCATCGGGGTTCGGACCGGGGAGCGAGCCCGTCGCGGACGCCGAACGCAGATCGACGACGATGGCCTCGATTTCCGCGGCGGACTGCACGGCATACACGTGCTCCAAGCGGCGCTCGAGATCCTCCACGCTGATCACATCGCGCGCAAAGGCTTCGGTAAGCTGCTGAATAGCTCGCTCCCGCACCTGTGGGAGCGAGGTCACACCGCGCTGGTTCTCCATGTCGTCAAGCGACTACGGCTCGAGTGCTCCGTGATCGATCGGTTCGGGCCCGCGGCGCAGGAACACCCGATCGTACAGCACCGCGGCGAGGATCGCGCCGATGAGAGGGCCGATCCAGTACACGCCCTGCGCCTCGAAGACTCCGGAGGCGATCGCCGGTCCGAATGAGCGTGCCGGATTCATCGACGCGCCGGTAAATGGGCCGATCACGAGAATGTCGGCGGCGATCGTGAGTCCGATGGCGAACCCGCCCACCCGCGGAGCGTCCGGATCGACGGCCGTGCCGAACACCACCCAGGCGAGAAAGAAGGTGGCGATGGCCTCGAGCACCACCGCGCCGGCAAAGGTCATCGACGGGGCGATTGTCTGTCCGCCCACCCGCGTGGCTTCGACCGCGGCCGCCGGCATCAGCGCCTTGAGTGCGTAGGCCGCGATAACCGCTCCCATGAACTGGGCGATCCAGTAGACGACGGCCATCATCGGCTCGATGCGCCGCGTAACGAGAAACCCGGCGGTGATGGCGGGATTGAAATGGCCGGAGATGCGCATCAGGGCCGTCACCATGACCGAGAGGATCAGGCCGTGCGCGAGCGCCACCTCGCCCAGTGACCCGCCGCTTGCCGCGACGCGGATGATCGCCCCGCTTCCGATAAAGACGAGCGCAAAGGTGCCGATGAACTCCGAAATGAAGTGCCGCCAAGCGTCTTTCATTGAAAGGGGGGGTAAGCCTGTCCCGAGCAAAGCGAGGGAACTGGAGTTATTGGATGAGGAAACTCAGAGGGGTAAAGATCCTCGATCGGACACATCCCGCAACCCTAACTGCAGGCCCTCGCTACGCTCGCGGCAAGCTTGTGCCTAATCCGCCCGCTTTAGCACCAGCGCGGCGTTGATCCCGCCAAAGCCGAACGAGTTCGTCAGCACGACGTCCACGTGGGCGCGGCGGCCGACGCAGGGGATGTAGTCGAGGTCGCAGTCCGTGTCCGGAACCTCGAGGTTGAGGGTCGGCGGCAGCCAGTCGTTGGTGATGGCCAGCGCCGAGATGGCGGCTTCGATCGCGCCTGACGCCCCGAGCGCGTGGCCATAATACGCTTTCGTGCTGCTGACGGGAACCCGGTCGGCATGCTCGCCGAAGACGGTGCGAATCGCGCGCGTCTCGGTCGGGTCGTTGAGAGGCGTCGAGCTTCCGTGCGCGTTGATGTACCCGACGTCGCCTGGACCGACGTCGGCGTCCGCCAGTGCTCCGCGCATGATGCGGGCGGCCTGCGACCCGTCGGGACGGGGCGCCGTCATGTGGTGCGCATCGTTGCCGAACGCGTACCCGGCGATCTCGGCGTAGATCCTGGCTCCGCGCGACTTCGCGCGCTCGTACTCCTCGAGCACGAGAACGGCCGCGCCTTCGCCCATCACGAAGCCGTCACGGTCGCGATCGAAGGGACGCGACGCGTGCTCCGGATCGTCGTTGCGAGTCGACATCGCGCGGATGATCGCGAACGCGCCAAAGCAGAGTTGGTTCAACGGCGCCTCCGACGCACCACAGATCATCACGTCGGCGTGGCCGTCGCGGATCTGGCGCATGCCTTCGCCGATGGCCATGGTGCCGGACGCACAGCTCATCGCATTGGTGCTGTTCGGACCCTGCGCGCCGAATTCGATGGCGACGTTGCAGCTGGCGGCGCCCGCAAAGACGTTCGTGGCCAGACTGGTCGACACCGATCGCAGGCCCTGGGTCTGAAAAACGTAGAACTGCTCCTCGGCGTACCCGATGCCGCCGAGCGCGCTGCCCATCATGGATCCCACTCGCTCGTGATCCTCGGCCGCGAGCCGAAGTCCGGAGTCCTCGACGGCCAGCCGCGCCGAGAACAGCGTGAACTGGCCGAAACGGTCGAGCCGGCGCGCTCTCTTCGCATCGAAATGATCGCTCGCGGAGAAATCTGCGACTTCGGCCGCAAGGCGGCTTCGAAACCCCGACGCGTCGAACCGGGTTGCCGCGCCGACGGCGGACTTGTGCGCGAGAAGACCCTGCCACAGTCCGCTCGCTCCTAGGCCGATCGGAGTCACGGCGCCGATACCGGTGACTGCTACTCTACGCTGTGGAGGCACGATTAGTGGATTGGTGGATTGGTGGGATGGTGGATTGGTGGGATGGTGGACTGGTGGGATGGTGGAATGATGGATTGCTGGATTGGTGGATTCCCAACCCACCATCCCACCATCCCACCAATCCACCAATCCACGCCTTTCAACGTTCCGCTGCATGCGCCAATCCAGCAAGGGTTCGCGCCGCGATTCCGTGAATGAAGATCGGGCCGATGATGCGGGTGGCGGCAAGTTCACCAATCACCGGCCACCGCGGTCCGTTCCATTCGTGAACGATGCGAACCCGTGTGCCCCCACCCGCCGGCGCCGGCGCGAAGCTCCACTCCACCTCCATCCCTGTTGTGATGCCGCGCACATGACGAAAGCGGATGGCTGGCGACCGGTCTCCGCCGAGCGGACGAACCTCCATCTCGGACATCCACCACGTTGGCCAGTTGACGGCGCCAAAGGGTCGATTGGCCGACATCTCGACGAGGCCGCCGCCAGCCGGGTCGCGTTGGAGCAGCTTCACGTGACGATAGTGGCGGAGATGGCTGGGCCATCGCTCGACGTCGGCGGCCAATGCGAAGATCCGTTCCAGAGGGGCGCGAACGAGCTGCTCGTCAACCGTCACCATCGCGCGACGGCCGGGCATTGGACCGAGCTCGGTCGGATGCTCGCGCATGATCATCCGGCTGATCGGGGCGCCCATGACACCGTCAACCGAAAGCCGAGACCGCGCTGGACTTCCGGCTCCCGGCCGACCGCGGCGACAACGGAGCGACGCAGCTCGCTCGCGGTGAACCCGCGAAAGACCGACAGCACGCCGTCATGCCTCGTGACGCGATGAAACCGAAGGGGAAACGACGCGAGCCAGAAGCCGGCCGCGGCAAGCCAGCTTCGACGAAGGTCAGCGATGATCACGCGAGCACGCGCGACGCGATCGAGCTCGGCGATGACCGCCGGGATCTCGTCGCCGGCGAAGTGATGCAGCAGCTGCGAGCAGAGGACGACGTCGACGCTGCCGTCGCGAAAGGGCAGAGCACGGGCGCTTCCGCACACCGCGTACGTCATACCGCGGCGGGCCTCGCCGAGCAGATCGACGGCTTCATCGAGTCCAATGGTCGTCATCCGCACGCCGCGCGCCGCGGACCGGCGGCTTACTTCGGCCGGAATATCGCCGAGTCCCGTTCCAACATCGAGCAGCGTCAGTGACCGGACGGCCGGCTCCATCGACGCCTCGATCGCGGCGATGGCGGCGCGCCGGCCCCCGAAGATCCGATTCGACCGCGTGACGTCAGCGAGTGAACGCAAGCGAGTGGCGGCATCGACCGAGGGATCGTCGAGAATCTCGGGATCGCGCCGGCGCGCGGGAACGAGCAGGCTCACCCCAGGTCAGCGCTCGAGCTGCGCGTAGCCGCCGCGATAGTACAGGAGCGGCCGTGCCGAATGCGCCGACGCATACTCGACGGCGGCGACGAAGACCGTGTGATCGCCCTCCTCGTGCCTGGCGACGATTCGACACTCGAGATGCGCGGCGGCGCCGACGACCAGCGCCGTTCCCTGCGGGCCGCGCTCGGTCCCGATGTCGTCGAAGCGGTCAACCTCGGGATCGGCGAATCGCCGCGAGTATGCCTCCTGGTCTTCCGCGAGAATGCTGATGCCGATCCATTCCTGGAGCATCAGCGTCGGGTAGATCGACGCCACGCGATCGACGCAGGCGAGAACGAGCGGCGGCGACAAGCTGACGGAGGCGAACGCGCTGACGGTCATGCCGCGGTCGCGTCCCGACGCGTCACGCGCGCTGAGGATCGTGACAGACGAGGCAAACCGTCCCAGCACGCTGCGGAAGAGATCGGGGTCGACCAAAAAAAACGAGAAGGTAAAGGTGAGACGTCAGACGTAAGACGTCAGAAGTCTATCTCAAAGGATTCCGAATGCAGAAAGAACGTATCGCGCGTTCACGATCTCGCGCGGCGGAACAAAGTCGCCCGTCACGCCGATCAGCAGATCGGCCAGGTCGCGCCGGCGCGAGAGGGCATCGGCGGCGCGGTTGATGAGCCACGGAGCTCCAACGACGACAGCGATGGCCCGTTCAACAAGCCACTTGCCGCCGAAGGCGCTCCGTCGTGCGACCTCGTAGCTCGCAAGGGCGCGCCGCCGCGCCGGTTCATCGGGTGCCGACAGCGCATCTTCTACTGCCCGCGCCGCCAACTCTCCGCCATGGAGCGCGGCGAAGATTCCCTCGCCCGTAAAGGGGTCGAAGAAGTCGGCGGCGTCGCCGACGACGAGAGCGCCGGGCGCCCATGCGCGCTTGACTTGCGACCCGAACGGACCCGTCGCTCGCACCGGCGACACGCGTCTCGCCTGCGCGAACCGGCGGGCGAGATGCGGATGGCCGCGAAGCCAGGCATCGAGAAAGGCCGCCCGGTCGACCGACAAGTCGCAAGCGCGCGACGCCGGAACGACGAGGGCGACAGTCGTCAAACCGTGTCCAACGTCTCCGATCCCGACAAATCCGTCGCGCTCCACGTGCATCTCGGCGATGTCCTCGATGCCGGCGACGTTCTCATAGTGGCTGACGAGCGCCAACCGGCGCGGCCATCGCGACGTACCTGCCAGACCGAGGCGGCGGGTGACGATCGACCGCAGACCGTCCGCGCCCACGACGAGCCGCGCGTCGATCGCTCCACCGTCGAGCAGCTCAGCGCCCGTCACGACTCCGGCGTCGATCCGCAGGCCGGTCGCTCGAACCCCCTCTCGAACGCGCACCCCCGCCGCGCGCGCGCGGTCGAGCAAGACCTGATCGAGCACTTCGCGACGCACCGACAAACCACGGTCCCTGAATGCGCGGTAGCCGTGACCGGAGACGAACTCGCCGCGAATCTGCGATCCGTTTGGCGCGCGGACTATGACGCCACGAAGACGTGCCGCGCCTGTATTTTCGACCGTGTCGAGCGCGCCCATGGCGTCGAGAATCCGAGACGCCTCAGGGCTCAGATACTCGGCGCACGGCTTGGGGCGAGGAAAGCGCGCGCGGTCCACGAGCATGACGTCGATGCCCCGCTTCGCCAGGGCGACCGCGGTCGATGTCCCTGCGGGTCCGCCTCCAATGACGAGCACGTCGCAGCGCTGGCTCCCGGTCATATGTCTATGCCCGAGGGTGGAGCGGGAAGTACGCGATGAGCGCGGGGATGAGCGCGCCCGTCAACGTCGCGATCAGATTGACTCCGTCGTTCTCGAGCCATGCGAGGCCGCCAATGTGCCGCGAAGGTATTCCACAGTCATGGATTCGCATCTCGGTAGACCGTCCGCACACATCGCACCACGATCGACGTTGAACCGACGCGCCGACAATGGAGTCAACCGCGGCCCCGGCGAGGCCGCCAATGAGAATGAAGGGGAAAGCGAAGGAGTCACGCCAAACGAGACTGGCAATCGACGCCACGAATGCGGCGCCGCCAAGCGCGGCCAGCCAGCCTGCCCAAGTAACTCCGCCGGACTCTCCGACGTTCATTCGGCGCCACGTGAGAATCGACCGGGGCGGTTGCCCGACGAGCGTTCCGATCTCGGTCGCCCAGGTGTCGGCTGCCGACGCGGCAAGCGAGCCGGCGCCGCCAACGGTCCACAGAAAGAGCTCGTTGGACGGCCGGATCAGCGAGATCAGCGCGCAGAGAAGAAACGGAAACCCGTTGGCCATCACCTGGGTTGCGTCGCGGGCGCCCGTTTTGTCCACCATGCCGGCGAGCCTCGCCCGCCTGCGGCGCCAGCCGAGCTTCGACAGCCACGTCGAGACGCCGAAGTAGGCAAGTAGCACGGCGGCCCATGTCCAACCGGCGGCGACCGCGGCTGTTCCCATCACTCCGGCGGCAATTGCCCCGCTCCATGACAAAGCCCGCGCCCGGTAGCCGGCGAACCCGATACCG
>WNFI01062806.1_pt1 | contig 49517 bp, 43 predicted proteins | sample 5400471 | NCBI WGS metagenome assembly WNFI01 (sample SAMN13153348, study PRJNA577476) | soil metagenome | isolation source: 100 cm saprolite on Douglas fir-dominated hillslope | place: USA:California | collected 2013-09-17
TTGTCGAAGGCGAAGACCTGCGAGTCGCGCAGGCGCGGGCCGAGCGCCTGGCAGGCCTGCATGTACTCGTGCGCCATGGTGCCGAGGGGCGTCATGTCGCTGCGCATCGCGAACCATACGTTCGAGGTGCCGGCGAGGTATTGCGGCACCTCGCTCTTCAGGGTCTTGAGGACCTCCTCCTGCCAGTCGCGCGCGAAGCGGCGCCGGGTGCCGAAGTCGGAGATCTTGAAATCGAGCTCGGGCTCCACCGTGCGCACCAGATCGATCTTTGCCTTGAGCCGGCGCCGGCCTTCATCGAGGGCCGGGCGCGGCCGGGTGCGGCGGAAATGCGCCTCGGAAACGATCGCCAGGATCGGAATCTCGAACAGGATGGTGTGCAGCCAGGGGCCGCGGATCGTGATGTCGATCTCGCCGGGCTTGTCGCCGTTGCCGATGTGCACGAATTTCTCGTTGAAGTGGAACAGCGCGAGAAAATCGACGAAGTCCGACTTCATGAAGCGCAGCGCGCGCAGGTAGGCGAGCTCGTCGTCGCGAAAGCGCAGCGTGCAGAGCTTGGTGAGCTGCGCGCGGATCTCGGGGAGATCCGCCCCGAGGTCGACGCCCTCGGTGCGGCACCTGAACTTGTACTCGACCTGCGCCCCGGGAAAATGATGCAGCACCACCTGCATCATCGTGAACTTGTACAGGTCGGTGTCGAGCAGCGACTGGATGATCATGGGGGCGCATTGTAACCTTCGCGCCATGTGCGGCCGTTACGTAAGCCCGGACACCGCGGCGATTGAGCGCGAATGGCATATCGGCCGCAGCAGCGGCGCGCTGTTCGCCAGGTGCTACAACGTCGCGCCGACCACGATGGTGCCGATCATCCGCAGCGCGGGAGCTGCGGAACTCGAACTGATCGACGCGCGCTGGGGTTTTATTCCGGCGTGGTGGAAACAGCCGAAGCCGCCGGCGCGCTGCTACAACGCGATCTCCGAGCAGGCGGCGACCAAAACGATGTGGCGCGATCCGTACCGCAACGCCCGCTGCCTGATACCGGCCCTCGGCTGGTACGAGTGGCGAGCGCAGCAAAAACGCAAGCAGCCCTACTACCTGTTCCTCGATGCGGAGCGTCCGATCGCCTTTGCCGGCCTGATGTCTCTGTGGACGGCTCAGGGGAAAGCGCCCCTTCTCACCTGCGCGATCATGACCCGGCCCGCCTCGCCTGCGATCGAGGCGGTCCACGACCGCATGCCGGTCGTGCTGCATGCCTCGGCGCACGCCGCCTGGCTCGATCCGAAGCTCGGTGAGGCGGCCGAGATAGGAAAGCTCCTCAAGACAGCCGCCGTCGAGCAAGTGCGCTGCTACCCCGTTCGCTTGTTGGTGAACAGCTCGAAGCTCGACGGCCCGGAGCTGATCGAGCCCTCGTCCTGATCGTCGTCCTGCTCGCCTTCGCCCAGCAGGCCGTGCGCGCCGGCACCGAGCAAGCGCACCGGCCGCTTGCCGGCCTCGGTGCGCTCGAGCAGGGCTACGGCGCGTTCTGCGATGCGCGCCGGATCGCGCGTCGGCGATTCGGCCGTATGGCTGCGCGTCACGGTCGTGAAATCGGAATAGCGCACCTTGATCGTCACGGTGCGCGCCACAAGGCCTTTGTTCTCGAGGTCGGCTGCGACGCTGCGCGCCATGCCTTCCATTTCGCCGCGCACCACGTCGGCATCGATCAGGTCTTCGGCGTAGGTGCTCTCGGCGCTGACTGATTTCGTCGGGCGGTCCGGACAGACCTCCCTCGGGTCCTCTCCCATCGACAGCTGGCGCAGCCAGTCCGCCTGGCTGCCGACTGCCTCGTGCAGGCGCTGCGGATCGGCCGCGCGCACGTCGACCAGGCGCACGATGCCGATGCGGTGCAGTTTCTTCGCGGTAACCGGGCCGACGCCCCACAGGGCCTCGACCGGCAGCTTCTGCAGAAAGCCCTCGACGCGCTCGGGCGGGATCACCGTCAGGCCGTCGGGCTTGCGCCAGCCCGATGCGATCTTCGCCAGGAACTTGTTGGGCGCGACGCCGGCCGATGCCGTCAGGCCGGTGTGTTCATGAATTTTCTTTTTCAATTCCTTTGCGACTACGCTTGCGAGAGGCTCCCCCCACAGATTCTCGGTAACGTCGAGATAAGCCTCGTCGAGCGACAGCGGCTCCACCAGCAGCGTGCAGCTGCGCAGGATTTCCAGGATCTCATTCGATACCGCCCGGTAGTGCCGGAAATCGGGGCGCACGATCACGAGCTGCGGGCACTGGCGCATCGCGGTCGCCATCGGCATCGCCGAGCGCACGCCGAAAGCGCGCGCCTCGTAGCTCGCCGCGGCTACGACCCCTCTGCCCTCCGGCCTGCCCCCGACCGCAACCGGCCTGCCTTTCAGCGCCGGGTTGTCGCGCTGCTCGACCGACGCATAGAAGGCATCCATGTCCAAGTGCACGATGCGTCTCATTGGACAATCCTTCGCATATACTGTATATAATGCCACTAATGGAAGCCCTGACCGACCGGCAAAGCGAAATTCTGCGGCTGATCCGCGAGCTGACAGAGGTTTCCGGCTACCCGCCGACGCGGGCGGAAATCGCGGAAAGGATGGGCTTTCGCTCGGTGAATGCCGCCGAGCAGCACCTGCGCGCGCTCGAGAGGAAAGGCGCCATCGACATCGCCGAAGGCGCCTCGCGCGGCATCAAGGTGCGAGACGGCCGCCCCGGACACCGGGCCGGCAAGCTGATGGAGCTCCCGGTGGTGGGCCGGGTGGCGGCGGGCAGCCCGATGCTCGCCGAGGAGCACCTGCAGGGCAGCTATCAGGTGGACCCCAACATGTTCACGCCGCGCGCCGACTATCTGCTGCGCGTGCGCGGCATGTCGATGCGCGATGTGGGCATCCTGGAAGGCGACCTGCTCGCGGTGCATAAAACCGTAGAGGCTCGCACCGGGCAGATCGTCGTCGCGCGCCTCGCCGACGAAGTCACGGTCAAGCGCCTGCGCCGGCGCGGTAACGCGGTCCAGCTGCTGCCCGAAAACCCCGAATTCGAACCGATCGAGGTCGATCTGCGGCGCGACGCGATGACCATCGAAGGCATCGCAGTCGGCGTCATCCGCAACGGCAAAGGCCTGTAAGGGCTTTCCGCAGTAGGTTTCCCGATAGAATTGCGCAGGGGTCAGAGATCCTGCGCGCATGAATCAAACCAGCACCGCTTCGGAAGCCGCGGTCCGCGTCGCGGAGCGCGGCGATTCCGCGAGCATTCGCGACCGGGCCGACCCGCGGCAGGTGCTGGCAGACCGCGTCGACCAGCTCTACAGCCAGATGTGGCTCGGCATCCTGGCGACGTTCGCGATCGGCGCCATCGCCACCTTCGAGTTCTGGTCGCTGCGCCTCAGGGAGCTGGTGCTCTTCTGGTGGGGCCTGGTGCTGCTGGTCACCGCCGCGAGCGCCGGCCTGCTCTACGCCTACCGCCACAGCCGGGATCGCGCCGACAACGCCGAGCAGTGGCTGCGCTGGTTCGGCATCGCGGCGCTCGCCACCGGCGCCAACTGGGGATTTGCCGGCGCGGTGTTTTTCCCGTCGCACACCGACGAGCAGCAGGTGTTCCTCGCCTTCCTGCTCGCCGGCATGATGTCCGGCGGCATTCCGGTGTACGCGGCGTCGTGGCCGATCTTCGCCCTGTACGCGGCCGGGATCGTGGTGCCCTTCACCTACGTGCTGGCGACTTTCGGCAATCGCCTGTTCACCGAGATCGCGCTGCTGGTGCCGATCTTCTACGCGATCAACGTGGCGGTCGCCTATCGCCTGACGCAGGTGTTCCACTCCGGCTACCGCCTGAGGCATGCCTACGGCAGGCTGACCGAGGATTACAGCGTCCTCAACCAGCGCCTGGAGCGCCAGCTGGGCGAGCTCGAGGAGGCGCGGCGCCAGGTGGAAGCGAGCGGGCGCAAGCTGACGCTGTTCGCCGAGCGCGCGCCGATCGCGGTGATCGAGCTCGACCCGCAGGGACTCGTCACGCAGGTCAATCCGGGCGCCGAGCTGCTGTTCGGCTTCGCCGGCGCGGAGCTGATGGGCAAGCCGGTCAAGGAGCGCCTGGTCCTGCCCGAGCTGCGGCCCGAGTTCGACCGCCAGTGGGGGCAGCTGATCGAATCGCGCGCGCCGATCTCGGCGCTCAAGATCCGCAGCCCGCGGCGCGACGGGCTGCAGGTGGTGTGCGAATGGAGCGTGACGCCGCTCGTCAACCCGGAGGGCACGGTGATCGCGCTGATCGCCCAGGGCCAAGATGTCACGCGCCAGCTCGAGGCCGAGCGCATGAAAAAGGAGTTCACCTCGACCCTGAGCCACGAGCTGCGCACGCCCCTCACCTCCATCATCGGCTCGCTGCAGCTGATCAATTCCGGCGTGCTCGGCGACCTGACGCAGGACGTCGCCGAGCTCACCGCGGTCGCGGAGCGCAACGGCACGCGGCTGCTCGACCTGATCAACGACCTGCTCGACATCGAGAAAATCGAGTCCGGCAAGCTCACCCTGGCGCCCGAGGTGTTCTGCCTGAGCGAGCTGCTGCGCGAGGCGCTGGTCCTCAACAAGGCTTTCGCCGAGCGCTTCAAGGTGCGCTTCGAGGTGAAAGGCGAGCCTCCCGCCCACTCGGTGCACGCCGACCGCAAGCGCCTGCTGCAGGTCATGACCAACCTGCTGTCCAACGCCACCAAGTTCTCGCCCGAGGGCGGAGCGGTCGAGGTGACATTGGACGAGGCCGGGCCCAACCTGCGGGTCGGGGTGCACGATCGCGGGCCCGGCATCCCGGAGTCGTTCCGCAGCCGCATTTTCGGCCGCTTCGCGCAGGCCGATTCGACCACCTCCCGGCAAAAGAGCGGCACCGGCCTCGGCCTCGCCATCTCCAAGCGCCTGGTGGAGATGATGCAAGGCCGCATCGGCTTCGAATGCCGCGACGGCGGCGGCACGACTTTCTGGTTCGACCTGCCGCGCCACGATTCCTGAACCGAGACCCCTTTGCCCGCCCGGCCGCTCAACAAGATCTGCTATGTCGAGGACGACGAGGACATCCAGCGCATCGTGCGCATGTCCCTCGAGCGCATCGGCAAGATGAAAGTCGAGATCGTCGGCGACCCCACCGCGGCGATCGCCGCGATGACCGCATTCGGTCCGGATCTGGTGCTGCTCGACTGGATGATGCCCGGCATGGACGGGCCGACCCTGTTCCGCGAAATGAAGCGGCGGCCGGAGACCAGCGCCCTCCCCGTGGTCTTCATCACGGCCAAGGCTTCACCGGCAGAGCTCGACGAGGTGACCGCCCTGGGCGCGATCGGGGCGATCTCGAAACCGTTCTCCCCGAAAGACCTGCCCGACCAGCTGCGGGCAATCTGGGCAAAGCTGCCCTGAACCCGGGAAGCCTGCCTATCTGAGGCGGGACGTAGTATCGGCGCTGACGGCGCCGCTGCCCTGGTAGTACTTGCGCGAAAGGAAGCCGATGACCTCGTCGCTGTTGCGGAAGCGCGCGTCGCGGTCTTTCTCGACCAGCTTGTCCATCAGGTGCTGATATTGCGCCAGGTGCTCCGGCAGCGGCGACGGCGCCTTGTTGACATGGCTCATCGCGACATCGAGGGCGGTTTCGCCCTCGAACATGTGCTCCCCGGTCAGCATCTGGTAGAGCAGCACTCCCGCGCTGTAGATGTCGGTGCGCAGATCGAGCGCTTTGCCCTGCACCTGCTCGGGGCTCATGTAGCGCGGCGTGCCGACCACCTCGCCGTGGCTGGTGCGGTCGATGGCGTCGATGTGCTTGGCGATGCCGAAGTCGACGATCGCCAGGCTGCCGTCGGCGCGGAACATCAGGTTCTGCGGCTTCAGGTCGCGATGCAGGATGCCCTTCTCGTGGATGTCGCCGAGCGCGAACATGAGCTCGCGGAACAGCCTCAGGGCGTCGTCCGCCTTGAGCGCCTTGCCGTCGAGCCGTTTGTTGAGATCGCCGCCCTCGAAGAACTCCATCACCAGGTAGGCATGCTCCTCCGAGGTGCCGTGGCCGTGGATGCGCGCCACGTGGCGGCTCTGGATGCGCTCCACCATCGCGTACTCTTCCATGAAGCGGGCCAGGGCTTTCTTGTCGGTGATGATCTCCGATCGCAGGATCTTCACCACCAGCGGCTCGTCGTCCGAGTCGCGCGCGGCGAGGTAGACGCGCGACATCCCGCCCTCGCCGATCAGGCGCAGCACCTTGATGCCCGGAATCCTGACTTTCGCCCCCAGCGACTCGCCCGCGATGCGGGCGGCGAGCTCCGGCGGCAGCGTTTTCTCGTGGCCGTCGCTGATCAGGCCTCGCAGGGAGTCGACCAGCCGCTCGCGCGTCAGCTCCTGCTTGCGCTGGTAATCGTCGGCGCCGGCTTTCATCGCCCGCACCGCGATGATCTCGTTGCCCGCGCCGGTGAGGAACAGCACCGACGGGCAGTCGCTGCGGCGCTTGAACTGCTGCAGCCACTGGAGGCCGTCTCCCCGGCCGAGCATGTAGTCGAGGATGATCACGTCGAAGGAGCCGAGCGCGAACGAGGCGTCGGGCATGTCGTGCTCGACCGGGTCGTATTGCTCTACGTACGCATCGGCCCAATGCTCCTTGATGAAATGCTCGAGCAGGGTGCGCAAGTCCTCGTCATCGTCGATGATGAGGACCCGCATCGCTACTGCGCCCGGCTGCTCGCGAGCTCGATGGAGTACACCGGCGTCGCCTCGGTCTTGCCGCGCAGGGCGACGTTGCCGCGCGACGTCACCGAGCCCGGCGGCGCGAGCGTGCGGATCGAGTCGTAGACCGTGCCGGACACCAGCAGCTCTCCGGCGCGCGCCATCTGCATCAGGCGCGCCGCGGTATTCACGGCGTCGCCGATGATGGTGTAGCTCATGTGATGCGGCGAGCCGATGTTGCCGATGATCGCCTCGCCAGAGGCAATGCCGATGCCGACGCCGGTGGGAATGCCGCCGCGCTGCGTCCAGCCCTTCAGAACCGGGGCGAAGCTGGCGATCATGTCCTGCGCCGTGCGCCAGGCGCGCACCGCGGCGTCGGGCTGCGGAAACGGCACGTTGAATCCGACCAGCAGGCAATCGCCGGCCATGCTGAAGATGGTGCCGTCGTTGCGGTAGGCGGCCTCGGTAATGACCGCGAAATACTCGTTCAGCATGGCGACGACCTTGTCGACCTCGATGGTCTCGGTCAGCCGCGTAAAGCCGCGCAGATCGGCAAACAGCGCCACCACGCTGATGCGCTGCGCGCGGCTCTGGAACGGCAGGCCGTCGTCGCCCAGGTCGGAGATGATGCGCTCGGCGAGGCGCGGCGATATGTAGCGGGAGAACGCCTTGCGGATGGTTTCCTTGCGCTGCACCTCCGCAGCGAGGCGCCGCGCCTCCAGCTCGCGGCGGGTCTCATGAAGGCGGCGCAGCGTCTTGACGCGCGCGATCAGCTCCTCGACCTTGACCGGCTTCGACAGGAAATCGTCGGCTCCCGCCTCGATGCCGCGCACGCGGCTTTCGGTGTCCTCGAGCGCGGTCACCAGGATGATCGGGATGAGCGCCGTGACGTCATCCGCCTTGAGGCGCTGGCAGATGTCGAAGCCGCCCATGCCGGGAAGCATGACGTCGAGCAGAATCAGGTCCGGCGCCGACGACATGGCATGAACCAGCGCCGAGTCGCCGTCGAACACGGTGTCGACCACCATGCCCTCCTTCACCAGCACCCGGGACAGAAGCGTCGCCATGTCCGGGTCGTCGTCGACCACGAGGACCCGGAAGGCCGCTTGCGCCGGCGCCTGCCGCACCGGCAGCGCGAGCTCATTCATAGGAAATCTGCACCCTCGACAGATAGTCGCGGTACTCGGCGATGCAGGCCTCGATGGTCGCGCGATCGCCGCTGCGCGCGCCATCCTCGACCTGCTTGCCGAACAGCGATATGCGCTCGAAGCCGTACGAGTTGCCGACGCCCTTCATGCGGTGGCCGAGCTGGAGTAGCTGCTCGAAATCGGCGGACGCCAGCGCCGCCCGCAACGCGTCGACCTCCTTGTGGCGATTGCCCATGAATACCGGGATCAGGTCCTCCAGATCCCTCGCCACGATGACTTTATGACTCTGATTGTTCATCTCTTCATTATAAGTGGGCCCAGTTTCTCCCGGCCCGCTTTGGCCTTCCCGCAATGTCAGGCTTTGTCAGTCGGGCCTGGTACGGAAGCGTCATACAACTCGCGGGCGCGCGGCAGCTGGGGATGGAGCGACAGCACCGCGCCGCAGGCGAATCGCACGTCGGCGGCCGCGCCCGCCCCGAGGAGAATTTCGGCGAAATGCAGCATCGCGGCGAAGTGCCGCGGCTCGAGCGCGAGCGTGCGGCCGATGTCATGCAGAAATTCGGCATCGCGCCCCAGCAGGTAATAGAGCGTTGCGCGTTTGTGCCAGGCTTCCGCGAAGCCCGGGGCGCTGCGCAGCAGCGCGCTGAGCCGCGTCTCCGCGATGTCGTAGCGCCGGGCGGCGATGTCGCGCGTCGCGAGCTGCAGGACTTCGGCTGCGGCGCGGTGCGGGTGGTGCATCCAGGCGTCCCAGATGCGGTCCTCGGTTCTGAGCGCTTCGTCCACCTGCCTGCAGACGGCGAGCCGCGCGAACAGCGCGTCGAGCTCGGGGTAGGCAAGGACGGGCCGCCGCGCGCGCCGCGCGGCGATCAGGCTCAGGATGTCGATGCTGGTAGTCATCGTCTTTTCATTTCATGGTAGCACCTCAGTGGAAGTCGCGTGATTGGGCCGAAAGCGGACCCAGCAACGCGCTGTGATCGAACAGCCGCCGGGCCACGAGATGCACCACTTCGCCCTCGCGCTCGACCACCCCCTGCACCCCGAGCAGGCGGGCGCCGAGCAACTCGCGGCGCTGGCGCTCCGCCACATGGCGCCAGAGCACCACATTGATGCACCCGGTCTCGTCCTCCAGGGTCACGAATATGACGCCGCTCGCGGTGTCGGGCCGCTGCCTGCAAGTCACCAGCCCTGCGACGCGTGCCGTGCCGCCGTGGGAGCAGCGCCGCAGTTTTTCAGCTTCGATTATTTTCATTTTTTGCAAATGCCCGCGCAGCAACGCGAGCGGATGCCTGCCGAGAGTCAGGCCGAGGCTGGCGTAGTCGGCAACGATGTCCTGCCCCTCGGTGGGCGGCGCAAGCACCGGTACCTTCTTTTCTTCCTGAAAAACGCCCAGGGGAGGAAGCCGCTCGGCGCCCGCGGCCGCCCAGTGCGCAAGACGGCGGTGACCCGCGAGCGGCGCCAGGGCTCCCGCCGCGGCCAGGCAGCGCAGCTCTTTGCGATTCAGGCTCGCCCGATGCGCAAGGTCTGCCGTCGAAAGATAATTTTTACCGGAAACGCACCAGCTGCGAAGGGGCGTAAAAGCCCATCGGCTGGCTGTTGAGCAATGCCGCGCAGAAGACCGCGGGATGGTAGTGCTTGAGCCACGACGAGACGTACACCAGCAGCGCGAAGCTGGCCGAGTGCGACTCCGGAAAGCCGTATTCGCCGAAACCGAGGATTTGCCGGTAGAGGGCGTCGGCGAACTGCGCGCTGTAGCCGTTGCGCTGCATGCCGTTTTTCAGCTTTTCTTCGAAAGGCTCCAGGCCGCCTTTCCTTTTCCACGCCGCCATGGCGCGGCGCAGCCGGTCGGCCTCGCCCGGGGTGAAGCCCGCCGCCACCATCGCGAGCTGCATCACCTGCTCCTGGAAAATCGGCACGCCGAGGGTGCGCTCGAGAACCTGCTTCACGGCCTCGCTGGGGTAGCTGACCGGTTCGAGGCCCTGCCGGCGCCGCAGGTAGGGATGCACCATGCCGCCCTGGATCGGCCCCGGCCGCACGATCGCCACTTCGATCACCAGGTCGTAGAAATTCCGCGGCTTGAGGCGCGGCAGCATGCTCATCTGCGCGCGCGACTCGACCTGGAACACGCCGACGGTGTCCGCCTTTTGGATCATGCCGTAGACCGCCGGGTCCTCGGGGGGGATTTCATGCATTTTCATGCCGATGGAGTCCAGCGATTTTTTGATGGCGGTAAGCATTCCCAGAGCCAGGACATCGACCTTCAACAACCCCAAAGCCTCGAGATCGTCCTTGTCCCACTGGATCACGGTGCGCTCGGGCATCGCCGCGTTCTCGATCGGCACCAGCTCGGCGAGCGGGCCGCGCGAGATGACGAAGCCGCCCACGTGCTGCGAAAGGTGGCGCGGAAAGCCCCGCAGCGTTTCCGCCAGCTCGAGATGCCGGTCCGATGGTTCCCCCAAAGCCTTGCCGGCGTCGCGCAGCGCGCTCTTCGTCCGGTAGCAGATCACGGTGGCGGCGAGCGCCGCCCGCTCCCGGCCGTACTTGGCGTACAGGTACTGGATGACCTCTTCGCGCCGCTCGTGCTCGAAATCGACGTCGATGTCCGGCGGCTCGTTGCGCTCCCTGGAGACGAAGCGCTCGAACAGCATGTTCATCCGGTCCGGGTCGACCTCGGTGATGCCGAGCGCGTAGCACACTGCCGAGTTCGCCGCCGACCCCCTGCCCTGGCAGAGGATGCCGTTGCGCCTCGCGAAGCTCACCGCATCGTGCACGGTGAGGAAAAAAGGCTCGTATTTCAACTCCGCAATGAGAGCGAACTCGCGCTCGACCAGGTCGATGACTTTTTCCGGAATTTTTTCCCGAAACCTCTTTTTCAATCCATCCTGGGCAAGTTTGCGTAACCAGCTCGCGGGCGTCTCGCCCGGCGGCACCAGCTCTTCGGGATATTCATAACGAAGCTCTTCGAGAGAAAAACGGCAACGAGAAGCGACACGCAGCGCTTCTTCCAACAGCTCCTGCGGGTAGAGCTGCGCCAGCCGCATGCGCAGCCGCAGATGCCGCTCGCCGTTGGGATACAGCGCCTGGCCGCATTGCGCTACCGGCTTGCCGAGGCGCACCGCGGTAAGCACGTCCTGCAGCCTGCGGCGCGAGCGCACATGCATATGGACGTCGCCGGCGGCAGCCAGCGGCAAGCCAGAATGTTTCGAGAGTTTTTTCAGTAAATTCATTTTTGCATTGTCGTTGGACCCGCAATGCAGCTCGGCGGCGATCCAGGAATTTCCTTTGAAACCTTCAGCCAGCCAGCAGGCCTGGGCTTCATCGGGAAATCCCGCAAGCAGAACGAGAACCCCGCTGCCCGATAAAGATTCGACATCGAGCCGAGAAAGCGAATAGGCGCCCTTCTTGCCGCGCCGCCGGCCGGTAGTGATCAGCGCGGAAATCGCGCCGTACGAGCGCCGGTCGGTGGCGAGCAGCACCAGTTTCATTTTTTCCTGAAGCAGGATTTCTGTTCCGAGAATCAGCTTCAGGCCGCATTCTTTCGCCGCGACGTGGGCCCGCACCACGCCCGCAAAGGAGCACTCGTCGGTGATCGCGAGCGCCGCGTAGCCGAGCGCCGCGGCGCGCCCTACCAGCTCCTCGGGATGCGAGGCGCCGCGCAGGAAGCTGAAATTCGACAGGCAGTGCAGCTCGGCATACCCGGGCAGGGAATCAGGCAAAAATGCCATGCAGGTACCAGTTGCCGCTTTCGCGATAGACCCATATCAGCGAGCAACCGGAACGCGCGATGAAATAGTCGCGCTTCGCCTCGTCGCCGTCCCACCAGCCGCATTCGATGCGCTCGGGCCCGGCGAGCAGCTCGCAGTCCATCTGCCCGAGCCGGCGCGGCGCCTCGAGCAGCCATGCCGGCCGCGGCCCGGGTTGCCTGAATTGCCGCGGGTCCCATTCCCCCTGCTCGACCCGCCGCCAGGCGTGCTCGGGGCGATGGTCGGGCTGGGTCGTCAAGCCATGGATGGCTCCGTTGCCGAGCCGCACGCGCAGCCGCTCGGCGAGCTGCGCCCAGCTCTCCTCGTCGGCCGCCGCATCGCCGAACAGGGCGCCGCTGCGCTCGTGCAGCGGCGTGAAATCCACCGCCTCCAGGCGAATGGCCTCGACCGGTTCCCTGAGCGATACGGTCGTGAGCCGCTCGCGCAGCAGGCGCGCAAGGCGGTCGACGCTTCTCGCTGGTGATGCCAGATTGATATGAATTTCAGTCGCTTTCTTTTTTTGATGAATCAGCGTCAGCGTGAAGCGCCGCACGCCGGCCTGGCGCGCGGTGAGCAAGCCCTCGAGCTGCAGCAGCAAGCGTCTGGCGGCGAACAGCAGCCCCTCGGCGTGCGCGACTTCTCCGGGCAGTTCCAGCGCGGCGGCGAAGCACGGCGGCGGCGCGAAGAACGCGCGTGGCTCCGGGATCGCTCCCAGGGCCTGGTCGAGTTCTTTGAGGAGAGCTTCGCCGCAACGCTTTGCCAGCCCCTCGCGCGGCAGCTGCAGGAGCTCGCCGATTTTCGAAATGCCGATGCTTTCGAGGAACCCGGTTTCAAAGCCCGTCGCCGACACGGGCACATTCTCAAGATTCTCCTGGTTGCTCCGGGCGCGCCACAGCGCGGCCCGGGGCGTAGCCGCCGTGGCGATGGCGGCGTCGAAACCCAGCTCGGCGAGCCCTGCGCGCAGCTTCCCCAGGAAGCTGTCGAGGCCGCTGAAGCAGCGCAGGCCGCCTTGCATCTCGGCGAGCAGCGCCTGCGGCGGCTCGAGCGAAACCCTAGGGGTGAACTGGCAGGCCCAGGCGGCCAGGTTTTCGAGCGTCCCGGAAAGCGGGGCGTTGAAGTGCAGCGCGACCCAGAGCATGAACGGGCCTTTTCACCGGCAAATGGATCGGCGCGGCGGCAGGTGCGCCGCGGCGCTTCAGGATTTTTACGCAGATCTTTTCCCCCATGGATGATTCGAGCGCGAGACGCAGAGCGGCAGGCGATGGCTCGCCGGCCGCGCCGCCAGGCCGGAACAGCACGACAAAAGCGCGGCTTGCCTCGGCGGCGACGGCGAGCCTGCGCAGCTCTTCGTAGCGGGCATGGCGGAACCAGGCGAGCAGCGCATGGCAGGGCCCGGCGCGCAGCACCTGCTCGGCCGCCCACAGGGCGTCGCGCCTGCCCGGCGCACGCACCACCGCAAGATTCGCGAGGTCCACGCCTGCAGAGGCGAGCGCGGGCGCATACGGCAGGTGCGGAGGCGCCAGCCATGCGACGCGCTTGCCCGCCGTGGACAAGGCAGCCAGCGCCGGCAGCGCGAGCTGCAGCTCGCCGATTCCTTCCTGCAGGCCGAGGATCTCGGTGAGCGCGCCGACCGGCCAGCCGCCGCCCGGCAATTCCCGGTCGAGCTCGGCGTAACCCGTGGAAATCGTTTCGGAAATCCGGGCGAGCGCGGCGCCGCGCCAAACCGGATGCCGCTGCAGGATGTGCTCGAGGGCGACCATGGGGTAACTGTATTTTTATACAGTATCGGGGGCCGTGGCAAGGGCTATGATGAATTCCAAGAGGAGGCAGCCATGGCTGATTTCACCCTGCGGGTCAACGGCAATGCCCAAAGCGTATCCGTCGAGTCCGACACCCCCCTGCTCTACGTCCTGCGCAACGATGTCGGGCTGAACGGCCCGAAATTCGGCTGCGGCCTCGCGCAATGCGGCGCCTGCACGGTCCTGATCGACGGCAAGCCGGTGCGCTCCTGCGTGACGCCGGTATCGGCAGTGAAGGGCGCGATCACCACGATCGAGGGAATCGGCAGCCTCGAGAAGCTCCATCCGCTGCAGAAGGCCTTCATCGAGGAGCAGGCCTGCCAGTGCGGCTACTGCGGCAACGGCATGGTGATGTCGGCCAAGGCGCTGCTCGAGCGCAACCCGCGGCCCACCAACGATGAGGTGCGGCAGGCGCTCAACGGCCACCTGTGCCGCTGCGCCTCGCACAACCGCATCGTCCGCGCGGTGCAGCGCGCCGCGAAGGAGATGCAGTCATGAGACTTTCGCGAAGACAATTTATCAAGACCGGCGCCGGGCTGGTGATCGCCTTCTCCCTGCCCGCGAACGATTTGTTTTCGCAAACAGCGGCAGCGCGGCTGCCGGGCAGCCTGAACAACAATCGCATGCTGAACGCCTGGCTGCGCATCGATCCCGATGGCTCGGTGACGATCTTCAGCGGCAAGATCGAGCTCGGCCAGGGCATCGGCACGGCGCTCACGCAGATCGCGGCCGATGAGCTCGACATCGAGTTGAAGCGCATCAGCATCGTGCATGGCGACACGGCGCTGACGCCGAACGAAGGCCAGACCGCGGGCAGCCAGTCGGTCCAGGACAGCGGCACCGCGGTGCGCTTTGCCTGCGCTGAGGCGCGCGAGATCCTCCTTTCCGCCGCGGCCGCCGGACTCGGCGTGCCGGCGTCGGAATTGAAAGTCACCGACGGTACGATTTCAGGTACTGCCGGCAAAAAAATTACATATTGGGAGCTGGCGGGTCGGCTCGACCTCAAGAAGGAAGCGACCGGAAAGGCGAAGCCCAAGCCGGCGGCCGATCACAAGTGGATCGGCAGGAGCATTCCGCGGCGCGACATCCCGAAGAAATTCACCGGTGGTGCCGCTTATGTGCAGGACGTGCGGCTGCCGGGCATGGTGTTCGGCCGCGTGGCGCGGCCGCCTTCCCCGGGCGCGGCGCTGATTTCCGTCGATCTCCCGGCGGTGCGCGGCATGCCCGGCGTCGTGGCGGTGGTGCGCGACGGCGACTTCCTTGCCGTGGCCGCAGAGCGCGAAGAGCAGGCGGTGAAGGCACGCGAGGCGCTCAGGAAGAGCGCCAAGTGGAGCGAAAGCGCGACCTTGCCGCCGAGCGGCGACCTGCTCTACGACTACATGGTCGGCCTGGGAACGCCCGGCCAGACGGTGCACGACAAGACGTCGGACTCCGCTCCTCCGGCTGCCAAAACACTGCGGGCGCGCTATACGCGCCCCTACCAGGCGCACGGCTCGATCGGGCCGTCTTGCGCGGTGGCGCAGTGGGAAGGCGGCAAGCTGCATGTCTGGACGCATAGCCAGGGGGTCTATCCGCTGCGCGGCGACCTGGCCAATGCGCTGGGCGTCGAGCCCTCGGCGATCCGCTGCAGCCACGCCGAAGGCGCGGGCTGCTACGGACACAACGGCGCCGATGACGTCGCGCTCGATGCCGCGCTCCTCGCACGGGCGACATCGGGTCGACCGGTCAAGCTGCAATGGATGCGGGATGACGAGTTCATGTGGGAGCCGTACGGCTCGGCGATGGTGATGAAGCTCGGCGGTGCGCTCGATGCGCAAGGCAATATCGCGAGCTGGTCGCACGAGCTCTGGAGCCATCCGCACAGCACTCGCCCGGGCCAATCCAAGGGCTCGCATACCCTTGCCGCGCGGCACCTGGAAAAGCAGATCGGCGCCGAACCGGTAAACGACGTGCCGCTCCCTGCGGGCGGCTCGGATCGCAACGCGATTCCCCTGTACGACATTCCCAATGTCAAGGTGGTCAAGCATTTCATGCGGGAATCGCCCCTGCGGACCTCGGCCTTGCGCACCCTGGGCGCCTACGCCAACGTCTTCGCCCTCGAATCGTTCATGGACGAGATGGCGGCCGCGGCGGGCGCAGATCCCGTCGAGTATCGCCTGCGCCACATGAAGGATCCGCGGGCGCGCGCCGTGATCGAAGCCACGGCGCAGCGCGCCGGCTGGAAGCCGGGCGCGCAAGGCGACGGCGCGAGCGGCTGGGGATTCGCCTTCGCGAAGTACAAGAACCTCGCGTGCTACTGCGCAGTTGCTGCGCAAGTCGCCGTCGACCGCAAGACCGGCCAGGTGCGGGTGAAGCGCGCCGTCGCCGCAGTCGATGTCGGGCAGGTGGTGAACCCTGATGGCGTCGTCAACCAGATCGAGGGCGGCATCATTCAGTCGTCGAGCTGGACACTGAAGGAGGCTGTGAGCTTCGACCGCACCCGCGTCAAGACGCGTTCATGGGCCGATTACCCGATCCTGCGATTCGACGAGGTGCCGCAGGTCGATGTGGTGATCCTGAACCAGCCGAACCAGCCTTTCCTCGGCGTCGGCGAAGGCTCGCAGGGGCCGACGGCCGCGGCGATCGCGAACGCGTTCTCCAATGCGACCGGCAAGCGCCTGCGCGACCTGCCGTTCACGCCGGCGCGGGTGAAACAGGTCCTGATTTAGGACCTACCCCAGCAGCGCGAGGGTCGGCGGAATCTGGCGGCGCAAGAGCGCGTTGCGCGCCGCCCATTCCGCCTCGGGCGCGATGCTCTCGAGGAAGCGCACTTCGCCCGCAGCCAGCAACGCAAGCGGCACGCCGTCCCTGTAGAGCACCCGGTTGCCGGTGAGCGCCGCAACCCGGGGGCCGGGCGTCAGGATGCCTACCAGGTTGAGAGGATCGGCGCCGCTGACGCTGATCAGGGTCCCGGCGCGCTCGGCGCGGCGCGCATCGCGCAGCAGGCCGATCGCCTCCGGCGCCGCGAACTGCTCGCCCGACACGCCGGCGACGAAGCGTCCGCCGCGAATTTCGCCGCGCGCTTCGAGGCGCCGATAGCAGCGCAGCAGCTCGCGCCACGGCGGCAGCCAATCGGCTTCTCGCTCCGTGAGGCGCCAGAACATCACGCCATATCTGCGCAGCAAGGCTCGCGCAGCGTGTTCTACCAGTTGAGATTGCTCAATGGCATCTTTCTTCCGCCGCACAAGAGACCAGCGGCCCGCGTCCTCCAAGCCAAAGAGCGTGCCGCGCCGCTTCCTGCCGTGATGGGGGGTGCGGCGCCGATCCGAAGGCACGAGCAGCGCGCGCAAGCCCGCGAAGCTGTCCGCGGTAGCCAGGCCTTGCGCGACCAGCTCGCCGAGCGCCTCCTCCGCCTGCACCCGCAGCAGGCCGGTAGCGTCGACGATCTCCTCGAAGAAGGATGCGCCGTGCTCCGAAAGATGCGCCTTGATCTGGGCTGCCCTTGCAGAAAGAGCAATTTCGTCCTGATTCGAAGACAACCCGGTCCAGAGCGGCAAGTTGCGGCGCGCCGTAACAACGATGGGGGTGGTGCGAACCGGGCTCGGCGAGCGCTCGCCGGTGGATTTGAGCGCGACCAGCCTGGACCAGGCGACGCGGCCCGCGAGGCTCAGCTCGTCGAGCCAGGCCGGGTCGTAATCGTTTACCCGCGCCGGCAGGATCTCGGTCTCCCAGGCGGCGGCGGGCGCCTCGAAACCTTCCAGCTGCGAGACCACTCCGGCCACCGCGTCGGGACCCTCGACGCGGGCTTCCGGGGCGACTCGCTGCCAATGGAACAGGAAGCGCAGGAAATCGCGCAGCTCGACCGGCTCGATCTCCTTGCGGAGGCGATTTACGGTATAGCGATGAATCCGCGCCAGCACCCGGCGCTCGCACCATTCCTCTTCCGTCGTCCCCGGCGTGAAGCGGCCGCGCATTACGCTGCCTTCGGCTTCGAGGGCCAAGAGAACCTGTTCAACATCTGAAACCGGCAAACCCAAAGGCAACCCCAGCTCCCGGGCCGTGATCGGGCCGCTGCCCTGCAGCCGGTCGCGCAAGATTTCCTTCAGCGCTTCATCACGCGTCCAGAATTTTTGCTTCAGATCTGCCGGAACTTCGATCGACGGTTTTATTTCAGCATTTAAAAATATGGCCTGGAACTCCGCCAGGCGCTCGGCCGCACAAATCACGGCATGGATCCGGGTTGCTCTTTTCTGTCCGTGAAGAACTTCCAGGTGCGAAGCAAAAGGCGAAATCTCATCCTCGCTCAGGAAGCCAAAGCTCATCAGTGCGTCGTGCAGCTCGTCGGCGCTGCGCGGCTCGGGGCGCAGCTCTTCGATCGCGCGCCGGATCGCATCGGCATCGAGCTTGCCGAGATCCGCGGCGGTTTCCGGGTCGAGCCAGCGCCGCGCCATTACCGCCTGCGTGCGGCGCTCTTCCAGCGGCGCGTCGTCGAGGAAGGCGTACGGCCGCGCACCCAGGATCTCGAGCGCCAGCGGCGAAGGCTCGGTCAGGTCGCGAGCGTGGATCTGGATTTCGCCGTTTTCTATCTTTTTTAATACTTGTTCAAAACCCTCGATATCCATGGCTTCGTGCAGGCAGTCGGCGATGGTCTGGCTCACCAGGGGATGGTCGGGCACCTCGCGGTCGCCGACGATGTTCTCGCCGCAGGCGACCTGGTCGGGAAACACGCTGGCGAGCAGGTTTTCGGCCTCCATGCGCTGCAGTTGCGGCGCAAGCTTGCGCCCGCCGCGGAACCGCGGCAGCGCGAGCGCGACGCTCGCGTCCCAGCGCCAGCGGGTGGCGAACATCGGCGCGTCGAGCAGCGCCTGGACGAGCAGCGGGCGCACGGTCTTCGAATGCAGATAGCGCGCGATATCCTCCAGCGGAAAGCTGTGGCTGGTGGAAAGCGAAAGCACGATCGAGTTCTCCGTCGCCGCGGCCTGCAGCTCGAAGTTGAACTTGCGGCACATGCGCTTGCGCAGCGCGAGGCCCCAGGCGCGGTTGATCCGGCTGCCGAACGGCGCATGAATCACGAGCTGCATGCCGCCCGACTCGTCGAAGAAGCGCTCGAGCACGACTCTCTTCAGCGTCGGCAGCGCCCCGAGGGCCGTCCGCGCTGCAGCCAGATAGTCGACGATCTGCTGTGCAGCCGGTTCTGCCAGTCCAATCTGTTCCATCAGGAATCGAACTACCGACTCGCGCGTCCCCGCCTCCACCCGGACCGATATTTCCTCATGAAGCCTTGAAAGAGACTGCGAAAGCTCGGGCGAACGGCCCGGCGCCTCCCCGAGCCAGAACGGAATGCCTGGTGGCGCGCCCTTCGCATCCTCGACCCGGACCGTGCCGCGCTCGACCCGCAGGATGCGATACGACGTGTTCCCCAGCTGGAACACGTCCCCGGGCAGGCTCTCGACGGCGAAGTCCTCGTTGACCGAGCCGATCGGAAGCGACGGCGGCTCGAGCACCACGGCATAGTCGGCGGTATCGGGGATCGTGCCGCCCGAGGTCATCGCCGTGATGCCGGCGCCGCGCCGGCCGCGCAGCACCCCGTTCACCGCATCGCGATGCAGGTGGGCACTGCGGCGACCACGGCGGGTGTCGAAGCCGGCGGCCAGCATCTGCAGCACGGCCAGGTATTCGTCCTTCTGAAGATTTCTGAATGGAAAGGCGCGAAGGCACAAATCGTAAAGCGCTTCCTCCCGCCATTCCTGCGCCGACACCTCGGCGACGATCTGCTGCGCCAGGACGTCGAGCGGCTTTTCCGGGATCTCGATCCGGTCGAGCTCGCCGCGGCGCACCGAGTCGAGCAGCGCGGCGCATTCGACCAGCTCGTCCCGCGATAGCGGAAACAGCCTTCCCTTCGGCATTCCCCCTACCGTGTGCCCGGAGCGGCCGACACGCTGGAGGAACGCGGCGATGCTGCGAGTCGAGCCGAGCTGGCAGACGAGGTCCACGTCGCCGATGTCGATCCCCAGCTCGAGCGAGGCGGTCGCGACCAGCGCCTTGAGCTCGCCGCGCTTGAGCCGCTGCTCTGCGGCCAGGCGGTGCTCGCGCGCCATGCTGCCGTGGTGCGCCGTGACATTGCCTTCACCGAGCCGTTCGGTGAGATGGCGCGCGGCGCGCTCGGCGAGCCGCCGGGTATTGACAAACACCAGCGTCGTGCGATGCTCGTTCATCAGCTCGGCGAGGCGGTCGTAGAGCTGCGTCCAGACCTCCCCGGACATCACCGCCTCGAGCGGCGAAGCGGGCAGCTCGATCGCGATGTCGCGTTTCCTCACGTGCCCGGTGTCGACGACGGTGCATTCGTTCCCTTCTCCCACCAGAAACTGTTGGATGATCTCGATCGGCTTCTGGGTGGCGGACAGGCCGATGCGCACCAGCCCGGGCCCGGCAAGCGCGGCGAGCCGCTCGAGCGAGAGCGCGAGATGCGCCCCCCGCTTGTTCGGCGCCACCGCGTGGATCTCGTCGACGATCACGCTGCGCGTGGTCGCCAGCATTTTCCTGCCCGAGGCGCTCGTAAGAAGGATGTAGAGCGACTCGGGCGTGGTGACGACGATATGCGGCGCGCGCTTGCGCATCCGGCTGCGCTCGGCTTGCGGCGTGTCTCCGGTCCGCACCAGGGCGCGGATCTCCACGTCCGGATAGCCGAGCGCCTCGAGCTGCGCCCGGATTCCGGCCAGCGGCGCCTGAAGATTGCGCTCGATGTCGTTCGCCAGGGCCTTCAGGGGCGATACGTAGACCACGTAGGTCTCGTCGGCGAGCGGCAGCTTGGTGCCTGCGCGCACCAGCTCATCGAGCGCGGCGAGGAATGCCGCGAGGGTCTTCCCCGACCCGGTCGGCGCCGCGACCAGCGTATTGCGCCCGGCGCGGATCGCCGGCCAGGCTTCAAGCTGCGCGGGGGTGGGCGCCGAGAACGCGGAACGGAACCAGGCGGCTACTGCAGGGTGAAACCCGAGCGGATCCATCCGCCGGATTTTATCAAGCCGTGCCCGGGCTCGACCGGCGGTAGTAGCGCCACAGCCAGGCGCCGACCGGCCAGAGCAGGATGACGATGGTGCTGACGGCGAGGCCCATCGCGATCGGCCGCGTGAAGAACGTGGCCGGGTTGCCGTCGGATTTGATCATCGAGGTGATGAAGTTTTCCTCCATCATCTGCCCCAGCACCACGCCGAGGATCGCCGGCGCCACCGGGAAGCCGTTCTCCTCCAGCACGAATGCCAGCAGCCCGAACACCAGGATCAGCACCACGCCGAAGACCGTGTTGTTGATGGCGAACGAGCCGACGATGCAGAAGAGCAGGATCGTCGGCATCAGTATGTTGCGCGACACGCTCAAGACGTGCTTGGCCGCCTTGATGCACAGCCAGCCGAGCGGCAGCATGATCAGGTTGGCCAGGATGAACACCAGGAAGATGGCGTAGATGTTCTGCGGGTTGTTGAGGAAAATGGTCGGACCCGGGTTCATTCCCTTGAGATAGAGCACCCCGATCGCGATCGCAGTGATCGAATCCCCCGGAATGCCGAATACAATCGCCGGTATCCAGGCACCGGCAAGAGCGCTGTTGTTCGCCGCACCCGCCTCGACGATGCCCTCGACGTGCCCAGTGCCGAATTTCTCGGGCTCCTTCGAGAATTTCTTGGCCGTCGCGTAGGACATCCACGCCGCCATGTCGGCGCCCGAGCCGGGCTGGATGCCGATGATCGTGCCAAGGACGCTGCCGCGCAGGAGCGGCCATGGGTACTTCATCAGCAGTCCCCACATGCCCTTGAAGACGTTCCCGATCTTCTCCGTTGCGAGCTTGAGTGGTGGGTCGAGGTGCGTGACAAAGCGCAGGATCTCCGAGACGGCGAACATCCCGACCATCATCGGGATCAGGCTCACACCGCTCAGGAGCTCCGTGTTGCCGAAGGTGAAGCGCGGGTGCGCTGCCGGGTTCTCGAGGCCGATGCAGGCGACCAGCAGCCCGAGCAGCAGCGAGATGCTGGCCTTCAGGACGCTCGCGTTGCCGATGAACACCGCCCCGGCGAGCCCGAGCACCACCAGCCAGAAATACTCGAAGGAGCTGAATTTGAGCGCGATCTCGGCGAGGCCGGGCGCCGAGGTGATCATCACGGCGGTGCCGAACAGGCCACCGATGGCAGAAAACACCAGTCCCGCGCCGAGGGCAACCTCGGCTTGCCCTTTCTTGGTCATTGCATAGGCTTCGTCGGTATACGCGGCCGAGGCCGGCGTGCCGGGAATCCGCAGCAACGCCCCCGGGATATCGCCGGAGAAGATCGCCATCGCCGTGCAGGTCACAATGGCAGCCACCGCCGGCACCGCTGGCATGAAGAACGTGATCGGCACCAGCAGTGCGGTCGCCATGGTCGCCGTCAGGCCCGGAATGCAGCCGACGAACAGGCCGAACAGGGCCGAGCAGAAAATGACTGTCAGGACGTACGGGTCGAAAACCAGCGCGAAGGCTTGACCGTAGATCTGCAGCATGGCGCTACCAGAGCACCGGCAGCACGCCCCAAGGCAAGGGAACGCGCAGCATCTTGTAGAAAACGAGGTGAATCACCACCGGGAGCGCGATCGCGAGCGGGATCGCCCATGCCGGCCGCACGCGCAGGGTGAGGAAAAGCGCCAGCAGGATGAGCGCACCGCAGAGGAGGAATCCCAGCTCCTCGGCGGCGAGGACGTAGAACACCAGGGCTCCGACCGTCACCAGGAAGTTACGCACGTGGCGCGGGGAAGAGAGCCAGGCACCCACCGCGATGAATCCCTGCTGCTGCCGCTCGCGCCAGCCGCGCCACATGAGCGCGATCGAGCACCCCGCCAGCAGGATCGCGAGCAGGCCCGGAAACGCCCCCGGGCCGATCTTCTGACCCGTGAAATCCGGATAGCTCTGGATGTCGACCAGGACGACGGCCGACAGGACGAGAAACGCCAGCCCGATCAGGGCGTCATTGAATCTCACGCGCTCGGACCGGCGCGGTTACTTCGCGATTCCAACCGCCTTCATCACCGCACCGAGGTCCGCATCCGCCTTGGCCATGAACTTGGCCGTGTCTTGCGGTCCCGCCCAGATGACGCCGTAGCCCTGCTTCGCCATGAACTCACGGAATTCCTTCGAGTCGTGGACCTTTTTCAGCGCGGTGACGAGACGGTTCTGCGCCTCGGCAGGCAGCCCCTTCGGGGCGGCGATAACGCGCCACGCGGCGATCTCCCAGTTGCTGCCGAGCTCTTTCTTCAGCGTGGGCAGGTTCGGATAGAGTGCCGGGGAATTCGCGTCCATGATGGCGAGCGGCTTCACCTTGCCGGCGTCGATGAGCGCGCGCGCCTCGGGGATGGAGCAGGTGACGAACTCGACGCCGCCAGCGACCATGTCCATCAGACCGGGGGCCGCGCCCTGCGAGGGCACCCACGGAACGCTGGCCGGGTCGATTCCCTGGTCCTTCAGCATGCCGGCGAGCGCGAGGTGCCAGATCCCGCCCTGGCCCGTGCCCGAGGCCTTGAACTTGCCCGGGTTCGCCTTGACGGCAGATAGCAATTCCTTGACCGACTTGTACGGCGCGTCCGCCCGCACGCTGACGCCGGCCGGATCCGAATTCACCAGCGCGATCGGCGTGTAGTCGGTGGACTTCAGCTGGGTTAGGCCCGCCCAATGCATCATCGCGATCTCGACCGTGACCATGCCGAGCGTGTAGCCGTCCGCAGCGGACGAGGCGATCGCCTGGTGCCCGACCACCCCCGAGCCGCCAGTGCGGTTCACGACGTTGATCGGCTGGCCGAGCTCCCTCTCCATCAGCGCCCCGATGATGCGCGCCGTGCCGTCGGTCCCGCCGCCCGCGCCCCACGGCACGATGAGCTGGATCGGGCGGTTCGGATAGCCCGCCTGCGCTTGCGCGCCGGCTGCGAAAAGCAGCGATGCCGCGGCGAGCAACGCGCCGACGAATGGCCTTGTATTTTGCATGTCTATTACCCTCCTCTGGGTCGCGAGCGACTCTAACATTTTTTCTTTTCGAAGTTCTACTTGGTTCCCGGAGCGGGCTCGCGCACGCGCTGCATGATCCGCTCGGCAAGCGCCGCCGGCGGCGCCACGCGGTCCACGCAGCCCGCTTCGATCGCGGTCTTGGGCATGCCGAACACGACGCAGCTCGCCTCGTCCTGGGCGAGCGTGTGGCCGCCGGCCGCCTTGATCTTGCGCATCCCTGCTGCGCCATCGCCGCCCATGCCCGTGAGAATCGCCGCGGTCGCCCCTGTAGCGGCGCTCGCGGCTACCGAGTCGAACAGCACGTCGACTGAGGGGCGGTGACGATTCACCGGATCGCTCTGCTCCACGCGCCCCTCGAAGGCTTTGCCGCTCCTGCGCACCGTGAGATGCCAGTTGCCGGGAGCGACATAGGCATGCCCCGGCTGCAGCTTCTGCCGGTCGCTCGCCTCGCACACCGAGATGCGGCATTGCTCGTCGAGGCGCTTGGCGAACATCTTGGTGAACATCTCGGGCATGTGCTGCACGATAACGATCGGCGGCGTTTCCGGCGGCAGGCGCTCGAGGAGCTCGCGGATAGCCTCCGTGCCGCCGGTGGACGCACCGATGGCGATCAGCTGGCCCTCGAGCAGCTTCTTGTCGGAAGGACCCTCCAGGGCGCGCACCGCAGGTCGCAATTTGCCTGCAATTGCGCGCGCACCGAGCTCGACCCGGGCCGCGGCCCGCAGCTTGTCGGCGATCGAAACGGCGAATTCCGTCAGACCGTGCGCATCCGACGCGCGCGGCTTCGCGATGACGTCTACCGCACCGAGCTCCAGGGCGCGCAGTGACGCTTCTGCATCCCGCTCGGTCAGCGACGACACCATCACCACCGGCATCGGGTGCAGGCGCATGAGCCGCTCAAGGAATGTCAGGCCGTCCATGCGCGGCATCTCGACATCGAGGGTCATCACATCCGGCTTCAGCGACTTGACGAGCTCGCGCGCTTCGTAGGGATCGGAGGCAATGCCCGCCACCTCGAGATCCGGTCCCCGCCCGATGAGCTCGGCCAGCAGGCGCTGCATCACCTGGGAGTCCTCGACGATCAGGACGCGAGTAGGCATCGGCGGCTACTTGAAGAGGTCGGCCGAGCCAGCCTTGCCGGAGATGTGCTCGAGCTTCTCGGCGTAGTCGCGCTCGCGCTGGACGATGGTGTCGTTGCGCAGGGACTTCAGCCGCTTCAGCAACACCCGGCCGCTTTGCGCGAAAAAGTAGATCTTGCACGGCTCGTTGCTGCCGAGATCCTCGGCGACGACGCGGATCGATTCGCGCTTGAGGTAGTCGATGGCGAACGCCGCGTTGCGCTGGCCGATGTCGGACATCCCCGGCAATACGCGCGCGGCGCCGAACACTTTCGCCTCGAGCCGCTCGCGGCGCGCGCCCAGCGCGAACAGCTGGTTGATGAGCACTTCCATGGCGTACGCCCCGTAGCGCGCCGACGCCGACAGCGGCCCCTCGACGTCGCGATCGGGAAGCATGAAGTGGTTCATTCCTCCGACCTTGGCGACCGGGTCGCGCATGCAGGCGGAAACGCACGAGCCGAGCACCGTCACGATTACCATGTCGCGCTGCGTGATGTAATACTCGCCGGGGCCGATCTTGGCCGCGTCGATGTCGAAATGCCGGTCGCGGTAGATGATCGGCTTGGCGATCGCGGTGGGGTCTTCCGCCCGCATGGTCAACCTCGCGCGCTCGAGGGCGCTACCGGGCGGTAGACGGTTTTTCCGACCGGCTTGAACAGCTCCGCGGCGTGCAGGAAGCTCTCCGAGTGCCCGGCGAACAGCAGGCCGTCGGGCGCGAGCACCCGCGCGATCCGCAGCAGGACTTCGTACTGGGTCGGCTTGTCGAAATAGATCATCACGTTGCGGCAGAAGACGGCGTCGAACAGGCCATCGATGTCCCAGCGGGAATCGCTCAGGTTGAGCCTGCGGAACTCCACCAGCTTGGCGATCTCGGGGCGCACGCGCGCGTAGCCGTCGTTCGCGCCGGTGCCGCGCAGGAAGTAGCGCTTGAGCCGCTCCGGGCTCACCTGCTCCACGCGCTCGAGCGGGTAGACGCCCTTTTCCGCGCCCGCCAGCACCGCGGTATCGATATCGGTGGCGAGAATGCTCGCCCGCGGCTGCAGGCTGCCGCAGGCCTCGCACAGGCTGATGGCGATGGAATACGGCTCTTCCCCCGTCGACGCGGCGGCGCTCCAGATTCGCGCTGGCGAGCGGCCGAGGGCCTTGACGTGCTCCACCAGGATGGGAAAGTGATACTCCTCGCGAAAGAAATGGCTGAGATTGGTGGTCAGCGCGTTGACGAAATACTGCCACTCGGAATGCTGCGGGTCGTCGAGCAGCGCGAGATAGTCGCGAACATTCTCGAGCTGCAGCGCGCGCAGCCGCTTGACCAGCCGGTTGTAGACCATGTTCTGCTTCGAGTCGTTCAGGGCGATGCCGACGCGCGCCCGGATGAGCCGCCGCACGCGCTCGAAGTCCTGCTGCGTATAGCCGAACTCGCGCGCCGGGAGACCTTCTCCCAGGGCGAGCCCGGCGGCGCGCGCCTCCGCCATGCTCACTCCTGCGCCGCCGCCTCGTCCATGATCGCCATGTCGCGGCTGGTCATCAGGCGCTCGATATCGATCATGATCATCATCTGGCCGCCGACGGTGGCGAGCCCCTGCAGGTAGCGCGTGTCGAGCGCGCCGCCCAGCTCGGGCGGCGGCTTGATGTCGGCGGCGGCCACCGCGATGACGTCGGAGACGCCGTCGACCACCACGCCGACGGTGCGCTTCGCGATGTTGAGCACGATAACCACGGTCTGAGTGTCATAGCGCTGCTCGGGCAGGTCGAATTTCACCCGCAGGTCGATGATCGGCACGATATTGCCGCGCAGGTTCATCACGCCCTTGATGAAGGCGGGCGTGTTGGCGATGCGCGTCGGCGCCTCATAAGTGCGGATTTCCTGCACCTTGAGGATGTCGATGCAGTAGTGCGCGTCGCCCAGCACGAAACTGAGATATTCGCGGCCGGCTTGCACCGCGTCCCTGCCCATCTGGATGGGTTGCATGGTCTTCCTCTTTCAGAATTCCTTCCACTCGTCGTCCGCGCCCACGGCCGGCGCCATCTTCTTCTTCGGCAGCGGGCGCGGTCCCGGACGCGGCAGCGGTTCCGCCCTCGGCTTCGGCTTCGGCGCCGCGGCCGCCTGGCGCGGCGGCACGATCGGCGTCTCGTCCTGGATCCTGAAGGGGGCGACCAGGTCGCGCAGGCGGTCGGCCTGCTCCTGGAAGGTCAGCGAGCTCGCCGCCGCCTGCTCTACCAGCGCCGCGTTCTGCTGGGTGACGCTCTCGAGCTGCAGGATCGCCTTGTTGACCTCGCCCACACCCGCGCTCTGCTCGGCAGAGGCGACCGCGATCTCGCTGATCAGCTGATTGACCTGCTGCACGCTCACCACGATTTCGTCGATCACCTTGCCGGCGCCTTCGGCCTTTCTGCTGCCGTCCGAGATCTGGTCCACCGACTGCTCGATCAGGGACTTGATCTCCTTCGCGGCGTCGGCGCTGCGCTGGGCGAGCGCCCGCACCTCGCTCGCCACCACCGCGAAGCCGCGGCCCTGCTCGCCGGCGCGCGCCGCCTCGACCGCCGCATTGAGCGCCAGGATGTTGGTCTGGAAGGCGATGCCTTCGATCACGCCGATGATGTCGGCCATGCGCTTGGAGCTCTGGTCGATCTTGCCCATGCCCTCGACCACGCCGTGCACCGCGTCCGCCCCCTGGCGCGCCACCTGCTCCGCGCTTTGCGCCAGCCCCGAGGCCAGCTTGCAGTTGTCGGCGTTCTGCTTCACCGTGCCTGAGAGCTCCTCCATCCCGGAGGCGGTTTCCTCGAGCGTCGAGGCCTGCTGCTCGGTGCGCTGCGAAAGATTCGCGTTGCCGGCGGCGATCTCGTTCGCGGACAGCGCCACGGCGTTCGAGCTGGCGCGCACCTGGGCCACGATCTGGCCCAGATTGCGATTCACGTCCTGAAGCGCGCGCGTCACGATCCCGAAATAGCCCCATAGCTTCACGTTGAGCGCAGCGGTCAGGTCGCCCTCGGCGACCCGCTTGATGATGCCGATGAAATAGGCCCAGCCCGCGTCGGCCTGGAAGTAAAAGGACAGCATGCAATAGATCGCCAGCAGCCAGGTCGCCCCGACCCAGGACGCGAGCGGCGTCGAAAGCTGGGCGTGCGTCTCGTAAAGAAGAATTCCCAGCGGCAGGGTAAACATGAGGCTGAGCAGCGGCAGCTTCTGCGTATTGTGGAGCCGGTGCATCAGCGCGATGCCCGGCACGAATAAGGCTTTCATCGTCCCTCCTCTATTCTTAGTGTTGCTGCTGATGCTCTCTGGCCGAGCGCACCAACGCTGCGGCATCGAGAATCAGCACCACCCGCCCCTCGCCGAGGATCGTCGCCCCGGCCACACAGGGCACCTTCCGATAGTTCGCCTCCAGCGTCTTGATCACCACCTGCTCCTGGCCGAGCAGCGCGTCGACCAGCAGCGCGACGCGGCTGCCGTCGGCCTCGAGCACCACCGCAATTCCCTCGTCCGGGCCGAACGCTTCGATGCCGAAGATCCCGCCGAGCGGGACCAGCGGCAGGAACTCGCCGCGGATCTCCACCACGTAGCCCTGGCCGGCGATCGGCCGCACCGTGGCGGCGCCCGGCCGGATGCATTCCACGATCGACCCGAGCGGCAGGATGTAAGTCTCCTCGCCGACGCCGACGCGCATGCCGTCCACGATGGCCAGGGTCAGGGGCAGGCGGATTACGAAGCGCGTTCCCCGGCCCGGCTCAGATTCGATCTTGATGCTGCCGTTCAACTCGCCGACATTCCTGCGCACGACGTCGAGGCCGACGCCGCGCCCGGAGAGCTCGTTCAGCTTCTCCGCGGTCGAGAACCCGGGCGCGAATATCAGCTCCTGGATGCGCTCGTCGGACAAGGTCTCCTCGGCGCCCGTCAGGCCCTGCTCGACCGCCTTCGCTTTTACCCGCTCGCGATTGATGCCGCGGCCGTCGTCGCCGACGACGATCTCGATGTTGCCGCCGCGGTGCTCGGCATGCAGCGTGAGCGTCGCGGTTTCCAGCTTGCCGGCGGCGACGCGCTCCGCGGGCGCCTCGATGCCGTGGTCCAGCGCGTTGCGCACCAGATGGGTGAGCGGGTCGACGAGCTTCTCGATCACCGTGCTGTCGAGCTCGCTCGCCTCGCCCGACACCCGCAGCTGCACCAGCTTGCCGCTTGCCTGGCACAGATCGCGCACCAGGCGCGGAAAGCGCCCGAAGGCGAAGCTCATCGGCTGCATGCGGATCGCCATGACGCTGTCCTGCAGCTCGCGCGAGTGGTGCTCGAGCTCCTGCAGCGCCTCGTCGAGCCTGCCGGCGGCGTCGTGAACCAGGTCGGAAATGATCTGCTTCAAGATGGTCTTGCTGATCACCAGCTCGCCCACCGCATTCATCAGGCCGTCTAGCTTGGCGCGCCCCACGTGCAGGATGTCGCTGCGCGTCTGGAACATCGCATCGGGGTCGTCGGCGCGGCGCCGGTCCGTGCGCCGGTCGCCCTTGCGCCGGTCGTCACTGCGTCGCTCGGGGGCCTGCGGTTTTTCTTCTTCCTTGATTGATTTCTTTTCTTCCGGCGCGCCGTCGAGCGTCAGCTCGCAATCGTCCTCCACCCAGCCGAACACGTCGGCGACCTCCTCGCGGGAGCGCTCCGTGCGCAGCTCCAGGTCCCAGGCGAGATAGCACTGCTCCGGATCAAATTTGTCGACGCCGGGCAGCGCGGAAACATCGGCGCGTACCGCCAGGCTACCCATGCTGTCGAGCACGCGAAACAGCTTCAGCGCATCGTTTCCGCTGGCGAAAAATCCTCCGCTCGGCCGGAACCGGATCCGGTATGCGGACCCCTTGTCCTGCGTAGCCGCCTGCGGTGCCGGGGTCCTTGATTGAGCCCGGGCGGCGCCGGCATGCAGCTCGGTCAGGCGCTCGAGCAGCGCCGCATGACGCGCAGCGTCGTGCGGCTTTTCCTGCTGCGCCGCGCGCAGGGCATAGCGGACGTGGTCGACGCACGCGAGCATGGTGTCGATGCCGTCCGCGTCCGGATCGAACCCGCCCTTGCGCAGGTCGTCCAGCACGTTCTCGAACTCGTGGGTGAAGCGGCCGATCTCCGGGAAGCCGAGGCTGCCCGCCGCGCCCTTGATCGAATGGATCGCGCGAAAAATCGCGTTCAGCAGCTCGGGCGAACGCTCGCCGCTCTCCAGCCGCAGCAGGTTCGCCTCGGTCGCGTCGAGGCCTTCGACGCTCTCCGAGAAGAAGCTGGCGTGGAACTGCCGCAGGTCAATTGACATACGCGTCGACGAGCACCTGGTTCACCACCGAAAGCAGCCGTTCCGGCGTGAACGGCTTTTCGATGAATCCGGAGGCTCCGAGCGTCTCGGCCTTCTTGATGTTCACGTCGCTCGCATCGCGCGCAAGAATGAGAATCGGGGTCGTCTTGTAGGTTTTCAGCTCGCGTAGCGCCTTGATCAGCTCGAGGCCGTTCATTCCGGGCATCTCGACGTCCGTGATCACCAGGTGCACCCTCTTGAGCTTCGCCAGGTCGAGCGCCTCTTCACCCCTTGCGGCCTCGGTCACCTGGTAGCCGACGCCCTGGAACACCGTCGATACGATCTGGCGGATCGAGGTGACGTCGTCGACGATCATGATTCTTGGCATCTTCGTGCGCCCTCAGTCCAGGACCTTCTTCAGGGTATCGAGCAATACTTCCGGATTGAACGGCTTCACGATCCAGCCGGTCGCGCCGGCGCCCTTGCCTTTCTGCTTGAGCTCGGCGCCCGCCTCGGTCGTCAGGACCAGGATCGGGATGAACTTGCACTCGGGAAGGCCGCGCAGGTTCTGCACCAGGTCGATGCCGTTCATGCCGGGCATGTTCACGTCGGTGATCACCAGGTCGAACTTGCGCTGCTTCGCCGCCGCCAGCGCCTTGTTGCCGTCGGCCGCCTCGACGACCTCGTGCCCCGCGCTGGTTAGCGTGAAGGCCACCATCTGCCGCATGGTGGTCGAATCGTCCACCACCAGTATCGCTGCCATGACGTCACTCCCTCAGAAAAGCTCGACCTTGCCGTCGTCGCGACGCGGGCGCTCGGCGCCCGGCGCGTCCTCCGCCGGCTTGGTCTTGTCCGCCTCCGGCGAGTTCTTCCGGCTGACGCGGAAATGCTGCGGCGGCAGCTCGACGCTCTCGCCGGTGCTCAGGCTGAGCTTGCGGTTGAAGGCGCGGGTTTCCTCGAACATCGACAGCCACGAAGAAGCCAGCTCCGAAATCATCGGCTGCTTCAGGCGCTGCAGCTTCTGCTGCGTGATGTCCTGGAACTGCAGCTCGATGACAATCTGATTGATGTCGTCCTGGATGCGCTCGCCGAGCGCGCCGATCTCGCCCAGGGCAGTATGCACTTCCTGGGTCTTGCGCAAGGTGGCGCCGGTCAGCTCGGCCACCTCGTCGTTAGACTTGCGGCCGGCGTCGCGCGCCTGCTTGGCGAGCGCCCGGATCGCGGCGTCGGTACTGCCGGCCTGCGCTTTGATGTCTTCCAGGGTCTTGCGGATGGCGCGGCTCGAATCGTCCGCCGTCAGGCTGAGCGCGCGCACCCGGTCGGTCATCTCTACGAAGGCGCGGTTGTCGGTCCCGCCGCGCCTCGAGCTGTCGAGAGCCAGCACCCGGATCTCGCTCGCGAGCGCGGCAAGCTGGTCGAGCGCGCCGTCGATGCGTTTGGAGTCCTCGCGCACCGCTTCCTGCCGCGCCGCGAGGCTGGCGAGCTGTACGCCGAGCGCAAGCAGCTGCTCGCCGAGATTCTTCAGCAGCGCATCGCTGGCGTGAATGTAGTCGGTCAGCGAGTCCAGCGCCTTGTCTCCGGCGCTGCCCTCCTCGGTGCCGGTCCTGCTGAGCAGGCCGACAGCGAGCTCGACCTGCCTGCGGGTCTTGCGCGTCACCTCGACGAAGCGCTTGCCGATCTCGACCACCGCCGATTCGGCGTGGTTCATGACATCGCTGACATGCTGGTCGACTTCTTCGAGCTGCAGCTTCGACTCGCGCGTCATGAGCGCCCAGCGCGCGAGCAGCTGCTGTGCATGCACCTCGGGGCTCTTGCGCAGCTTCACAATCTCGGCGTCGCTCAGCTTCTTGTCGTCGCTCGTGCGACGACCTGTGGGCGGCATCGGCAGCACGTGCATGAACAGCAGCCACGCGCAGATGAAAAGCAGCGGCATCGCAATCGAGTTCGCCCACCACGGCGCCCATGGCGCGACCGCAAGCCACGGGATCATCACCAGCACGAACATCGGCAGCAGCCGGTTGCGGTAGGCGTACAGCTTGAAACGCAGCGGTTTCATTGCGGCAGCTCCAGGCTTTCGGCCAGGCCGAGCAGTCCCGCGGCAGCCTTCAACTGCGCGGAGCAACCGACCCAGCTGACCCCTTTGCCGGCGCTTCCCAGCGCCCGGTACCCGGCGAGCAGCGCCTGCAGGCCGGCGGCGTCGACTTTATCCACCTGGCGGGCGTCGAGCGCAATGCGGCGCTCGGCTCCTTCGGCGGCGCTGCGCAACGCGGCAAATGCCCCGGCGGCGGCGGCGATGCGCAGGTCGCGCGCGATCTTGATCGTTTTCACCGCCTCGGAGGCTTTGCTGGTCTTGGCCACTTTTTTCCTCAGGCTGAGTCCTTCTTCGGCAGACTCCCCGCTGGTATATCAATGGGATAGGTGCGTATTGTATCCGGGACCGCTGGACCAGAAGGTAAGCGCGTGTCACGCGAATGTTAAGAATGTGCAAGCCGTCGGGGGGGCACGAATGCTTCGTGCGCCTTAAAAAAGGGTCGCCTCCCCGCCGAGCGTCGGCACGGCCGGCTTGAGCGCGCCCTCGGCGACGAGCGCTTCGTACTCGCAAACCCGGTTGCGCCCGTTGCGCTTGGCGAAGTAAACCGCATTGTCGGCCCGGTCGATGAGCGTGGTCGCCGGTACCAGCGCCCTCTCGATCGCTGTGAAGCCAACGCTCGTGGTGACCCGCCCGACGCTCGGGAACTCGTAGCTCTCGACCGCCGCGCGGAAGCGCTCGAGCCCGATCCGGCGATCCTCGTGGCGCGCGACGCCGAAAACGATGACAAATTCCTCGCCGCCGAAGCGGTAGAGCAGGTCCCCGGCGCGGAAGGTCTCGCGGATGAGTCGCGCGAAGTGGATCAGGATCTCGTCGCCGTACAGATGGCCGAAACGGTCGTTGACCAGCTTGAAGTTGTCGATGTCGGCCACCGCGATGAAACGCCGGTATGACCCGCTGGGGCCGCGCGACAGCAGGGCGCCTACCTGCGAGTAGAAAACCCGGCGGTTCGCCAGCCGCGTGAGCGTATCGGTCTCCGCGTCGACCAGAAGGTCGTAGTACGACCGCAGCACGGGGATCAGCGACTCGGCGAGTGCGCCGCCCGCGCCGTTGGCCGCCGCGCGCGAGATCTCTATCAGATGGCGAACTTCGTCGTTCGCGGTGAGCGGAATCAGCACTCGACGCCTGCCGCCCCCGGCCTCGATGCTCATGGGCTTACGCCCGTCGATCGCGGCCAGCAGTTCCCGGTCGGCGCCGATCGGCGCAGGCGGCTCGTCGAGGGCTGCCGAGTCGATGGCGATAGCGTAGCCATCGTCCGACGGCTCGCGCCTGCGCGCCGCCGCTATCGGGAATACACGTAACACTCGCGTCCCGGCAGCTCTCCACAGGGCCGCGAGCCGTGCGGCTGCCCAACGCGGTACCGCGGTGCTCTCGCGCAACTCGAGCATTTGAAGTACTTCCTGAGCCAGCTGCCTCGCCGCGTGCGCCGGGGGAGGTTTTGGCATCATTTACCTCGATTTGCTTTCGACCAGCCGCCGGTACTTTGCCATGTGACGGATGGCCTCCTTCGGCTTCTCGAGCTTCTGGCAAAGCAGTGCCAGGTTGTAGTGACAGTCCGCGAGCGCGGGGTTGGCGCGCAACGCCGCTCGGTACGCTTCCATCGCTTCGCTCGGGCGGTCCATGTCCTCGAGGAGCACCCCTAGGTTATACAGCAGCGCGGGATCGCCGCCGCAGGCCTGGGCTGCGTCGCGGTAGACACGCTCGGCCCGGTCGAACTGCCCGGCCTGGTGCAGCAGCAATCCAAGATTGATATAAGCGTCGAGCAGCGCGGGATCGGCGGCAACGGCTCGCTCGTACGCTTTTAAGGCAGCTTCGCCGTCCTCGCTTTCCAGGGCGACGCCCCTCTCGAACCAGTCAAGCGCGCTGGGCGGCGGCTCGGCCTGCGGGCGTTCTATGACCCGCAGGGCGCCGGCGGCTGGATCGCCCTCGAACGCCAGGAGATATTGCCCTGATTCCGCCTGCCAGCGGCTGCCGCCCTCCCTGACGACTACGCGGTCGGCGACGGCGCAGATGCTCAGACCCGAGAGAGGCATGGAATCTGGCAGGTGGCGGCGCAACTCCTTCACCGACCGCGTGATCCGCCGGGCCGGCACCTTGGCTGCCGCCAGCGCCTGGGCGGTGCGCAGAACGATCAGATCCTGGAACGAGAACCGCCAAGCTTTGCGCGGCCCGCGCGTGGGCGATACAAATCCGGCATCGATGAGCGCGCGGATGGTGCTGCGCGGCAGGCGGAGCAGCTTCTCCACCTCGCGCACGCCGTACGAGTGCACTTTATTTCTTGGCGGCTTTCCGAGCGGCGGGCCTGGCCGGCTCTGCCTTTTTGGCCGGCTTCTTGCCGAGGCTCGCGCGCAACGCTTCCATCAGGTCGATCACCTGCGCGCCGGTTTCGGGCTGCTCGGCCATCGTCACCTCCTGGCCCTCGACCTTCTTCTGCACCGCCGCCTCGATGCGCGCGCGCACGTCGTCGGTGTATGCGCCCGGATTGAATTTGTCGGAGGCCTGCTGCTCTATGAGCTGCTGCGCCAGCTTGAGCTCGGCCGGCTTGACCTCGGTCTTCGGAATGTCGACGTCCCTGATCGAGCGCACTTCGCCGGCGTAGAGCAGCTGCTGCATCACCAGCCCCTCGACCAGGTCCTCCACCGGGCGGATCATCACGATGTACTGCTTGCCGCGGGCGGCCCAGCGGCCGAGCGCGCAGCGCCCGGATTCGCGCAGTGCCCGCGCGAGCAGCGCATAGGGCTTCGCGCCCCCCTTGTCGGGTCCGAGGTAGTACGCCTTGTCGAAGTACACGGGGTCGACTGTTTTGAGCGGCACGAACTCGGTGATCTCCGCGCTGTGCGTCCCCGCCTCCTCCATCGCCTTCAGCTCCTCGGGGGAGAACATCACGTACTGGTCCTTCGCGAATTCGTAGCCTTTCACCATGTCCTCGCGCGCGACCGCCACTTCCTCCTTGACGCAGAAGTACTGCTGCTTGAGGCGCGAGCCGCAGCCCTTGTGCAGCAGGTTGAACGAAATCGCGCGGCTCGCCTCGGTGGCCGAATAGAGCTTCACCGGGATGGAGACCATGCCGAAGGAAATGGTCAAGGAAGCAATCGATCGCGCAGCCATGCTTCACCTCTTAAAATCAATGATTTAAGACACGTACTTCGAGCGAAAGCTTCGAAGCATACCGCATTATGCCTCGGGGCGCTCAAGGGCGCCTTCCAGGCTTTGCTTGCGGGTGAGAGCGTCGCGCCACCGATCGCCGGCGCAGGCAAGCCGCTCGGCCGCGTTGGTAAGCCTGAAGTCCAAGGGGTGGGCCTTCGCCAGCTCGTCCCAAGTGAGCGGCATCGACACCGGCCCGCCGGCGACCCCTCTCGGCGAGTAGGCGACGTTCAGCGTCTTGCCGCGGACATTCATGTTGTAATCCATGAAGATTTTTCCTGTTCTTTTGGGCACGCTCCACTCCACAGTGACGTCCTTCGGGTACTTGCGCACTAAGTGGCGCCCGACCAGCTCGCTCATGTGCCGGGCGGCGTCGAAATCCAGCGTGCGGCGGATCGGCACGAAGACATGCAATCCGGTCTTGCCCGAAGTCTTGACGATGGCCTCGAGGGACATGCTCTGCAGCAGCTCGCGCAGCCGGAACGCCACTTCCTTGCCCTTCTCGAAGGCGACTGTGTTCAGCTCGGGCTCGTCGCCGGGCGCCTCTTTTCCCGAATAGATGTAGGGATCGATGTCGAACACCACGTAGTCCGGGTAGTTGAGTACCGAACTTTCCAGCGCGCTCAGGGAGCTCGCGTAGTCGGTGCCCTTGCCGGCGGCGTCCGCGCCGGGCTTGGCGCGCGAATGCCAGACGTGGAATTCGAGCGTCCCGGACTGGGCGAGCCAGAGAAGAGTCGGCAGGTTGTTGCACAGCAGATAGTCGTGCTTCTCGTCTTTGTGCTCCGAGAAGACGGTAATCGTCTCGGTGAAAGCGGGCCGCTCCTGCTCCCAGTGCTTCTGGAAGAAGCGCTGCCCATGGATTCCGTCGGGCATGCGGATCATGGTGAGCGGACGATCCGCGAGATGCGGCAGGATGAAAGGCGACACCTGCGCGAAATAGCGCAGCAGGTCGCGCTTGGTCAGCGCGGGCTGCTGCAGCGCCGGATCGGCAGGCCAGTACACGCGATCAAGATGGGTAAGGCGAATCTGATGCGAGCCCACCGCGAGGGTGAAGCCCGCCCCCTTGCCCTCGAGCTGCCTGAGTACGTCTTCGATCTCGCCGCCCGCGCTCCGGGCCGCACTCGCTTTCGGCGTGCCGGGCGAGCGCCGTACGCTCTTCGGATCTACATCGTCCCGCAACCGCAGAAAGACGGGCGCGCGCAGCGAGCCGTCCTCGGTCCAGCTCTGAAACCGCACCTCGGCGACGATTTCCGGCTTGACCCAGGTCGTGGGATTGGGAAGCTCCGGCTTCTCGGCGAACGGGCATGTGCTGCGCTTCAATGGCGCGAGCTTTTCCCGGATCTGCGAAAGACTGTTGCCGTCGAAGCCTGATCCGACATGAGAGGCGAAGCGCAGCTTGCCCTTTTCCCAGTAGCCGACGAGAAGGGCGCCGAGCGGCGCACGCGAGCCCTTTCCTTTCGTGTAACCGCCGACAACGAAGTCCGCGCTGTGGGTGGGCTTGATCTTGAGCCACGAGGCAGAACGCCGCCCGGCCTCGTACTTGCTGTCCTTGCGCTTGCCGATCACGCCCTCGAAGCCGCTGGCCAGCGCCGCTTCGTACAGGGCAATCCCGTCTTCCGACGTGTGCACAAGCTGCACAAGGGGCGAAGGCAGCAGGCACTGCGCGAGATACCGGCGCCGATCGCGATACGGCACCCCGCGAAGACCGATGCCCGCGAAGTGCAGCAAGTCGAAGCAGTAGAAGACCACCGGCGACGCCTGGTCGGCGGCGCTTCGCTCGCGCTCGGTTTTCAACTGCACGCGGTTCTGCAGCGCATTGAACGACGGCTTGCCGCCCGCATCGAAGGCGACGATCTCGCCATCCAGGATCATGCCGAGCACGGCCTGCTTGCCGAGCTCAGCGGTCAGTCGGGGAAAGACGCCCGCCAGCTCGAGCCCGCGCCGCGAACGCAGCTTCATGCCTTCTTCGCCGACAAAGGCGAGCACGCGGTAGCCGTCGAGCTTGGGCTCCCATATCCAGTCGGGCTTGTTGAACGGCGCGTCGCCTGACTCGGCGTGCATAGGCTCGAGCCTGGAGGGAAGCGCTTCGGCCACGCCCTTGGGGGCGAGCTGCGATGCCGGAATCCGGTGCGCCGGCACAGTCTTCAGATCTGCGACTGTTACCCCGGAAAGCACCGATCGGTCCTGCGCGGTGATGTCGGCCGTCGACACATAGCGGTCCTTGTGCTTGATGAGCAGCCAGTTCTTCTTGTCCGCGGTGCGCACCAACGCAAAGGAGCCCTTGATCTTCTCCCCACGCAGCAGGAAGCTCAGTTTCCCCTTCTCAAGACCCTGCCTTACCTGCCGTTCCGCTTCCTTCGGATCGTGGAACCAGTACTTCTGACCCTCGTCCGGGGTGTAGACGCCGCAATCCCAGACGATTACCTCTCCGGCGCCGTATTGCCCTGGGGGGATGACTCCCTCGAACGAGGCGTAGTCGAATGGGTGATCCTCCGTCTGCACGGCCAGGCGCTTTTCGCTAGGATCGAGCGACGGACCTTTCGGCACCGCCCAGGACTTGAGGACGCCGTCGCACTCGAGGCGGAAGTCGTAGTGCAGCCGCCGGGCGGAATGCTGCTGAACGACGAATAGCAGCGGCCCGGCCCGCTTCGCGGGCAGCGCGGGCGCCGGTTCGGGAGTGGCTTCGAACTTCCGCTTGGCGGAATATTCGCTGAGTTTGTCCTTGGCCATGCGATTCGAGGAGCGAGTGCGATGCAGATGTTAGCGGGTGCCAGCGGCTATTCCTACAAGGAATGGAAGGGAAACTTCTATCCGGAGAGCATCAAGCCCGACACCATGCTGTCCTGGTACGCGGAGCGCCTGCCGACGGTCGAGATCAACAATACCTTCTATCAAATGCCCAGGACGAGCGTGCTCGAAAACTGGGCCAAGTCGACGCCGGAGGCCTTCCGTTTCGCGATCAAGGCTTCGCGGCGCATTACCCATATGGCACGCCTGAAAGCCGACACGGCAGCGGATTCCGTCGCGTTTCTATACAGGAATCTCGCAGCGCTCGGCGCCAAGCGCGGCCCGGTGCTTTTCCAGCTGCCGCCGTTCATGAAAAAGGACCTGCCGCGCCTCAGCGAGTTTCTTGGCCTGCTCCCCGAGGGACACGCAGCCGCGTTTGAGTTTCGCAACGACAGCTGGTTCGCCGACGATGTCTACGACGCGCTCAAGAAGGCCGGGGCGGCCCTATGCCTTTCCGAACGCGAAGACAACGCGCCGCCGCCCCTGGTGGAAACGGCCCCCTGGGGCTACGTCCGGCTTCGGCTCGAAGCCTACTCGGATGGCGATCTCGAGCAGTGGGCAGGCAGGCTCGGGGCCACCGGGTGGCGCGAGGTCTACGTCTATTTCATGCACGAGCCGACGGCGCCGGCGTACGCGCAGGCGCTGATGCGATTCGGGTCCAAGCAGGGTTAGAACGAGCGCCCGAGCCGCAGATAGAACTGCGTCGTTCCCCCTGCATCCCGCCCTCTTGCCACGCCGGCTCGCGCGCTCCATCCGAGCAAATACCCAAGGCGAGGCTCCGACATCAGCTCGGCCCCGATGCCGCGGTGGTAATCGGGAGAGCTGCCGCGATCCCAGGCGGCGCCGGCATCGAAGAACAGATTGAGAGAAACACGATTCAGCCCAAAGGGCGGGACCATGACATGCCGGTCGACGTCGGCGAGCGGCACTCGCAATTCCGTGCTCGTGACGCGAGCGCGGTGTCCGCTGAGCGACGGTTCACCGCTGGTGTAGCCGCGCAGCGCGAATTCCCGTTGATTGAGCACCGGAAGATACGCATACTCGTCGGACCTGCTGCCTCCGAGCTGGAACGGCTCGGCGCCCGGCTGGCCGTAGGCCTCGTTCCAGCGCAGAGCGACCACGGTCTTTCCCAGCGCCAGGTGACCTCGCCAGTCGGCGCGGTATACGTTTCCGGAAAATGCGGCGCCGAGCCCGTTCGAGGTTTCGGCAAACAGCCGCAGCCACTGCCCCTGGCTAGGCCCCTCGGACAGCCATTGGTCGCGCCGCGTATCGACGCCAGCCACAAGCCCCAGCACGCGTTCGTTCTGCAGCGGCGAAGTGCCGTCGTCGACCTGATGCAGCTTTTCCTGCTCGACGGCAGCGCCAAGGCCCCAGTAGAAGCGTTGGTTCAGGGCGAGATGGCGCCAGGTCGAGATCCACTGCGCATTTTCCTTGATGCTGTAAGCGGTGGCCTTCCTGCCTAGAACGCTCCCGGTGCGCGGTTCGCTCGACTTCACTGTGAGCGTGCGATTGACGAGTACGCCGTGGCGATCCTCATAGACGTACTGTGCGCTGCCCAGGAACTCGTGCTGGGTAAATTCGTACATCGGGGCGACCAGGTATTGGTGCAGTCCCAGCGCGTCCTGACCATACGTTACGGCGCCCAGCGCAAGGGTGCCGTCGGCGATTTCGACGAGGGGCAGCCAGGCGCGGGGACGGAGCGATGACCACGGCGAATAGGGCTGGTCGACGCCCGGTGCTACGGCTTGCGCAGCGGGTGCAGCCGGACCGGCGGTGGCGCCAGCTTCGCGGCGCTCGAGCGGCGCGTCGGACAGGCGATGGAGGCGCAGCGCATCGCCGTCGGCCTCGATGGTCGTGAGGAGCAGCTCGCCGCCGGCCGGAGCGCTTATCTCGCGTACGCCAGTGGCAACCATCGTCCAGCGCGACAGCACGCCGCTTGCGCGCCGCAGCGACCAGACGTTGTAGACCTTGCCATAGTCGGCGACGAAATAGATTTCATCCGACGAATCGCCGAAGCGCGGCGAATGCTTGATCGCCGCATCCGACACCAGCACCGAAACCTTGTCACCGGCGATTTCGAGAAGCGACCAGCGCCCGTCGCGCAGGCTCGTTACGATAACCGTGTCGGCGTTGGCGGCGAGACCGCTCAAGGATTCGCCCGGCGACGCGCGGTACAGCGAACGCTGGACCGCCCCACTCTGGTCGAGGAGCACGACCTCCGCCTCGCCGGTTTCGACCCGCAGCGCCACGATGCGGCCGTCATCCAGCGGCACGGCGAGCCGGTTCCGTCCGCATTCGGTTAGCCGGCTCGTCTCGCCTTGGGCATCGACCCGATACAGATCGTAGAAGAGGTTGTGGTTCCTGCAGATCTCGAATTGTGCGAGCAGTATCGAATCGCCCGCCGCCGAGGCGAGCCGCGTACCCTGCTCGACTTCGCGAATCGTCTCGACCGGTCCGCCAGCCACCTGCCGCAGAAGCTTGGGACGGGTGTAGCCGTCGGCCTGGACATACCAGCGTGTTCCGCCGCGTGCCAAAACCGGGCTGGAAACGGAAAACGCGCGGGCCAGCACCTCTCCTTCGCCAGGTGCGTTAGCGGCTTCCCCAGGTTGCGGCGCGAAGCGGGCGCGCAGCCAGTCATGATAGTCGTCCCACAGCGCGTCCATCGGCTTGCGCGTTACCCGGACCGGGTTGCTGTGCACGCGAAACGGCACCAGGTTGCCGCTGTAGTTCTCGATGAAATCGAGGACCGCTTTCTCGCCGTAGCGCTCGCGCAGGAAAGCGAAGAAATAGCTGCCGTAGAGGTAGTCGCGGTTGAGCGGAAAGCCGCGCCCTCCGGCGTTGACCTCGCGCAGCGAGCGCAGCCCGCGAGCCCGCTCGGCGCGCATCATGCCCTCGAAGGAGCTGTTCTCCAGGCGCCCGTAGCCGCTGCCCGCCTCGGACTCGGCATATACGGCAAGGCCTTCGAGGATCCAGCGGGGCTGGAGCAGGTTCGGAAACAGCGGCGGCAGCCGGCCGAAGGCGTTGCGCAGCGCGAGCGGCGCGCGCCGCGCCTTGTCGAGATGAACGACGTGGAAAAACTCGTGCGTCAGGACCAGCTCCAGCCAGTCGCGGTTCTGCAGCAGCTCACCCTCATCGGGCGGCGACAAAAAGATCCCCGTGTAATTGAACGGCAGCGGCGATGCGAAGCCGTTCGAGAAGTCCGCCGAGTCGAGCATGATCAGGTGGGTGCGCGCGCGCGGCTGCCAGCGAAGCATCCCGGTTACGCGCGGATAGACCCGCTCCGCGACCGCGGCAACGGCGTGCGCCTGCGGGCGATTCTGCTCAGCGAAATGCAGCGAGAAGTGCTCCGTATCGAGCGTGCGCCAGCGAAGATCGGGATCCACCCAGTGATACGTGAGCACCTGCGCCACGGCCAGAGGGCCCCACAGCAGCAGCCCGGCTGCCAACGCACACGCGAACGACTTGAAATCGGTTAGAGCCCGCAGGACGAGGGAGCCTTCACAGGTCGACCAGCTCCAGCTCGGTTCCGTTGTGCATCAGCTTCTTGCCCTTGGGCAGCTTCAGGTAGGGCCCGGCTTCGTCAGCGGTGAGCCCGTACGAAAAACTCATCGGGCCACGGCTGAAGCTGCCGGCACCATAGCCGCGGAACACGGTCAGGCGTTGAAAATGAAATGTCGCGCTGGTGCCGTCAGTGCAATGCAGCTGCCCCGATCCGCCCGCGGGACTGGAAGTGAACTCCCCGAGGCATGTGAGATCGGGGCGCCTTTGCGAACGAATGGCGAGGGTTCCCGCGCCGCTGAGATAGCCTTCGGCCTCACCCAGGAACAGGTCCCCGGCCAGTATCGCGATGACTTTACCCGTCGCCGAGAACAGCCCCGCGCTCACCGGAGTTCCCCAGCCGGTAAGGCCGATGCACGCGGCAAGAGCCCTGACCAATATTTTGCGCACCGAGGCCGGTCCCCCTCGCCATGATTTACAGCCCATCAACAATGGATTATGGTGACTGAATTCTCAGGCATGAGCGGTTGGAATTCAAGCTTGAAGCATGATTACCTCTCAGCAACTTCGGGCCGCGCGTGCGCTGCTGGGCATGGACCAACGGACGCTCGCGAAAGCGTCGCGTTTATCGTTGCCCACGATTCAGAGAATGGAGGCAAGCGACGGGATGATTCGCGGTAACGTCGAGTCGCTGATGAAGCTGATTGCAGCGCTGGACCGAACCGGAATCGAGCTGATTGGCGAAGGCGCGGCTAGCGGGAAAGGCGGCCACGGCGTTCGATTGAAGAGGGAGACCGGCTCGCCGGCGAAGCGCTCGCCGTACCGCCCTCGTTAGGCGCGGGCCAGTCGGCAACTGGGGAAACGCGCACCATGGCTTTGGCAGTGCTGTTGTGGTGCGTTGCGGCGCTGCTTGCCACGAGCGTCGCAGCGATAGCCGTTGCGCGCCGCCGCGCAGCAACCATTGCCGTTTATGGTATCGCGCTGTGCGCGAGCGCGATCGCGCTGGCGATCGCGGCCGGCTCTCTCCTCTCGCCTGCGTCCCTCGGCGACAAATGCATGCTGCCGCTCGGGCTGCCGTGGCTTGGCGTGCATTTCCGGCTGGACGCGCTGGCGGCGTTTTTTCTGGTCGTGGTCAATCTCGGAGCCGCGACCGCGAGCTTGTACGGCCTCGGCTACGGCCGGCATGAAGAGGCGCCCGGGCGCGTGTTGCCTTTCTTCCCGGCGTTCCTCGCCGGCATGAATCTCGTAGTGCTCGCCGACGACGCCTTCACGTTCCTGTTCATCTGGGAGTTCATGTCGCTATCCTCCTGGGCGCTGGTGATGGCGCATCATCGCCGGCCCGGCAATGCCGCTGCCGGTTACCTGTACTTGCTCATGGCGAGCTTCGGCACGCTCGCGCTGCTGCTCGCATTCGGCGTTCTCGCCGGATCTGGCGGCGGCTATGCGTTCGATGCCATGCGCGGCACAACGCCTTCGGCAGCCGTGGCGGGCGTCGTTCTGGCCCTCGCGCTGATCGGGGCCGGCTCCAAGGCGGGCCTGGTGCCGCTGCACGTCTGGCTGCCCCTCGCGCATCCCGCTGCCCCTAGCCACGTCTCGGCCTTGATGAGCGGCGTTATGACCAAGGTAGCGGTCTACGGGTTCGTGCGCATCGTCTTCGGCCTGCTTGGCCCGCCGAGCTGGTGGTGGGGCGCGCTGGTCGCGCTCGTGGGCGGAGTGACCGCGGTCATGGGCGTGCTCCACGCGCTCATGGAGCACGACCTCAAACGCCTGCTCGCCTATCACACGGTCGAGAATATCGGCATCATCTTCATCGGGCTCGGCCTTTCGCTTGCCTTCCACGCGAATGCGATGCCGGCCGCGGCGGCCCTTGCGCTGACTGCGGCGCTGTTCCATGTCTTCAATCACTGCGTGTTCAAGAGCCTCCTGTTCTTCGGGGCCGGGGCGGTGCTGACCGCGACCGGCGAGCGCGACATGGAGCACCTCGGGGGACTTATTCATCGAATGCCGTTCACCGCTTTCGCCTTTCTGATCGGATCAGCGGCGATTTCCGCGCTGCCGCCGTTCAACGGGTTCGTCTCTGAGTGGCTTGTTTTTCAGGCGATTCTCCTGAGCCCGGCGCTTCCCCAATGGCTGTTGAAGTTCCTCGTGCCCGCGATCGGCGCGCTGCTCGCGCTTTCCGCCGCGCTTGCCGCGGCCTGCTTCGTCAAGGCGTTCGGCGTAACGTTTTTGGGCCGAGCGCGCACGCAGGTCGCACAGGACGCTGTGGAGACCGATCCGCGGTCGCTCGCAGCCATGTTCGTGCTGGTCGCGCTGTGCCTCGTAGCGGGCATCCTGCCGGGCTATTTCATCGACGCGCTGGCGCCCGTGACGCAAGCGCTCGCAGGCGCGCGGCTGCCCAAGCAGGAAGGGCTGCAGTGGCTGACGATCGTGCCGATCGCCGAGAGCCGCAGCTCGTATAACGGCCTGCTGCTGTTCGCGTTCATCGCGCTCGCTGCCGGGCTCGGCGCCGAAATCATTCACCGCTGGGCCTCGAACGCGACGCGCAGATCCGCCCCCTGGGATTGCGGCTTTCCCGATGCAAGCCCGGCAACGCAGTACACGGCCGGCAGCTTTTCGCAGCCGATCCGAAAGGTGTTCGGGACCGTGGTGTTTCGGGCGCGCGAGGAAGTGGACGTTCCCGCCCCCGGCGAAACACGCGCGGCGCAATTGCGCGTGCGGTTGCACGACGTGCTTTGGGACGTCCTGTACTCGCCCATCGCCAGCATGGTGACCTTCGCCGCCGGCTGGCTCAACAAGGTGCAGTTCATGACCATTCGCGGCTACCTCACCCTGGTGTTCGGCGCGCTCGTCGTGCTGCTGATGGTGCTGGCGGTATGGCAGTAGTTCTCGACCTGACGGTTCAGTTCGGCCAGATGCTGCTCGTCCTCGCGCTTGCGCCATTGCTTACCGGCTACGTGCGCAAGCTCAAGGCGCATCTGCTGCGCCGGCAGGGACCGCCGCTCATACAGCCGTATCGCGACCTGCTTCGGCTCCTGCGCAAGGAAGTGGTACTCGCGCATTCCGCGTCCTGGGTATTCCGTATCGCGCCCTACCTTATCTTCGCGACCACCTGGACCGCTGCCGCGCTCGTGCCCACGTTCGCTGCCGGCCTCGTCTTCAGCAACGCCGCCGACATGATCGCCATCGTCGCGCTGCTGGGAAGCGCGCGCTTCATGCTCGCGCTCGCGGGGCTCGATGTCGGTACGAGCTTCGGCGGAATCGGCTCCAGCCGCGAGATGATGATCGCATCGCTCGCCGAGCCGGCGATGCTGATGGTCGTGTTTACCCTTTCGCTCCTGGCCGGCTCGACCCAGCTGTCGTCGATCGCGGCGTCCATGCAGGGGCCGGGCGTCGGCCTGCGCGTGTCGCTCGCGCTCGCGCTGGTCGGCCTCATCATGGTTGCGATCGCGGAAAACGCGCGCATTCCGATCGACAACCCGGCGACACATCTCGAGCTCACCATGGTGCACGAGGCGATGATTCTCGAGTACTCGGGGCGTCATCTGGCGCTGATCGAGACCGCATCGCACTTGAAGCTTCTGCTCTACCTCTCCGTTATCCTCTGCGTGTTCTTCCCGTGGGGCATCGCGGTGTCCGGCCAGGGGCTCACCGCCTACGTCACCGGGGTCGGCCTGTACGTGATAAAGCTTGCCGCCGGCGGTTTCCTGCTGGCGGTGTTCGAGACCGCCATTGCGAAAATGCGCGTCTTTCGCGTACCCGACTTCCTGGGGGCGGCCCTGATGCTCGGCTTTCTCGCCGCGCTGCTGCTCTTTGTATCGCGGGTGACTTGATGGACCAGCTGGCACTCGATGTTGCGCACCTCTTCGCCGGGGGCCTGGTCCTGGTGAGCTTCATGCTCCTGTACCAGGACCGGATGACCGGGCTTGTTAACATCTTTGCTTTGCATGCGCTGGTGGTCTCGCTCTCGGTGGCGTGGCAAGCAAACATCCAGCATGCGCCGCATCTGTACGTCACCGCCGGGATTGCACTTGTGGTCAAGGCGGTCGTGATCCCCGTGGCCCTGCATCGCATCATCGTGCAGCTCGGGATCCATCGCACCATCGAGCCGGTGGTCGGCATCGGGTTAACCATGCTCGCAGGCATCGGCCTGGTCGCGCTTTCGATCATGGTCATGCTGCCGATCACGGCCGAGGCGGGAACGCTCGCCCGGGAGGACCTGGCGTTCGCCCTGTCGGTCGTCCTGCTCGGACTGCTCATGATGATCTCCCGGCGCAACGCGGTGAGCCAGGTCATCGGCTTCATGTCGATCGAGAACGCCTTGATCCTCGCCGCCACCGGCGCCAAGGGCATGCCGCTGGTGGTGGAGATCAGCGTCGCCTTCTCGATCCTGATCGCCCTCATCGTGATCGGCGTGTTCCTGTTCCGCATACGCGAGCGCTTCGAGACGGTTGACGTCCACGCGCTCCATGAGCACCGCGGCGAGCAGCCATGACGGAGCCGGGCTCGTTTTTCGTCGCTGCGGTCCTCGTCATCCCCGCCATAAGCGCGGGCTTGCTGGCTGTGTTGCCCGACGATCGGACGACCGCCCGGCTCAATGCCCTGGCGACATTCCTGACGTTCGTTTCCGCGGCGGTGCTGTTCGTCGAGCGCCCGTCTCCCGGGCGGTACCTCATCGTGGACGACTTGAATGTCGTCTTCATCGTGCTCAGCACCTTCGTCGGATTCACCACGAGCGTGTTCAGCGGCAGCTACATCGCGCACGAGCTGGAGACCGGCCGGCTGACCCCGAGCTACCTGCGCTTCTATCATGCGATGTACCAGACGCTCATGTTCGGCATGAATCTCGCGCTGCTGTCAAACAACGTCGGCCTGATGTGGGTCGCCGTCGAGCTGGCGACGCTCACCACGGTGCTGATGGTCGGGATCTACCGCACCCCCGCCGCGCTCGAGGCGGCGTGGAAGTACTTTCTGCTGGGCAGCGTCGGCATCGCCCTCGCACTGTTCGGAACCATTCTGGTGTATCTCGCGGCACACTCGGTCGTCGGCGAAGGGCTGGATGCGATGGCCTGGAACGTGCTCGTGGCAAATGCACCCGATTTCGATCCGGCGCTCCTGAACCTCTCATTCGTGTTTCTCCTGCTCGGCTACGGAACCAAGGTGGGGCTGGTGCCGCTGCACGCCTGGCTGCCCGATGCGCATGCCGAAGGCCCAACGCCGATTTCCGCGGTGCTCTCGGGCCTGCTCCTCAATGTGGCGTTGTTCGCAGTACTGCGCTTCAAGACCATCATGTCGGCGAACCCCGCGGCGCTGGCGCCCGGACCGCTGATGGTGTCGCTCGGATTGCTCTCGGTGGTGTTCGCTTCCCTCATGCTGTACCGCCGCCACGACATCAAGCGCATGTTCGCTTACTCGTCGATCGAGCACATGGGGGTCATCACCTTCGCTTTCGGCATGGGCGGTCCACTCGCGAATTTTGCCGGCCTGCTGCATATGACCCTGCACAGCCTCACGAAATCAGCGATCTTCTTTTGTGTCGGTCATATCGCGCAGGTCAAGGGTACGCAGCAGATGGCGGACATCCGCGGCCTTACCGTTTCGCATCCTGTTCTCGGCTGGGGTCTCGCGCTTGGAGTCGTTGCCATTGCGGGTCTTCCCCCGATGGGGATTTTCATGACCGAGTTCCTGATCGTGACTTCCACCTTCGCGCGCGAGCCCGTGCTTGCCATCGTGCTGGGGCTGAGCCTCTTGGTCGCGCTCGGCGCGCTGCTGATGCGCTTGAATGGCCTCGCTTTCGGCGATCCCCACGGCAGCAATGCGCCGTCGAAGGCATCGTTTCTCCCGGTGTTTGCGCACCTCGCGATCGTCCTGGTAGCCGGCATCTGGCTACCGCCCGCGCTTGTCGCGTGGTTCCAACATGTGGCAACTCTGCTGAGCTGAGATGAACTGGACGCATTCGGCGGTAAACCGCGAGACATGGCAGCAGGCAGGTGAGCGGCTGCACTCTGGAAAATGGTCCCTGCTCGGTCTCTGGGGAGAGCCCGGCCATGTGCATATGGCCGTCATGGACCGCGAGTCGAGCGACTACCGCGTCCTCCGCTTGGCATGCGATGAAGGCCGTTTTCCCTCGGTCGGACGGTTGCACCCGCCGGCCATACGTCCGGAGCGAGCGATACGCGACCTCGTCGGGCTGGAGCCGGAAGGTTCACCGGATGCACGGCCTTGGCTACGCCACAATGGTGCCTATCAATTCCTGCCTGCGGAAGGCGAAAGCCTGCACCAGATCCCGGTGGGTCCAGTTCACGCCGGAATCATCGAGCCTGGCCACTTCCGCTTCACGGCGAATGGCGAAACCGTCGTACGCCTGGAAGAGCGGCTCGGCTACGCGCACAAGGGCATCGAAGCGTTGATGGCGGGCGCTTCCATCGAGCGTGCGGCAGTGCTCGCCGGGCGCGTGTCGGGCGACAGCACGGTCGCCTACTCCCTGGCTTTCGCCCGCGCGGTCGAAGCGGCGCTGGACATAGAAATTCCGCCGCGGGCGGTCTGGCTGCGAGCGCTGCTGGCGGAGCTTGAGCGGCTCGCCAATCATTTCGGCGACATCGGCGCGATCTGCAACGATGCCGCGTTCGCGATCATGCATGCACAATTTGGCCTGCTGCGGGAGCACGTGCTGCGGACTGCGGAGGCCTGTTTCGCCCACCGGCTCATGATGGACCGGGTCATTCCCGGGGGACTGCAGTGCGACTTGCCGAGCGACGGACCGGAGCGGCTTGGCGGACTGCTCGCCGAGATTCGCCGGCGCTTTCCGGAGCTCGTCGAGCTCTACGACAATACCGCGTCCCTGAAGGACCGCACAGTAGGAACGGGAATCCTGTCTCCGGCGCTCGCACAGCAGTTTGCCGCCGGCGGCTACGTCGGGCGCGGGTCCGGCCGCAATTTCGATGCGCGGCGCACGCCTGGCTACGCGCCGTATGACAGATTGCGGTTCGAGGTCCCGGTGGTGCAAGCAGGCGACGTGAATGCGCGAGTCTGGATACGCGTCCGCGAGGTCGAGCAGAGTCTTGCGCTGATCGAACAGATCCTTGGGCAACTTCCGGCCGGGTCCTTTCGCGCCCTAGCCGCACCGCGCGCGACCGCCGGTGCGCGCGAAGGCGTAGCGCTGATCGAAGGCTTCCGCGGCGATATCCTTGTGTGGGTCAGGATCGGGCCTGCCGGCAACATCGCGCGCTGCCATCTCCGGGACCCGTCCTGGTTCCAGTGGCCGCTGCTCGAGGCGGCGATCGCGGGTAATATCGTTGCCGACTTCCCCCTTTGCAACAAATCCTTCAACTGCTCGTACTCGGGCCACGATTTATGAGGGTCAGCCGACCGGTGAGCCCGCATGCGTAAATTGCTGCTCAGGAGCTTCGTACAGGGGCCGCTGACCGAAGCGGCGCCGGCGGCGGACGACGCTGCGCTCGCCGAGCTTGCAGCGCGAGTGAATCAGGCTTCCCGGCGGCGGCTCGGCCGAACCCTCGCGATTCGCGAGGTCGATGCGGGCTCGTGCAACGGTTGCGAGCTCGAAATCCATGCGCTCGGTAACGTGCTCTACGATCTGGAACGGTTCGGCCTTCGCTTCGTTGCCTCTCCACGCCACGCCGATGTGCTAATGGTGACCGGGCCGGTAACGGCAAACATGCGTGAAGCGCTCGAGCGCACCTACCAGGCCACTCCAGATCCGAAATGGGTCGTGGCGACTGGAGACTGCGCACGCGACGGCGGAGTGTTCGCCGGCAGTCACGCATGCGTCGGAGGGGTCTCCGCGGTGGTGCCGGTTGATCTGCGTGTGCCGGGCTGTCCTCCCTCGCCGACCGCCCTGCTCAAGGGGCTTCTTGCGCTCCTCGAAAGCGTGTCGGCGAAACCTTCGCAGATTGCCAAACAGAAAGGGAATGAATCATGAACGGCGAACAAAAAGAGGGCGATCGGGACGGCGGAAAAAAAGCCGCTCCGGCGCGTTTCTCGACCGTCCAGATAGCCATCGCCGGTCTCGCCGGCGCGCTGATCCTGGTGGTCCTCGTATTGGCTATATCCCTGCTGGCCAGGGCAGGCTGACCTGCCACCGAAATCCGGGCGCGTCCCGCGGCGCTGAAAACAAAAAAGCCCGGTCCTCTGTCGAGGCCGGGCTTTTTCGCTTGAAGATGGTCTGGCGGTAACCTACTTTCGCGTACGCAATTGCACACTATCATCGGCGCAAACCTGTTTCACGGTCCTGTTCGGGATGGGAAGGTGTGG
>WNFI01010382.1_pt1 | contig 49515 bp, 49 predicted proteins | sample 5400471 | NCBI WGS metagenome assembly WNFI01 (sample SAMN13153348, study PRJNA577476) | soil metagenome | isolation source: 100 cm saprolite on Douglas fir-dominated hillslope | place: USA:California | collected 2013-09-17
CAACACCGACGGCGTGCCGGAATGGCCGAGCTTTGACGACATCGGGCGCGTCGACATGTCGCTGGACACGCTGATCCCCGACAATCCGAACAAGCCCTATGACATCAAGGAACTGATCCTGAAGGTGGTGGACGAGGGCGACTTCTTCGAAATCTCCGAAACCTTTGCCAGGAACATCGTCACCGGTTTCGGCCGCATCGCCGGGCGCACCGTCGGCTTTGTCGCCAACCAGCCGATGGTGCTGGCGGGGGTGCTCGACTCCGACGCGTCACGCAAGGCGGCGCGGTTCGTGAGGTTCTGCGACGCCTTCAACATTCCGATCGTGACTTTCGTCGACGTCCCGGGCTTCCTGCCGGGCACCGCGCAGGAATATGGCGGCCTGATCAAGCACGGCGCAAAGCTCCTGTTCGCCTATTCGCAATGTACGGTGCCGCTGGTGACCGTGATCACGCGCAAAGCCTATGGCGGCGCCTTCGACGTGATGGCTTCGAAGGAAATCGGCGCCGACATGAACTACGCCTGGCCGACGGCGCAAATCGCGGTGATGGGCGCCAAGGGCGCGGTGGAAATCATCTTCCGCCAGGACATCGGCGACACTGAGGCAATCGCCGCGCGCACCAAGGAGTATGAAGACCGCTTCCTGTCGCCCTTCGTCGCCGCCGAGCGCGGCTACATCGACGACGTCATCATGCCGCACTCGACCCGGCGGCGCATTGCGCGCGCGTTGGCGATGCTGCGCGACAAGCATGTCGAATTGCCGATGAAGAAGCATGATAATTTGCCGTTGTAGAGTGTGATTAGCGCGGCGTAACCGCCACTGTCGGATGCGTCACGCATTGTCAAGCGTGATGGCGGGTTTCACCTAACCCGCGCTGCGAAATCCGGCTTGCCCAACGGAGGAACTGACTCCATGCCCATCCACTTCTTCGTTGTCCGCGCCACCGTATCCGATCCGGCCAAGCGTCAGGCATTCGATGACTGGTATCGTCGCGAGCATCTGCCGCAGGCGGTCGCGGTATTCGGCGTGGAGAAGGCATGGCGGTTCTGGGGCGTTGATAGTCCATCGGTGCATCAGGCGACCTATCAGTTCGAGGATCGCGCCTCGCTCGATCGCGCGATCAACGGCGAGAAAATGAAACAGCTTGTCGCCGAATTCGATCGTTGCTGGCCCGATGTGACCCGAACGCGTGAGATTTTCGTGCTCGCCGAGGAGTTCGGTACGGGTTGAGCTGATTGTCGCTCCATCATCTCCTCAGTCATTCCACGATGCGCAATTGCGCATCGTGGATGCGCCTCTTGGCGCAGGTCCGGAATCCATACTCCCGGCGGTGGTTATGGATTCCGGGCTCACGCAAGAGTGCGCCCCGGAATGACGGCTCTCGTTAACTGGTTGCTACGAAGCAAGATCTTTTTCGTGGCGGCATCGCGAGATATCGCGCTCTCACCCCTCACTTCATCCCCATGCAGCTTGCATAAAACGTCGTCGTCGCCGGCCAGTCGGAAAACACGCCGCGCACCCCGGCCTGCTGCGCCAGCACATCCAGCACCGTGAAAGTATCTCCGTCGCGGTCGATGGCCTTTCTGACGGAGCTGTGAAAGAAGCCGCCACCCTTGTTGAGCGGGCCGTCACGCTCGAGCGACCAGGCGAGGAGTTCGAGCCCCGCGGCTTTCGCAGCCCTGGCGTAATTCGACGCCACGATTTCGTTCTTGTCGTTCAGCGCCAGCAGCACATAGATCGGCGGCGCGAGAATTTTCACGCCAGCGGCCTTCAATTCGGCCATCGATGGCTTCCAGCTCTCGGCGCGCGCCGGATCGAAGCCGGGGGTCTCATAGCGGCTATCGAGGAATACGGCCTGCGCCGCAAAGTCCGGCTCGGTCCTGTTCCAGAGCAATATGTCTTCCAGGCTGAAACTCTGCGCGAACACGTCGCCCGGCGAAATTCCGGCGGCCTTGTATTCGGCAAACATCTGGGCTGAATATTTCTCCTGGGTGTAATCGCCGTCGAACGGCATCCTGACCTCGGGGGCTTTCAGTTCAGGCGTAAACTTTGCGCCAAAACTCTTGATCAGCACGACGCTTTCGGCGTGGGTCATCAGGGTGCCGGAATTGGCGTAGAGGTCGGTGCGCCAGCGTGGTGTGCCGTTCTGATAGTCGGCAGCATTGGTCGCGTCGGCATTGGCGCCGTCCATCTTCGCCATCAGCGTCTTGAATTCGGCGAGCGTAATGTCGCTGGTGCAGCACTTCGCGGTGGCCTTTTTGCCGGTCGCGGGGTCGGCCGGGCTGAACGGCTGTGAGCATTTCGCGGCCAGCGCCGGCACCGAAAGGATATTGGTTGTGGTATGCAGGTCGCATTGCGAGTGCCGGCAGACCAGTTGCCGGTCCTTGGTGAAGGTGACGTCGCACTCGATCACGCCGGCACCCATGCGTGCCGCGGCCAAATAGGACTCTTTGCTGTGTTCTGGAAACTGCAGCGGCGCGCCGCGATGGGCGATCGAGAAGTCGGTTTTGTGGAACGGGCCGGTGCAGGTGCTGAGCCTGGTCTTGAGCCGCCCATCCTTCATCTTGTCGACGAGGTAGAAGGGGCGAGGCCCGATCTGGGCCTCTCGCGGCAAAGCTGCCGTCTGCGCCGTCGCCGCGATCGGTAAGACACAGCACAGCGCGGACACGAGGAAGAAACGAAGGACGGCCGACATGACTACAACTCTTGGCATTGGCTAACCGATCTAACATGATACGCTCCTGGATATTGCCATCGCAATGTGACGTCTGCGTGCGGCAGATTTCCGGCCCTAACCGGCTCTGAACCTTTCCATTGCCATGCAGGACCAACGTTCTCACGTTCGAAGGTGTCCGGCCGACGCCTCGCCTCATTTTCCCCGTCCTCGTCGCCGCGCTGGCGTTCGGCGTGCATGGCAGCGACAACTCTTATTTGGTGGAGAAGGCGTACAAGTTCGAGCCCTCGGCCGAGCAGGTGGCCTCGTGGGCGAGCTTCCTCAACGATGTGAGGGTCTGTGATACCGGCTCGCCGACCCACCCGTGTACAATGGGGAAATGAAAGACTCGGATTCGGCCGTGAGCCATTGAGCCACGATCCTCGGGGTTCGTCATGCCAGACAGCCGTCGGATCCGTCATATGGATGAATTGGAAATTGGATGAAATGGAAATTCAGGTCTCGTTCATCTCGTCGGCGCGATGTCTTTCGGAATTCGCCGCGTCGCGGCGGATCAACAGGAGAAGGAAAAGCCATGAAAATGCCTGCCGCATCTGCGTTTGCTATCGGCCTCGGCCTTATGGCGATGTCGACATCGCAGGCGATGCCTGTCTACCCGGTCGACAAGTCGGCATCGAGCGACATCACCCGTGTCGCTCAGGGTTGCGGGCCCGGTTTCCACCGCGGACCGCGCGGTGCGTGCCGTCCGCTCTATAATTGCCCCCCGGGCTGGCACACCGGACCGTACGGCAAAGTTTGCGTTAGAAACTGATTTCGCATCCGGAGACAGGACGATGCTTTGTTCCTGTCTCCGCCTGCGGGCAGTTTGGAGCGCGATAGTTCTGGACTGGATCACGATCGCGCTCTGGATTTTGATAGGGCAAGATCTCTTCGGGAAACGGTTTCCACCCTCGGATCGAGTCCGAGGGCATGCTTTTCCGGATCATGATCTAATCCGCCAGGAAACCCAGCATCAGCGCATTGAATTTTTCCGGGGCTTCCAGAAACACCAGATGTCCGACGCCTGGTATCACTTCGGCCTTGGCGTTCGACATCCGGGCTGCGAGCGCCTTCGCGAGCTCCGCGTTGTGGCCCATCATCGGCCGCAGCGCCTCGGGCGCGTTGGGCTTGCCCGGGGCGTTGTGATCGTCGGCGCCCATGATGAACAACGTCGGCTGGGAGATCAGTGGAATCTCGTGCACCACCGGCTCGCGATAGATCAGCTGCGCCGAATTGACGAAGGCGCGCAGCCAGCGCGGATATTCGGAGGAACCCTTGATGTTGAAGCGGGCGTCGATGAACGGCATTACCTGGTCCGGCGGCAGTTTCAAGGAATAGTTGGTCTCAAGCTGCTTGCGATAGCCCTCCGCCGTGAGCTTGTCCTCGTTCTCCAGAGTTTTCTCGGTCGGCGTCGGTGGCACAGCGAGCCGGTAATCTTCGAGCCCAATGGGAGCGGCGAGCAGCAGCCGCTCGATGCGATCGGGAAAGGCCCTGACGATGCGCACGCCGAGCATGCCGCCCAGCGAATGCGCGACAATGTCGAATTTTGCAATCCGCAGGTGATCCATCAGCGCGATGGTGTTGCGCGCCAGCGTGTCGAAATGCAGGTCGGCCGTCGGCTTGGAGGATTTGCCGAACCCGATCTGGTCCGGTACTACCACGCGGTAGCCGGCCTCGTTCAGCGTCCTGATGACCGGCGCCCAGTAGCTCGACGGAAAGTTGCGGCCATGAAGCAGCACCACGGTATGGCCGTTCGGCTTTGCGGGCGGCACGTCCATATAGGCCATCCGCAGCTGCTCGCCGTCATTGACCAGGGGCAGCATCTGGACCGGATAGGGATAGGCAAAACCTTCCAGCCCAATGCCGTAGGGTTCGCGAGCTTCCGCGAGCGCGGGCTCAGTCGCAAGCGCAAGACCAAGCGACACGGTGGCGAGCAGGGTCGACAGCAAAACGCGTTTCATCAGGAACTCCATCCGCCGAGCGACATCGATGGCGCTGTATTGCTGCCGCCGGGACGCGAAGTAAAGCCGCAATGGCTTCACATTTTGAGGATGGTTCGGCGAGCTTGCCGCAGTGGCCGGCTTGCGCACTTCGGCCGCAGCCGAAGCATCGGCTCGATCAATCGACTAGGCTGGCTTGCCGAAACCCCAAGGAGGCTGCCGTGGCCATCACCGTATTCATCCGCTACCAGATCGATCCGTTCAAGCGCGGCATGTTCGAGACCTATGCCAAGCGCTGGTCGACCATCATTCCCCGATGCGGCGGCGATCTTTTGGGCTACTGGATGCCGCATGAAGGCACCAACGACATTGCTTTCGCGCTGATCTCATTCGAGGGTCTGGCGGCCTATGAAAGTTATCGCGCGCGACTGCTCTTGGACGAGGACGGCGCGTCGAATTTCAGCTTCGCCGGAGAGCACAAATTCATAGTGGCCGAGGAGCGGACATTTTTACGGCCGGTGGCATTGTAAGCCGGTCAAACGGAAGCGAGGGAGATGAATATGATCGCGGTGATCTTCGAGGTCTGGCCAAAGCCGGAACACAGGCAAAAATATTTCGATCTGGCCGCCGAGTTGCGACCGATTCTGGAGACCATCGACGGCTTCATTTCGGTGGAGCGCTTCGAAAGTCTGACCGAGCCCGGCAAAATACTGTCGCTGTCGTTGTTCCGTGACGAGGACGCGGTCGCAGCCTGGCGCAATACGCCGGAGCATCGCGTCACCCAGGGCAAGGGGCGAGCTCAGATTTTCAAGGATTACCGGCTGCGTATTGCCGGCGTGATCCGCGATTACGGGATGAACGAACGCGCGGAGGCACCGCGCGACAGCCGCGCCAAGCACGACGCGAGCTAGCACCGCGCCGGGCGGCTCGCTATCATCTGCGCCAACGAGCATCAGCCGACGTCTGGGCAGGAGAGAGAATATGCCGTTATCAACAGCAGAAAAGCGCGCCAGCTTTCGACGGCTGCACGAGACGGGTTGCTTCGTGCTGCCCAATCCCTGGGACGTCGGCAGCGCGCGGGCGCTGCAGATCATGGGCTTCAAGGCCATCGCCTCGACCAGCGCGGGTTATGCATGGTCGATCGGCCGGCCCGACAATCGCGTCAGCGTCGATGACGTGCTGGAGCACCTGACCGCGCTGTGCGGCGCCGTCGATCTGCCGGTCAATGCCGATTTCGAAGGCGGCTTCGCCCACAAGCCGGACAAGGTCGCGATCAATGTCGCGCGGGCGGTGAAGACCGGCGTCGCCGGACTGTCGATCGAGGATTCCACCGGCGACCAAGCTAGTCCTCTCTATGAACGCGCGTTCGCGATCGAACGAATCAAGGCGGCGCGGGCGGCCATCGATGCAGATGACAGCGGCGCGCTGCTGGTCGGACGCTGCGAGGGATTTCTGGTCGGCCAAGGCGATCTGACCATGGTGATCGACCGGCTCAACGCCTATGCCGAGGCCGGCGCGGATTGCCTTTATGCGCCCGGCATCAAGTCGAAGGAACAGATCGCGACGCTGGTCAAGGCCGTGCATCCAAGGCCGGTCAATGTTCTGATCGGCTCTCCCGGCCTTACCGTTGCCGAAGTCGCCGACCTCGGCGTCCGCCGCATCAGCGTCGGCGGCTCGTTGGCGCGCGCGGCGTGGGGCGGCTTCATGCGTGCGGCGCGCGAGATCGCCGACCAGGGATCGTTCACCGAACTGGGAAGCGGATTTTCGGGTGGCGAACTGAATAAAATGTTCGGTTAGGGCGTTTTGAGTTTGAGCTGCCCCTCGTCAGAACATTGAAACGACTCCAAGACGCTCCGGGCGCGAGCTGTCGGTGAATAAAAAGCGCGGCGGGCTACGATGCCCGCCGCGATGATCGAGATGGATGCCTCAACCGGCTATTTGGCTGCCGGCGCGTTGCCCACAGGCGGATTGCCCGAGGGGTTCAGTTCGGCGCCCGTCGGAGCGGCGGCCGGCGGCTGCTGCGGCTGTGCGGGTGCGACACCGGTGGTGACACCCGGCGCCATGTTGTTCCGCGGCGTCATGTCACGTACACCCGGCGGCGGCGACGTCTGCGCCGTATTCTGGTTTGTCGGCGCGGTTTGCGCGGTGTTTCTGGCGGTCGAATTGATCGAGGTGTTATTCAGTCCATAGAATACAGCGCCGAGCACGACAGCGATCGCGACGGCGAGCAGGGCAATCCGGCCGCTAGAGGCGGGGCCTTCAGCGAGTTCGGGATCGGGCTGGAGCTCGTTGTCGAGCGATGCCGCATTGCGGAATTCGTCATCATCGCGAACCGGCCGATACGGGTCGTTCGGGTTGCGTTGATAGGCCATGATTGGTCCTCCTTTGACGGTCAGGACCAACCGCCAGCCGCAACATGGGTTCCCGGACCCGGAGTTGTGTTTCGAAATATTCCGCATTGCGAAAGTTGTTTTACCGTTTTTTTGCAGGCGTTTGAGCGGCGCGTGCGCTGTTATTGGCAAGCAGATTTTAACGGCCGCGGGCGCTTATTTGGTCGCGAGTGTTGCAATGGTTCGGGTCGATGTTCGATACGATGATCTTGCTCACGGGCGCGCTCAACTTGGCTACGGCGCCTGCAATTTTCATCCGGGGCCGCCGCAATATCCGGGATAGGCGCTTGCGTATTTTGCTCTCTACGATCAGGCGCCAGAGTTCGGCGCCACGCTTCAGGTTGTGGTGAAGCGCGTTGACACGGGTCCCATTGTCGATGTCGCGCGCTTCGCATCCGCATAATTCCAGCCCTTGGGCGGTCCCTTGGAACTTTGCCCCAAGAGCCGCATTGGTCGTCGCGTCGTCGTGTGAGGCGGGATTTTGGGGCTGTTTTCCCGGCGGGAATTGCAGCGTTCAATATCAGCCGGTACACGGGGTCGGGGCTATCGGCGTTGGTTTCCACGCATCGCGTCTTACCAGGATTTTCACCAAGGGGCAGTTTGGAAATGAGTAGCGAGAGCGATCGTTTTTCGACCGGCATAGCCGGTCTCGATACGATTTTGGGCGGGGGTGTTTTCGAAGGCGGGATCTATATCGTTCAGGGAGCGCCCGGCGCCGGAAAGACAATTCTGGGCAACCAGATTTGCTTTGCGCAGGCGGCTCAGGGTCGCCACGCCTTATACGTTACGTTGCTGGCGGAGAGTCACGCCCGCATGATCGGCCACATGCGGCGGATGGGCTTCTTCGATGAAGCTGCGATTCCAGACCGGATGTCCTATGTAGGCGCCTTCAAGACCCTGGAAGATGACGGCCTGCGCGGTCTGCTCGACGTCGTCAGACGCGAGGTGCGCACCCGCAAGGCCAGCATTCTGGTACTGGACGGGCTGATCACGGTGCACGAAAAAGCCCGGTCGGACCTTGAGCTCAAGAAATTTATTCACGAGCTGCAGACCCAGGCCGGCTTCAGCAATTGCACCATGTTCCTGCTCACCAGCGCATTCGACAGCCCGTCGTTTCCACCCGAGCACACCATGGTGGATGGCCTGATCGAATTGCAGTCCTCATTGCATGGGCGGCGCGCCGAACGCGAGCTTCAGGTTCACAAGCTGCGCGGCGGATGGTTCATGGGCGGGCGGCACTCCTACCGCATCACTGCCGGAGGCGTTTCGGCCTATCCACGCATCGAGGCCCTCCTGGAAACGCCGAGCGTCTGGGACACCGCCGACGGTCCCAAGGTTTCGGTGGGGATCGCCGGCGTCGACAAGATGCTGGGAGGTGGGGTCGATACGCACTCAGTCACGGTCGTGCTCGGGCCGTCGGGCAGCGGCAAGACCACGGCTGGTTTGCAGTTCCTTTGCGGCGGCAGCGTACCCGCGATGCTGTTCGGGTTTCATGAAAAGCCGATGGCGCTGAAAATCAAGGCCGGGGCATTGAAGCTGCCGCTCGACGCGCGCGGCGATTCCATTACCCTGCTGTGGCGGCCGCAGACCGAAGCGATCCTCGACGAGGTCGCGACCGAATTGCTGTCGGAGATCAGACAACGCAGGGTACGACGTCTCTTCATCGACGGCATCGAAGGCTTCTCCAAACTGACCGATGAGAAGGCCCGCGTCGGGTCTTTTTTATCCGCGCTGTGCAACGAGTTACGGGCGCTTGGTGTTACCACCATGGCGACGGCAGAGACCGACCACGCCGGAATCACGCCCGGGCAGCCCCTGGCCGGGGTGAACCAGACTGGTCTGTCGGCGGTCGCCGAAAACATCATCGCGCTCCATCTCGCGGCGCTGCGATCGGAAACCCATCGTCTCATGACCGTTCTGAAATCCCGAGACAGCCGAACCGACATGCGAATGCGCCGCTTCGATATTGTTGAGGGCGGGATCGTGCTCGATGCGGACTATCAGCGAGCCGAGGGCATTCTTCGCGACATTTCCAGTCAGGGAAACCCGCCGCCCGCATCAGCCGATCTGAGGCTGACTGGAGCGTGACCGTGCGCACGGTGCTGATTGTCGAGGATGAATGGGCGATCGCCGACTGGCTCCAAGTCCTGCTGAGCGAATATGCCTACAACGTCCTGGTCGCCGGCAATGGCCGCGAGGCGCTCGACATCCTGCATCGCGAAACGCCGGATCTGGTGCTGACCGATTTCATGATGCCGTTCGTCGATGGCGCCGGCCTGATCGCCGCGATGGCGGCGGACCCGAAGACGCGCGATATTCCTGTCGTTGTGATGACGTCGCTGCTGGAAAATGTGGTGCGCGAACGTGCTCACGGATATCGCGCCTACCTGCGCAAGCCGTTCCGCGAAGCCGAACTGATGAAGGTGATCGGCGAGATCTTGCCGCGCTAGGAGCATGATCCGGTATTCGAATCATCAGCCGCTGGGTTGCGGTCAGGCAAAATTCCGACGCACCGAAAAAATTGGATCGGACCACATGGGCGAGGCAAAGGCACGATATCGTCAAATTCAGGGTGACCGGTATATCGAGGAAAAGCAGGCCGCCACCCCAGAAACAGGTGGCTACAACCGCTCCGTAAAGCAGCGTGGAAATCGCCGCATCTTGCCCGTGTCGCCGGGTAAATTGCTTGAGGAGATACATCACGGTTTTCATTAATCTGCTGATTAGAAAATATTTTCGATTTGCAACCCTTCAATGCGCACTCCGCGCCTTCGCCACCTGCTCGAGGTTGACCGCGGGTGCGGCGTTGCCCCACGCATTGCGGATATAGCTCGCGACCGCGGCAATCTGCTGATCGGTCAACTTATCCCGATACGCCGGCATCGATCCGGAGTTCGCCTGAGCCGTCGGCTTCGTGGCAGGCGATGCAGGCGCCTTTATAGATCACAGCGCCTTCATTCATTTGAGATGGCGGCGGTGGAGTGACCGCAGGCTCGGGAGCGCCCATCGGCAAATCCTTGAGATAGACCGCTATCGCCTTGACGTCCCCGTCGCTCATCCTCGCAGTCGAGTTGACCACGACCTCCGCCATCAGGCCGCCGGCATGGCTTCTCCCATTGCGGCCGCTCTGCAGATATTCGGCGATATCGTCCACGCTCCAGGATTTCAATCCGCCGCGTTGGGCGCCATCGAGGCGCGGCGCGAACCAGCCGTCGATCAGGCCACCGCCATACAATTGATCCCGAATGTCGGCGCCGAAGGCGTTTTTCGGCGTGTGGCAGGCGCCGCAATGCGCCGCACCCTCGACGAGGTAGGCGCCCCGATTCCACGCGTTGCCCTTGTTCGGATTGGTCTTGAAGGTGCCGGGCTTGAAGAACAGCAGATCCCAGCCGCGCATCACGACACGATGGTTCAGCGGCCAACGCAATTGCGATGGCGGTGGCTTGTTGCTGACCGGTGTGAGCGTCGTGAGCCAGGCCTTGATCGCTTGCACGTCGTCGCGGGTGATTTTTGTGAAATTGGGGTAGGGAAAGGCGGGGTAATAGCGCGAACCGTCGGGTGCAATTCCCTCATGCAAGGCGCGATAGAAATCGTCGTCGCTCCACGCGCCAATCCCGGTCTCTCGATCCGGCGTCAGGTTCGGCGAGGTGATCGCCCCGAACCGAGTGTCAATCCGCTTGCCGCCCGCGAATGGCTTTGCGGCATCCGCGGTGTGGCAACCGGCGCAATCGGCGGCATCGATCAGTGCCTTGCCGCGGGCGATGGTCTCCATCGAAGGCCGATCGGCTCGTGCGCCGCACCAGGCGAACGCAGTGCACAAAAGCACGACGCCCAGAATCGCCCGCATAGCGTGATTTTCTCCCTGCACCGGTGCATCTCCTCATGCCGTATTGCCCGGATTCGGGAAGTTTCGGAAGTTACGTCCTTTCGCGACGGAGCTCTGCCACGACATAACGCGCAAACCACCGCCGCCCGCTCTGGAACGAAATTGCGTTCCGCAGGTGCGGGGCTCCGTTGCCTAGATTTATGATGCTTTACGACGGAAAACCAACATAGACTGGTTCTAATGATTTGAATGACTACGTAAAAACAGCCGTGTGGCTAAAGGGCCGGTCAAGGCTCAAGAGGGTCGAATGGGAATCAACCAAGGTCCGATCAGTCTCGATCAGAAATACACTCAGAGTTCCGGCCACATCTTCCTGACCGGCATCCAGGCACTGGTCCGGCTGCCGATGGCCCAGATCCGGCGCGACCGCGCCGCGGGCCTCAACACCGCCGGCTTTGTCACCGGCTACCGGGGGTCGCCGCTCGGCGGCTACGATCAGCAGTTGATGGCGGCGCGCAAGCATCTCGCCGAATACAACGTCAAATTCCAGCCCGGGGTGAATGAAGACCTTGCGGCCACCGCGATCTGGGGATCGCAGCAGTTGAACCTGTCGCCGGGCGCCAGGCACGATGGCGTGGTCGGCATCTGGTACGGCAAGGGACCGGGTGTCGATCGCTGCGGTGACGTGTTCCGCCACGGAAATGCCGCAGGCTCTGCGAAAAACGGCGGCGTGCTGTGCCTCGCCGGCGACGACCACGGCGCCAAGTCATCGACGGTGCCGCATCAGTCGGACCATGCCTTCATCTCCGCGCTGATGCCGTATCTCTACCCGTCCAGCATCCATGAGATGATCGAGATGGGGCTGCTCGGGATTGCAATGTCGCGGTATTCCGGCTGCTGGGTCGGCATGAAGGTGATCACCGAGACCGTGGAGACCACCGCGGAGATCAATCTCAACGACGAGATGACGCCGTTCATCATTCCCGCCGATTTCGAGATGCCGCCCGGCGGTCTCAATCTGCGCTGGCCCGACGACCGCTTCGATCAGGACCGGCGGCTACAGGACTACAAGGGCTTTGCGGCGATAGCGTTCGCGCGCGCCAACAAGGTCAACCGCGTCACCATGGATTCGCCGAATGCGCGGTTCGGCATCATGGCCTCGGGCAAGAGCTATGAAGACGTGCGGCAGGCGCTGCGCGAACTCGGCATCACCGAAGCGGTCGCGGCGAAAATCGGCCTGCGCCTTTACAAGATCGGCATGCCGTGGCCGCTGGAGCCGGAAGGAGTCCGGCAGTTCGCGATCGGGCTCGAAGAGATCCTGATCGTTGAGGAACGGCGCGAGATCGTCGAGAATCAGGTCAAGCAGGAGCTGTTCAACTGGCGCGACGACGTCCGCCCCCGCATCGTCGGCAAGATGGACGAGCACGACAAGCGCTTCCTGCCGTTCGCCGAGGAGCTCAGCGTGGCATCGGTCGCAAGTTCGCTTACCGAGCGGCTGCTCCGGCTTAATCTCAATCCCGAGATCGCGGAAATGCTGCGCGCGAAGGCCGACTGGTTCAACGGCCGCCAAGCCACCCAGATGCAGGCAGTGGCGCCGATCACCCGTACGCCGTATTTTTGCTCGGGCTGTCCGCACAACACCTCGACCAAGGTGCCGGAAGGCAGCCGCGCGTTCGCGGGCATCGGTTGCCACTTCATGTCGCTGTGGATGGACCGCAACACCGAAACCTTCACCCATATGGGCGGCGAGGGCGTGCCGTGGGTCGGCGTCGCTCCCTTTACCAGCGAGAAGCACGTCTTCGCCAACCTTGGCGACGGTACGTACTTTCATTCCGGAAGCCTCGCGATCCGTCAGGCCATCGCATCCAAGGCCAACATCACCTACAAGATTCTCTATAACGACGCGACGGCGATGACTGGTGGTCAGCATGTCGATGGCGATCTGTCGCCGCAACAGGTCACCTTCCAGCTTCACAGCGAAGGCATTCGTGAGATTTATCTGGTGTCGGAAAATCCCGACGCTTATCCGGCCTCCGACATCGCCCCCGGCACCAAGGTTGCACACCGCGACGAACTCGACGCCGTGATGAAGACACTGCGCGAGGTCGAGGGCTGCTCGGCCATCGTGTTCGTGCAAACTTGCGCCGCGGAGAAGCGCCGCCGCCGCAAGCGCGGCACGCTGGAGGATCCGTCAAAGCGTGTCATCATCAATGCCGCGGTCTGTGAAGGCTGTGGCGATTGTTCGGTGCAGTCGAATTGCATTTCGGTGGAACCGCTGGAGACCGAACTGGGCCGCAAGCGCACCATCAACCAGTCGAGCTGCAACAAGGACTATTCCTGCGTGAAGGGCTTTTGCCCGTCATTCGTCACTGTCGAGGGCGGCAAGCTGCGCCGTCGCGCACCAGCCGACCTCGGCGCCATCGGTGCCTTGCCGGAGCCGGCGTCGCGCCCGTCGCTGGAGCGGCCCTACAATGTCGCAGTCGGCGGCGTCGGCGGCACCGGCGTGCTCACCATCGGCGCGCTGCTCGGCATGGCCGCCCATATCGAGGGCAAGGCCAGCATGATCCTGGACATGTCGGGCCTCGCGCAGAAGGGCGGCGCGGTGCTCAGCCATGTCCGGCTGTCCGAGAATACCGACGACGTCACCTGTTCGCGCATCGTCACCGGAACCGCCGACTTGTTGATCGCCGCCGACGAAGTGATGGCGATTGCCAAAGAGACAATCTCGCTGTGCGAATCGAGCCGCACCCGCGGCGTCGTCAACACCCATCTGATTCCGATCGCCGATTTCATCCTCAACCGCGATTTCAATTTCCAGAACCGCAAGGTCAATAACGTGCTGGAAACGGCATTGCGGAAGGACTCCACCTTCCTCGATTTCACCAAGGCGGCGGAAACGCTGCTCGGCGATTCCATCGCCACCAACATGATGATGATGGGCTATGCCTATCAGCAGGGCCTGTTGCCGCTAAAAGCTTCGTCGATCGAACAGGCGATCGAGCTCAACGCGGTCTCGATCAAGATGAACACCCAGGCGTTCCAGCTCGGACGGCTCGCGTCGGCCGATCCGGCGCGGCTGGCGGCGATGCTGAAGGGCGCCGACGAGACCATCCTGCCGAAGACGCTCGATGCGATGTCGCTGGACGAGATCATCGCCCATCGCAGCGCGCTATTGACCGAATACCAGAACGCGGCGCTTGCCGAGTGCTATCGCAATCTGGTGGCGCAGGTTCGCGGCGCTGCGGTGAAAGGCGGCTTCGGCGATGATCTGCCGCGCGCGGTGGCGATCAATTATGCCAAACTGCTGGCCTACAAGGATGAGTACGAAGTAGCTAGGCTCTATACCGACGGAAAATTCGAAAAGCAGATCCGCGATCAGTTTGACGGCGACTTCAAGATCAGCTTCAATCTCGCGCCGCCAATGCTGGCCGGCGGCCTCGACGCTTCGGGTCGGCCGCGCAAGCGTCAATTCGGCGCCTGGATGCTGCCGCTGTTCCGGCTGCTGGCAAAAATGCGGGTGCTGCGCGGAATGCCGTTCGATATCTTCGGCCACAGCGCCGACCGCAAGCTCGAACGCGACCTGATCGCCGGCTATGAGAGGGACGTCGCGACGGTGCTGGGCTTGCTGTCGCCGCTGACGCTGGAAACCGCGATCGAATTGCTGTCACTGCCGGACCGGATTCGCGGCTACGGACCGGTGAAGGAGAAGTCGGTGCGGGACGCAAAAATCCGTTATGCGGAATTAGCCAGGGATCTCGTCAATCCTCCGCCGGTGCCAAGGCAAATCGCCGCGGAGTAAATCCTCATGGCGAGGAGCGCCATCTTCGCGCGCGTCTCGAACCACGAACCACCCGTACATTCATCCTTGGAGACGCGGCCAAGAGGCCGCTCCGGTGAAGAATACTGGCCTCATCCTCAGGATGCTTGCGAAGCAAGCGTCTTGAAGGATGGACGCAACGCATGGACTCGCGGCCATCCTTCAAGACGCGCGACCGGACAGTGCAAGTGCGCTGCCGGGAGGGCGCGCTCCTCAGGATGAGGCATTCCGCGTGGCTGAGGCATTCCGTGTGGCGGGATGCTCAACGCGTTTAAATGCACGGGCCGCTTGCCAAGCCTGTCGCGACAGGCCAAAAAAACTGCTGGGAAGCAACGCCAGCGGAGAGCCATGTTGAGTATCAAGGGCAAGGCCTATCTCGCCGGGATCTATGAGCATCCGACCCGGCATGCACCCGATAAATCCACCGCGCAGCTTCACGCCGAGGTCGCCCGGGGAGCGCTCGCCGACGCAGGCCTGACCAAAGCCGACATCGACGGCTATTTCTGTGCCGGCGATGCGCCAGGCGGCGTGATGGCGATGGCCGATTATATGGGTCTCAAGGTGCGCCACCTGGATTCCACCGACACCGGCGGTTGTTCCTATCTAATCCATCTCGGCCATGCCGCTGAAGCCATCGCTGCCGGTCGCTGCTCGATCGCGCTGATCACGCTTGCCGGCAAGCCGCGTACCGGCGCCATGCCGCCGCGCGCCACCGGCCCCGAACTGGATTTCGAGGCCGCTTACAACGCCACCACGCACAACATTTACGGCATGTGCGCCATGCGCCACATGCATGAGTTCGGCACCACCAGCGAGCAGCTGGCCTGGATCAAGGTCGCGGTGACCACGGCCGAGATTGCGAAAGGCCTGAAGAAGCCGCTGGTGCGGTTGATCGGCCACGGCGAGGCGATGAAGGGCCCACGCGGCGGCAAGGATCTCGATCTGACCTATTCGGCCGGCGTGTGGTCGGGGCCGCCGGCCTTCGCCGAGGCCGGCGTGACGCCGAAGGACATCAAATACGCTTCGATCTACGACAGCTTTACCATCACCGTCGTGATGCAGCTGGAGGATCTCGGCTTTTGCAAGAAGGGCGACGGCGGCAAGTTCGTTGCCGACGGCAATTTGATTTCCGGCGTCGGCAAACTGCCGTGGAATACCGATGGCGGCGGGCTCTGCAACAATCACCCCGTCAACCGCGGCGGCATGACCAAGATCATCGAAGCGGTGCGTCAGCTGCGCGGCGAGGCGCATCCAAAAGTGCAGGTGCGCAATTGCGATCTGGCGCTGGTGCACGGCACCGGTGGATTGCTGGGCGTGCGCCATGCCGCATCAACCTGCATCCTGGAGCGTGCGTGATGGACAGCAAAGTGAAATCGCAATATCCGGCGCCGCAGGGCAATCCCGAAACCAGGGAGTTCTGGGACGCGGCCGCAAAAGGCAAGTTGCTGATCAAGCGCTGTACCGCCTGCGGCGAGCCGCATTATTTTCCGCGCGGGATCTGTCCGTTCTGCTTCTCCGACCAGACGGTGTGGGAGGAAAGCTCGGGCGAGGGCACGATCTACACTTTCAGCCTGATGCGCAAATCCGCCACCGGGCCGTACGCGATCGGTTACGTCACGCTGAAGGAAGGCCCGTCGCTGCTGACCAATTTCGTCGACTGCGACATGACGGTGCTGAAGATCGGCCAGAGCGTAAAGGTGGTTTTCAAGCCGACCGATGGCGCGCCGCTGCCGTTCTTTACGCCGGTGTGAAGAATTAGGACCTCATCCTGAGGAGCGCGCTTTTGCGCGCGTCTCGAAGGATGAAGATAGAAAAGGGTGAAGCGCTTCACTCATGGTTCGAGACGGCGCAAGTCTGCGGCGCAAGCGCGCCGCATAGCCTCCTCACCATGAGGACAGCAACCGCTGATATCGGAAGGAAACACATCAATGCCGATCAAATACGATGAGGTCATGGGCCTCAAGAAGTTCGGCCAGAAATACGCATGGACCGACCGCGAGGTGATGCTCTACGCCGTCGGGATCGGCATGGGTGCCGATCCGATGAACGAAAGGGAATTGTCGTTTGTCAACGAAGCCTATTATACCGAGCGCCCGCTGAAAGTGGTGCCGACCTTCGCCTCCGTCGCCGCGTGGGGCGCGCAACCCGGCCATATCGATACCAACCGTTTGATGGTGGTCGACGGCGAACGCGACATCACCTTCCACAAGCCGATGCCGTCGGCAGCCAACATCACCGCCGATGTCAGCGTTACCGGCGTCTACGACAAAGGCAAGGACAAGGGCGCGGTGATCATCCGCCAGACCGTGCTGCGCGACGAGAACGGCGAACCGCTGGCGACGTTGCTGGCGTCGCAATTCGCCCGCGGCGACGGCGGCTTCGGCGGCCCGTCGGAAGGCCAGCCTGAGCCGCACAAGGTGCCGACCCGCGCTCCGGACCGGTCGGTTGAGATCTCGACCCGGCCGGATCAGGCGCTGATCTATCGCCTCTGCGGCGACCGCAATCCACTGCACAGCGATCCGGAATTCGCCAAGCGCGCCGGCTTTCCGCGCCCGATCCTGCACGGCATGTGCACCTACGGCCTGACCTGCCGCGGCGTGCTGCAGACCTATGCCGACTACGATCCCGCCGCGTTCAGGCAGCACGCAGTGCGGTTTTCCGCGCCGGTGTATCCCGGCGAGACCGTGACGATGGAGATGTGGAAGGATGGCAACGTGATTTCCTTCGAAGCCAAGGTGAAGGCACGCAACGTCACCGTGATCAAGAGCGGCAAGACGGTGTTGGCGTGATTCACAACCGTCATTCCGGGGCCTGCTCGACCAGAGCTTTGCCAAGGCGACGGAAGCCGCCTGGGACAAGGTGTTGAAGGTCCATCTCAAGGGCACCTTCTGCATGACCCAGCCGGTGTTCCGCTGGATGAAGGACAATGGCGGCGGCGTCATCGTCAATACCTCCTCGACCTCCGGCCTGATCGGCAATTTCGGCCAGAGCAATTACGGCGCCGCCAAGGGCGGCATCTTTGGCCTCACCAATGTGCTGGCGATCGAGGGCCGCAAATACAACATCCGGCTGTGGTGCCTGGCGCCGGGCGCGCTGACCCGGATGACTGCGGATCTGCCGCGCTATATCGAAAATCCCGGCGCGGCGCTGGGACCGGACGGCATCTCGCCGTCGGTGCTCTACATGGTGAGCGATCTCTCAGGGGACCAGACCGGCAAGATTCTCGGTGTTTCCGGCCCGCGCGGCGTGCGCGAGATACGGATGATGGAAAAAGAGGGCTGGAAGCCGCCGCATTCCGGCTGGAAGGCGCAGGATATTGTCGATCATGCCAAGGAGATTTTCTTCTCCGAGGATGATATCAGGATGTCGGCAAGGCGGTTCTAGGGCGACGATCCACATTAACCATCGTTCCGGGGCGCGCTGGTGCGCGAGCCCGGAATAACGAAACCTTTAGCATGCAACGAAAAAACGAAAAGAGGCTAATCATGAAACTGACCCATCAGGCCGCAGGCACCTTCGCGATTGCGCCGACGCCGTTCCACGATGATGGCCGCATTGACGACAAATCGATCGACCGTCTGACCGATTTCTATGCCGATGTCGGCTGCGAGGGTATCACCGTGCTCGGCATTATGGGCGAGGCGCCGAAGCTGGAAGCGGTGGAGGCCGAAGCGGTGGCCACGCGCTTCGTCAAGCGCGCGAAAAACATGCAAATCATCGTCGGCGTTTCCGCGCCCGGCTTTGCCGCAATGCGCTCATTGGCGCGGAAATCGATGGATGCCGGTGCCGCCGGCGTGATGATCGCGCCGCCGCCAACTTTGCGCACTGACGACCAGATCACCGGTTATTTCAAGCAGGCGGTGGAGGCGATCGGCGAGGATATTCCCTGGGTGCTGCAGGACTATCCGCTGACGCTGACGGTGGTGATGACGCCCGCAGTAATCCGCAAGATCGTCATGGATAGCCCGTCCTGTGTGATGCTCAAGCATGAGGATTGGCCGGGGCTGGAAAAAATCTCCATGCTGCGCGGCTTCCAGAAAGACGGCTCACTGCGGCCGCTGTCGATCCTCACCGGCAATGGCGGGCTGTTCCTTGATTTCGAGATGGAGCGCGGCGCCGACGGCGCCATGACCGGCTACGCTTTCCCGGAATTGCTGATCGATGTGGTCCGATTGTCGAAGCAGGGCGACCGTGACGCCGCGCACAATCTGTTCGACGCGCATCTGCCGCTGATCCGCTACGAGCAGCAGCCGGGCGCGGGCCTCGCGGTGCGCAAATACGTGCTGCAAAAGCGCGGCGTGATTGCCTCCATGGCGCAGCGCAAGCCGGGCTCCGGAATCACCGCCACCGCGAAAGCCGAGGTGGATTATCTGCTGTCGCGGGTAGCGCGGGTCGACAAGCGCGCCAACCTGCTGCCGCAATCCAGCGCGGCGGGGTAACAAAAAGTCCTTGTTGTGAGGAGCGCGCTCTTGTGCGCGTCTCGAACCATCGGGTCAGTTCTCATCCTTCGAGACGCGGCCGAGCGGCCGCTCCTCAGGATGAGGTGCCCTCGTGGTGAGGAGGCGCTCTCGCGCCGTCTCGAACCATGAGGCGTTCATCATGGGAGCGAACTTAATGTCCACCGAAGCCGGCGTGGCACGCCCCGCATCCACTATTCTGCTGCTGCGCGATAGTCGTGGCACGGACCCCGACGACGAGGGTCGCGGGCCCGACGACAAGCGTCGCGGGGAGATCGAAGTCTTCATGATGGTGCGCCATTATGAAATCGACTTCGCCTCCGGCGCGCTGGTGTTTCCCGGCGGCAGCGTCGACGCCGGCGATCAGGAGATCATCGCCAAGCCCGAGCTCTATGCCGGCAGCGACGGCCTCGACACCGCGACGCTGACTTTCCGTATCGCTGCTATCCGCGAGACGTTTGAGGAGAGTGGAATTCTTCTGGCACGGCCGCGTGGATCGAGCCAGTTGATTGATGCCGCATGGGCCGGCGAAATCGCCGCCTCCCAACGCGCACCCCTGTGCGACGGGGAGGTGACCTTCGCGCAAATCCTCGTCCAGCACGATCTGGTGCTGGCGCTCGATCTCCTGGTGCCGTATGCGCAGTGGATCACGCCGGAGAAAATGCCCAAGCGCTTCGATACCTGGTTCTTTCTGGCGGTGGCGCCACCGGAGCAGGTCGGCACCCATGACGGCAAGGAATCCACCGACTCGATCTGGGTGTCGCCGCGTGAGGCGCTGGAAGGCGGCGACAGCGGACGCTTCAAGCTGCCGTTTCCGACCACCCGCAACCTGATCAAGCTCGGCAAGCAGCCGAGCGTCGCGGCCGCGCTCGAACACGCGCGGCAACACCCGATCGTCACGGTGATGCCGGTGATGACCAGGGAGGGCGACAAGCGCCAGCTGCGGATTCCCGCCGAAGCCGGTTATGATGGCGAGCTGTTCGAGGTCTGACGCGCTTTGGCGCTGGACCCCGAGCTTGTTCCGGTTGGCGATTTTCCCACCTCGATAAGTGCGGTGCGCAACGAAGCATCAAGGCAGGCCTGGTCAAGGACGCTGGCCGCAGGCCATATTTGACCCAGGTACAGCCCCGGGCCGCGACGAACCAGCGGTTCCTTACCGCAAAGCGATACGAAGTCGTTGCCGATAGCAGCCGCCGGTGGGGCTCCATTCAGGTTCCCCAGGGGGATGAAGTGAGGGTATATTGGGCGGGTTTGGAACCCGGTTTCAACTGTCATGCCACCAGCATTAACGGCGATTTTTCGGCGGGCCCGATCGTCCTCGCTCTCGATCGGTCAGCTCACCTTTGGTGGTTTCCTGCTGGTACTGGCGATCATCATGGTCACCAGCATCGCCAGCGTGGTCGCGGTTCGTCACCTCGATACCACCTTTGCCGAATTGCAGCGCCTGCAGACCGTCGGCGATCTGGCCGAGGAAATCGACCGCCGCATGAACGGCCTGCGGCTCGCCGCGCGGGACTTCGTCACCAATCCGGATGCCCAGGCCGATCGGGTCTCGCAGGCGGCGGCCTCGCTTAGCGAGCTCTTGAAGAAGACCCGGCTGGAACTCGCACCCGAGCAGCAGGACATGATCGACGGCGTCGCCGCGCGGCTGACGACCTACCGCGAAGGCATCGAGCGCGTGTCCGCGCTGATCGGGCGACGGGCCGCACTGATCGCGACGCTGCCGCCGCTGCGCGATCAGTTCGAATCGGCGATCGCGGAGGTGCCCGATCGGAGCATCGCAAGGATGCTGTTTCGCGCCCAGAACCAGATCGCGTCGGGCTTGCTGGCGCACGATTCGGCCGGAGCCGAGCAGTCGGCGCAGAAAATGCGGTCGCAGATGATCGGCGATCCTGCGCTGCGCGCAGCCGTAGATGCCTATGCGGACGCGATCATCGCGATATCCAGGACCGAAAGCGAGATCGCCGACCTCGACAAGGAGGTGTTGGGCACGGAAGGCCGCCTGATCGGGCGGGTAACCGAGCTGCTGCGCGAACTGAGCACGCGGCGGGGGCAGGTGTTGTCCCGTGACTTCGCCAGGACGCTGGCGGAGACCAAGTGGCAAAGCATCCTGCTTGGGACTGCAGGGATTCTGATCGGGCTTTCTGCGGCGGTGTTCGTGGTGCGCCGGACCGTCCGGCCGCTCGCGGAAATCGCGACGGCTATTCGCGCGCTGGCCGGTGGCAGGCAGCACACGGCGATCCCCGCCACCGATGTCAAAAACGAGATTGGCGATATTGCGCGCGCCGCCGAAGTATTCCGTCGCACGCTGGTCGATGCGGATGCCGCGCGAGAGGCGGCGGTGCATGCACTGGCCGAACAGCGCCTTGCCGAGGAGAGCTATCGCAAGCTGTTCGAGGGGTCGGTCGATGGGATCTATGTGACGACGCCCGGTGGTGCTTTGCTCAACGCTAACCCGGCGCTGGCGCGGATGATGGGCTACGATTCGCCGGAGGAACTGATCCGCGCCACCCTCGACATCGCGCGCACCATCTATGTCGATCCCAACGCACGCGCGGAGTACCAGTTGCGCATGGAGCGTGACGGCATGGTGCGCGAATTCGAGTATCAGGTCCGCCAGCGCCATTATACGATCCTGTGGCTCTCCGACAGCGCCACCGCGGTGCGCGACGAAACCGGCAAGGTCGTCCGCTACGAAGGGACGGTGCGGGACATCACCGACCAGAAACGCGCCGAAGCCGCGATCAGGGAAGGACGCCGGCTGCTGCAGCAGGTGATCGATACCGTTCCCGCCGTGATCAACGTCAAGGACAGGCAACTGCGCTATGTCCTGATGAACCGCTACATGGCGGGCATCTTCGGCATCGAGCCGGCGGATGCGATCGGCCGCACCACCACCGACCTGATGTCGCGCTACGGCGCGCAAAAAACCGACGAGAATGACCGGCGGGTATTGGCGGCCGGAAAGGATCTCGGCTTCTACGAAGAAGAATACATCGATTCCTCCGGCGCGATGCGGCAATGGCTGGTGAACAAGCTTCCGCTGCGCAATTCCGACGGCGAGATGGAACGCATCGTCACCGTCGCCCTCGATATCGGCGAGCGCAAGCGCAGCGAACTGGAAATGCGCAAAGCCAAGGATGCCGCCGAGGCGGCGTTGCGGAATCTGCGGGAGACCCAGAATTCCCTGATCGAGGCGGAGAAGCTCGCGGCACTCGGCCGGCTGGTGGCGGGCGTCGCTCACGAAGTCAACAATCCGGTGGGCATCAGCCTGACCGTCGCCTCATCGCTGGAGCGCAAGATTGCCATGTTCGCCGAGGAAGTCGGGCGTGGCGAATTGCGCCGCTCCAGCCTCAACGAATTCATTGAATCCAACCGCGACGCGGCGTCGCAACTGGTGGCCAATCTCAATCGCGCGGCGGAACTGATCCAGTCGTTCAAGCAGGTGGCCGCCGATCGCAATTATTCCGATCAGCGCGTTTTCGATCTTGCCGATCTGACCGAGCAGGTCGTCATGAGCCTGAAGCCGGGCCTGAGAAAGCAAAACCTCGCGCTGTCGGTCGACTGCGAACCCAATCTGGTCATGAACAGCTTTCCCGGACCGTATGGCCAGGTGCTCACCAATCTCTTCTTCAATGCGGTCGCGCATGCGTTTCCCCATGGCGGGGGAGGCGTGGTCAAGATCAGGGTGAAGGAATCAGGCGACGATCACGTCGAGATTCTGTTCACCGACAACGGATGCGGGATGAGCCCCGACGTCAGGCGCAGGGCGTTCGACCCGTTTTTCACAACGCGGCGCGATCAGGGCGGCACCGGACTTGGCCTTCATATCGTCTACAGCATCGTGACCAACCGCTTGGGGGGCCGGATCAACCTCAGTTCCGCGCCCGGCGAGGGCACGCGGATTCAGATCATTCTGCCGCGGGTGGCGCCGATGGAGCTCGCAGCCGAATAGCGGACGCATTCGTTTTCAATTTGCTGATTCGCTCATCAACAATGTCAGCCGTCTTGGCGCAGGCCCGGAATCGATACGTCCGGTGGTGGTTGGATTCCGGGCTCGCGCAAGAGCGCCGCGGAATGACGAACGTTGGGTCAGTTCAGTAAAAAACGCCTTAATCGCTGTCGGCCAGCTTGCGCAGCGTTGCCTTGAAAATCTGGCTCGCTTTGCCAACCAGGGCCGTTCCGCTCATCACCGCCGCGGTGTCGGTAAACGTCCCGGAGACGCCGACTCCCACCGGATTCGGTCCGCCGAACAGCGGATTGACGTCCGGACTGCGGGTATGGCTCTGAACCAGGACCTCGCCCTTGAAAGCGTTTCCGTTGACGGTGTAGCTGCCGGTGTAGAACAGGTACGCGTCGCCGCCGAGGATCTGGCCATTCCGAAAAAGCACCACGCCGCTGCCCTTGCCGGAGCGGCCATCGAGCAGGTCGACGTGGATCGAATACAGCCCGTTATGCATGGGTGTCCCGGTTGCAGGCGTTGGTCCTGCAGAGTGCCCCGGCCTGTTATGCCAAAGTCGGCGGAGCGGCGTCAACGTGACAGGTTGGTACCGGGGTGAGTCGCTGCCAGCGGCAACCCATCTTGCATCATGACACGAATGTGGCCCGCAGCGGTCATTCCAGCGCAGACCGGCACCTAGCGACTCAGTCGGTTACCGGCTTTGACGCCGAAGGCCGGCTTTAGCGGCCGCCCCTGCCGGACGTATGGCCGGCAAGTTGGCCCACTAAATGCATGGTCACAGTCACTCTGGCCTGGGGGCTTGGAGCAAGAAGCAAGTGAGCGACTGGACCAAATCCGGCGCCGATGCGCCGTACTCATGTGACGACAACCAATGGAAAGACCGCGAATGGAAAGACCGCGAATGGAAAGATAGCGAATGGAAAGATCGGAAGCGCCGCGGTGCGGCGGCCGGGATTTTCAACTTTTCGCTGACCATCGTCGCCGCGATGCTGTTGATGGCGCCGTGGCCGCATCTCGGGCATGCCCGCGATAATGGGCAATATGCCAACAGCAATCCCGAGTTGAAATCCTGGTTCGAGAGTCTGCAAAGCGGGAAAGGTCCGTGCTGTTCGGACGCCGATGGGACGGCCGTGAGCGACGTGGATTGGGAATCCAGCCACGGCCACTATCGCGTGCGGCTCGATGGCGAATGGGTGGACGTCCCCGACGACGCCGTCATCACGGTTCCCAATCGGGTCGGCCGCACCATGGTCTGGCCGATGTATCGCGATGGCAAGATGACGCCGCGATGCTTCATGCCCGGCAGCATGACCTGAGTTTTGGGGCGGCTTGGAAAAGTCAGAGATGGCGCCGGCGCGACGGTGTCATCAAACCGTTCACGCTTTGGCAGATCTCCCGCCCCTTCACAGATCGGGAACCTGTTCCTAGATTTCCGATTCCATCAACAATGAAAGGAGGTGATCCAGTGTCTCATTCAAAGCGCTGTCACCTCGCTGAGGCCGCCCGCTAGTTCATGGCGAGCCTGCAAAAAACGGCGCTCTCGGCGCCTGGACCAGCGAGACAATGGGAAAGGGCGTGCCGAGCATTCGGTGCGTCCTTTCTCTTTATGGTGGATCGAGGGCCTTGATCGCGCGCCCCGCCATCACGACCTAAATCCTATCGCTCTGTCTGGAGTATCAGCGATGCCGAGCTCGCCCCGGGACCTCGCCGGCGGGATGGCCGCACGCCGCCTGCGGCAGAAAATCGATGATGGGTTCGTCCGCGAACAGTTTACGCAGCCGCGCGAGGACGCCCGGCGCACGGCGCGCGCCTTCCTCGATCGGTTCCCGAAACAAGCCTATATGAGCGAAGTCGAGCACTGGCGCGAACTGCCCGACGGCAGGATCGAATTCACGATGCGGCGGCTGCCGACGGCGGACTGACGCGGGCAGCGGCGATTATAGGCGCCGTCCCAGGCTCGGCGGCGATCTGGCCCGATGCAGCGGAAATGTCCTGCGGGTCCTGTCTGCACTCCCGGATGACATAGCCCATATCAAGGATCCGGCGGGGCGGATCCTCCTCGAACGATCCGACTTCGGCAATCAGTCCGCTTCGTTCGGCGTGCTGCCAGACTTCCGATTTGGTGCGAAACGACTTGCTGACTTTGGCGTCATTTGAAAACAGCGCATAAGGCATGCCGACCTCCGATATGAGGCGATAACGCATGTCTCGGCTTCCGGTTGCATTGCGAAATGGTCGGGAGGCGAAACGTTTTGCCGGCTGGGCCCTTACCCCTCTGCCGAACATCAGGCGAACCCGAAGGGCGCCGCTCGCCGCCGCTATTGCCGGGACTGATATGAACGACAACAAACCGCAATTCTATCGCAGTGAAGCCGAGAAATTTCGCCGGATGGCGGTTGCGGAGACCCTGCGCCGAGGCGCGCGCGAATATTACGAGGCGCTGGAGCACGACTTCATCAACCTGGCGTCGGCGGAAAAGCGCAAGCGTGAGTAACGGGCAGAAGCGATCAACCTCACGTCACGACAAATTGTTCCAAATCTGGTTCATCCTGGAAATATTTGGCGGCATTCGCCCGGGGCGAGCATTTTTCGGCTCGAATTTGAACCTTTAATCGATGCCGGGAGTCTCAAAGGAACAATTCGCGCCGTCGCCGGTTAGCGAAATGATCCGCGGGGCGCGGGTGGAGCAGGGTTAAAAATGCCTTTGGCGCGATATTTTCTTTTTGTCGGCGCAACCCTTCTCGCGCTGTTGTTTATTTTGGATGCTTACATGCCGTCACCGGCCGTGGTGGCAAGCGCAGCGGCACCAGATATAGGCAGGCCGATGGTGAGAATCCATTCCTCTCAGAAATTGCCCGAACGAATTGTCATCGATACCAGCATTCCAACCATCGTTCCCGCGCCGACCGTGGTTGCGGATGCCCCAGCAAAGAGTCCCGCGCTGGACGCGTTGGCGCAGGTCGTGCCGTCAGAGCTGCAAAAATCCGACCTGAAAAAACCGGAACCGAAGATGCCGCCGAAGCGCAGGGTTGCGCGACGCCAGGTTCGCCCGCCAATGGTCACGTACGCGCAAGCCCCCCGATTTGATTACGCGCAAGCCCCCCGATTCGATTTTGATTTCTTCGGCCACAATGAGCGGCGAGCCGCGTTGTGGTGACTGGCGCGTTGTCGTCGCCGGCGGAGATGGCGGCGCCGACTAACGAACTAGCGCCACTTCTTTGAAGGCATATACAAGCGGCCTCTCCAACTTTCCCTCCATACTACGTATGATTTCATACGCGTCCTTCCGCGGCATGGGTGGCTTGTAGCGTCGATCCTCGATGAGTGCTGCAAAGATATCGGAAATGGTCAATATGCGAACGATGTCGGATATACTCGCGGCGCAGAGAGCGTCTGGATATCCGCTTCCATCGAGATATTCGTGATGATGCCGGACAGCGTCAAGAACCTCCAGGGAAATGCCGGCGGTCCCCTTCAATGCTTCGTACCCTGCCGCCGGATGGGTTTCGATCAGCGCTCGTTCTTGCGCATCAAGGCGCCCAGGCTTATTTAGTACGGCGAGCGGGATTGCGGCTTTGCCAATGTCATGAAACGTCGCAGCAGAATACAGCCGCTGGATGTCCACGTGCCTTAGGCCAAGGCTTAATCCAAAATCGACAGCTATTCCCGTAACCAAGAGGCAGTGTTGAAACGTGCCCTCGTGGTGGCGGCGAACCGTCGCGAGCCAACTGGACAATCCATCATCAGCGATGCTGTCGGCAATCTTGCTCGCCGCGACTTCCGCACACGCGACATCAACTGGCTTTCCGCCCAATACGGCGGAGAACATCGACGCTAAAGCAGTGGCGCCAGCGGCCGCCGCTTCCTGCGTACCGCCTGAGCGTTCGTCCGGGGTACTCGAAGTTTCGCGATTAACCAGTGCCGCGAGCAAATCGGACGGATCTATCGGACCAGAAAATACACGCGTCGCACCCAGTGCATAGGCTTGAACGATGAGCAATCTCGCTTTCTGTTCGATAACGAAGATCCGCCTGCGCGCGTTTCGGGTCTCCAGCGACAACTCTTTTAGGGCCAAAATATTTTCAGCGATACGAAGATCTACGGCGACGATAACAGCTTCAAACTCTCCGCGTCCGATAGCGCCACCGTTGAGCAATACAGGGCTGACTGGAAACAGCGGCTCCAACATTCCGCACAGATCCGAAAGCCGATTGGAATTATCTGCAACTACCTGAACGACCATGGAACCAAATTATCTCTATTTTGAGCCACCCAGATCGTCAACGATGCGGCGGCGCTATCGATTGTTCTCGTTCGTGGGCTATGTGCTGTCGGCAGAAATAGATGGTGGTCGCCGCTGCGTGCTGCCGGGCGGAGGCTTCTTCAGAAAGCGAATGCCGATCTCATCGCCATTTACTCTGACCAACTCACAACGCCGGAAGGTCAGGCCGCAGGGAGTGAGGAGCAAGAAAAATTCCTTAAGGTTCAGTCCCTTGACGGAGTGGGGGACGACCAGTCTTGCACCCGTCGCCGAAACGTCAGCTAGCGTACAGTTGCGGTACCAGGTACCGTCAATACCCATAATGCGTGCATCGATGCCACGTTCGAAAGAAACGCGGATATTCTTTCGGTCGCCATACACCATCGTCGACTCCCACGCGTCATTGCCTGAGGTACGAAGTGCAATGGATGCCCTAACTGACATCCCTGCCAAAAGTATTTCACCAAATCAAAGCGCGTTTGAACGTTCAGGTAGTTCGTGCGGCTAATCCCGTCTGAAGCAGCTAAAAGGCCACGCCAACTCGTATTCCCCGGCTCCAAACAATTCGGCACTTCTTTCTTACGCTCCCAAAAACAAGGTCAAACCGGTTCGGCAGGACAACCCGGCCAGCCGCTTCAAGACAGGCGCCGCCAGGGGAATAATCGATCACAGTGCAATTGATTACGGGCGATTTTGGATCGATGATGATTTTGCCTACACTCGACATCTTTCCGGTTGGACGAATGCGCTTGTAAAGGCGGGGCTGTGTCATCTAACACCCTCGGAAAAAAGAGGATCGTTATTCCTGGCAGAAAGAAGTCGTGCGCGAACCGAATCCGATGCTTGAAATGATAGTTCGTGGAACAGGCCCATCGGCAGGTCGAGACGCAGGCCGGTCTTTTCCGCGAGCCTGTCGCAGCCTTCCGATGCTTTCACGAGTGTAGCAAAACCATTCGGAGAGAAGTTCGCGCCCGAATTGGCTGCTAGACTATAAAGAACGTACTTGTTTCCGCGATCCAAAAGAGCATCCGTAATCGCGGCATCAAGGTGCAGCCGCTCTGAAATAGCCAACAAGTGGCCTTGGCCTTTTGTTTTCACGATCTCAATAAGGCGTTCCGTCGTGATGACTGGCGAGCTTGCCAGGACGGGACGCGCGACACAGATGTCGGAATGAAATGCCAGATTGCGAATTACTTTCGGGGGGGCATTCGTCAAAGGCGCCAGCGTTACGCTCACTATTGCGAGCGTTCTCGCTTCAACCTTCTCGAAAAGATGGCAAAGAACGTCATCGAACAGGCCGATCTGCTCTTCGTTCAGACGATCATTGATATTCAAGAACAAGACACTTCCGAGCACCGCGAAGCTTCTTGCGCAAAACTCGCTTCGCAAAGCGGTGTCGAATTCGTCGAGCAAGGAAGTATTTAATGTTTGCATCGGGTCTAATCCACGACGGAACTCTGACCAGAAATCAGCTCGGCCTTTGCGTCAATCTTGAAAGTTACTCTGTCGCCTACCCAAATCAGGTAAGGCGAGAAAATTGCGACTTCGAAATGTATGGCTTGATGCTGCCAACCAATTCTCTATTTTTCGTAAAATTTACGGCAGGAAAGGAGGTTTTAGGGGTTTCCCGGAACTAACTTTCGTTGGTTGCAATGCGCGAATGTACGCTAACGTACGAAGCATCGAATTTGGTGTTGCTGACGATGGTGCCATCCGACCCGATGGTCATGTCGTTCGCGCCTTGGGCACCTGGAATTTGTTTACTCGTAGCAGCGGCTTCTGCAAAACATTGCTCTTCCCCCGTGCACAGCTGTCGATCCACACGCGCGCGTTGAGGGGCTTCCCGTCTGTCCGGTCACCGCCCCAAGTTCCGGGAATATTATTTTCGGAAAGCGGAACGATTTTTAATTTCGAAAGTTCAAGGGCGCGGAACCCCCGAGGTTCTGTCGCGGGCTCGCGCATTTTTCCAAGAGTGCGACGGGTATTTCTTTGGCGGCGATCGGTAGGAGTCGCGGCCCTCCCGAAGGGCTTCGCCAGGTTCGTTGTTCGCCAGGTTCGTTGCGGGTGGGCGGGTTAGGACGGTAAGTTCGACGCGTGCCAGCCCGGTAGGCGCGGACGCGGAAAATCTGATCAACGATTGCTCGCCGGTTGAGGCTCGCGATTTTTTTTGGCGGTTTCGCAACCAAATCGGTCTGCGAAGGTTCCCTTATTGGCTGGGCGGCGATTAATGGGAGCGCATCCATGTGTGATTACAGCTTACATGCGGTCGCGACGCGTCCCGCGGAGGTTGCGGAAACGCTGGTCTCGACCAAATTCCGATCCACAACGACTCGGGGCTTTGCGAGCCCGGATAATCCGCAAGTCGCGGTGTGCCTTCGTCCCGGGACCGAGCTCGCATTCGAGAATGACGTTCAAACTGACGGCATGATGTTTCGCAAGAACATCGGCGATCGACTTGCGCGGTTTCGCCAAATAGACCTCGACAAGCCAGCGCAACATCACGATGCGCTGGAATTCTCAAACGGTGCGATCGTTTTCGTCTCTGACCTCGTTGTCGGACAAAGGGCCAAGATACTGCAATTGCCTGCAAGCCCCATCGAGGAAAAAGCCAAGGCCGCCGAACCTGCAGCTCGGCGTGAGACCGCCTACATTTGAGGGCCTTTAGCGGCGATCGACCCGCCGCTCTCTCACGACTTGTGCCCACCTTGCGCCCAAGGTGGGCACTTTTTAGGGTAGCAGCCCACTCGTTAGACCTCAGGCGCCTCAATGGGTGACCGCTCCCCCCCCCACGGTGCCCTAATTTCATCCCGCGTGCATCGCCGACGCAAAGATTTGGGGTCCACCCCGCGAAGGCGCGAGACAGTAGGACTGTCTCCAAGCCGCGAGTTCGGACCCATCGTGACGAAGCAAGGTCCAAGTCACCGCAGCCAAGGCGCTCTTTTTCCCCATCCCTGTCAGCTTCAAATCGCTCCACCGGCAAGAGACGCACCCGCCCTGACGATAGCCGTCCAAAACGACCTGATAGTATTTGAGAACATCGTCGCGGGTTGTCAGGGGTACTAACGACCCATCTCTGCGAAGCGCAACGCCGGGTGTCGCGAATAGCTCAGCCACCTTCGTCGCTTCGAACGTGGCAAACGCTGCGACAAAACGTTCGAAGAAATCTCTGACGGCGGCTTCGGAAAGCTCCTGGCTCATTTGTTTCCCCGGGTGGGCTTGCGGTCAACCGCATGTCAGGCCATCGATCAGGCCACGTTGGCCACCCATCTCAAGACAGGACGCCTCGCTGCGCAAGGCTCCGCAGAGCCATTCTCGAACTCGATGCCGGCGAGCGGGTTAGCTGGCTTTTTTTGGCACGGCATTGGGGACAATGGGGTGATCCGTTCGCGGAACGCCCAATTAACGGCCTGGAATTTGGTTCCTTCTTTGTTCCCTTAAGGCACGTCGAGGGCGACTCTCAGTGATGGGAAGATCGGCGAATAAAGCAATTGAGAGAACCTCGAAACGCTTCCAGGAAACTCAGAGGCACGGAGCGGGAGAGGGGAGGCAGTTATAAGAGGTTGGTGCTGAAACGGGCTCGATCGCAGCTGCCCAGTGGCTGGAAGATTCAAAATCTAATCTCGATCGCATGGTTGTGCTGCCGAAGAGTTGGATCGTCCGGCAGACCTTCGCCTGGATCGGCCGAAATCGAAGTGATGCGGGTTCGAACATCATGCCGCAAACCGTCGCAGCTTCGGCCACGTTGGGATTTTCGGGGGGCCCGTTTTTTCAAACGATAACGCCTCGTTCACCATGAGGACAAATCCCTGAATTCCTTTCGGCAAACTCTTTCGACCCTCATGTTGGCTTATACTTTTGCTGCTTAATCATGCTTCGAGAAAGAGCTGTCACCACATGCAGTTCAAGTATCTCGCCGTAAATGTGGATAGTGAAGCGTATGAATACCGCCCGCATTGTCGTCCTGACCATCGCTCTGAGTGCCGGCGGTGTTGCCGCATATCTTGCGAGTAGGTCCGACGACAAGTCTCTCCCGACCGAACCGGTTGCGCAATTGCAGACCGTGGACGTTCTCGTTGCGAAGTCCGACATCGGTCTTGGCCAGACGGTAACCGCCGAGGATCTCCAATGGCAAACATGGCCGGCCGCGACTGCGAGCAATAGCTTTATCCGCCGCAACGACCGTCCTGAGGCAACCAAAGAGGTCGCCAGCTCGATTGCACGCGCTCCGTTCCTCGCGGGCGAGCCGATTCGCGAGGCTAAGCTGGTCAAGGCTAATGGCTCGGGCTTCATGGCCGCCATCCTGCCGGCCGGCATGCGCGCTATCTCGACTGAAATTTCGCCGGAAACTGGCGCCGGCGGCTTCATTCTTCCTAATGACCGGGTCGACCTCATTCTTTCGAAGCGCGAGAAGAACCCGGACCGCAGCAGCTCGGCCGACGTCGTCAGATCTGAGATTATCCTGAGCAACGTACGTGTTCTCGCGATCGACCAGGCTCCGAAAGAAAAAGATGGCCAGAACAGCGTGGTCGGCAAGACCGTAACGCTGGAACTGAAGCCGGAGCAATCGGAGACACTGGTCCGCGCCCGCCAGAGCGGTACGCTATCGCTGGCGCTGCGCAGTATTGCCGACCTCAACGCGACAGAGACAAGTTCCGACGACCAGGCTCCCAAACGCGGCGACACCCTCAATGTAGTTCGCTACGGCGTTTCAAGCCTGACGACGGTACAGCAGTGATCGAAAAGGCGCCCGATATGAAAAGCAGGGGAAATCAGCGATTGATCTGGGCAATTATAGTCCGCGCTCTGTCGTTTTCGGCCGTCACAGCGTTGACGCTCAATTCGGCTTCGACGCCGGTTGTGGCGAGCGACTACGCGACAATGCCGGTTGTCGCCGGCGGACAAATGAAGGCACGTTTTCTTGCGCTCGGCATCGGCAAATCCATCGTGGTCGATCTGCCGAGCGACATCAAGGATGTGCTGGTCGCCGACCCGAAGATTGCAAACGCGGTCGTACGTTCGGCGCAGCGCGCCTACATCATCGGCGCGGCGGTTGGTCAGACCAACATCGTGTTCTTCGATTCCACAGGCCAGCAAATTGCGGCCTATGACATCGCGGTCAAGCGCGATCTCAACGGCGTGCGCGCCGCGTTGAAGCAGACGCTGCCCTACGCGGGAATCCAGATCGAAGGCGTCGGGGACGGTGTAATGTTGACCGGCTCGGTATCGAGTCCGATCGAGGCGCAGCAGGCAGGCGATCTCGCCGCGCGGCTGGTGGGCGGTCCGGACAAGGTCGTCAACAGCATCGCCATCCGGGGCCGCGATCAGGTGATGTTGAAGGTCACGGTCGCGGAAGTGCGGCGGGACATCATCAAACAGATGGGCGTCGATCTCAGCGCCAGCATGAATTATGGCACCGCGGTCGTGAACTTCAACAATAGCAATCCGTTCACCGCGTATGGCCGCTCGCTTGTCAGCAGCAACGGCGCGAGCGCCTCGGCCTTAACGAAGGGTCTGCCCTCAGTAACCGCTACGCTGCGCGCGATGGAAAGCGCCGGTGTGGTGCGCACGCTGGCCGAGCCGAATCTCACGGCGATCTCGGGTGAGTCTGCGACGTTTATCGCGGGCGGCGAGTTTCCGGTCCCGGGCGGTTATTCCTGCGACCCGACCACGCATGTCTGTACGACCCAGATCAGCTTCAAGAAGTTCGGTATTTCACTCAACTTCACGCCGGTCGTGCTGAGCGAGGGCCGGATCAGCCTGCGGGTGATGACCGAGGTCTCCGAACTGTCAAACGACAATGCCATTACGTTGAACCAGTCCGGCAATTCGCTGACCGTTCCTTCGATCAAGACCCGTCGTGCGGAAACGACGCTGGAAATACCATCGGGCGGCTCCATGGCGATGGCCGGCTTGATCCAGGAGCAAACCAAGCAGGCCATCAACGGATTGCCCGGCGTGGACCAATTGCCCGTTCTTGGACAGCTTTTCAGGAGCCAGGACTTTGTCAATAACCAGAGCGAACTAATGGTTCTGGTGACACCCTATGTTGTTCGGGCTGTTGCGCAGCAGGAGTTGTCACGTCCTGACGACGGGTTTGCGGCCGCGTCAGATCCCCAATCGATGTTGATGGGCAGCATCAATCGGATTTATGGCGCTTCCAGCCGAGGCGAGCCAGTTGGAAGCTACCGGGGCGACTATGGCTTTATCACTGATTGAGACCATGCGGGACGAGAGCAGGACGATGACAAATAGAACACCCGCCAATCGCTATCGGCCCCTGCGCCTGTTGAGCGCGCTCGTTGGTCTTTCAGTCGCGCTGGGTGCGTGCACAAATACCAGCGGAGAAGCCGTGACGGCGAGCATTCCCAACGATTACCGCCTGCGTCATCCTATCGCGATTCAGGAAGCCAACCGGTCGATCGATATCTTCGTCGGCCACGCACGCGGCGGCCTGTCCGCTTCACAACGCGCCGACGTCCTGGGACTGGCACAGATATGGGCTCGTGAGGGAACCGGCACGATTGTGGCCGATGTGCCGGTCGACACGCCGAACGCACGGGCTGCGGCGGACTCATTCCGGGAAATTCGGGCGCTGCTTGCGGCAGGCGGCGTGCCTCCACGCGGAATTACGATGCGTCACTATCATCCGGACGACCCTCGAACTTTCGCGACGATCAGGCTGAGTTATCCGAGGATTGCGGCGGTTGCCGGCCCCTGCGGTTGATCGACAACCCATCCGACCTGGTGCAGCCGCGGCCCGAAACCCCCGCCTATACGGCGCGGCGCACGGCAGCTTTCGAGAGGTATCGCCAGGGTAACCCGACCACGACCCAATATCCCGAGGCCGACAAGGCAAAACTCAGCGATACAGGCAAATGATCAGCAACGCGCGTCAAAGTCTCGAAGAGCAGCCGGGCGTCACGCCGTCGCCCGTGGACGATCACATTGCCACTGCGCCGCGGGTGTCTGTGCAAGCCTTTTGCGAGACGGCGGAAACCGCTGCGGCCGTGCAATCGGCCGGCGAAGACCGGCGTCTTGGCAAGGCCCATCTCAAGATACACATGGGCGGCATGGCGGTTGCCCTCGAAGCCTATCGCACGGCGCCAACGCCGAACGTGATCATCCTGGAAACCCAAGGCCGCAGCGATATCCTTGCGGGCCTCGATCACCTTGCGACGGTTTGCGATTCCAGAACCCGCGTTGTCGTGATCGGCGATGTCAACGATATCACGCTCTATCGCGAGCTGATGCGCCGCGGCGTCAGCGACTATGTGATGGCGCCCGTCGCGACCCTCGACATGGTGCGCTCGATTTGCGGTCTGTTTTCGGCGCCGGAGGAAAAGGCCGTCGGCCGGATCATTGCGGTCGTCGGTGCAAAAGGCGGCGTCGGTGCATCGACCATCGCCCATAACGTGGCATGGGCCATTGCGCGCGATCTCGCGCTGGATTCAGTCGTCGCCGACCTCGACCTCGCGTTCGGCACCGCCGGTCTCGACTACAACCAGGATCCCTCGCAGGGAATCGCCAATGCGGTCTTCTCGCCCGACCGTATCGATACGGCGTTCATCGACCGTCTGCTGTTGAAATGCGCCGACCACCTCAGCCTGCTGGCGGCGCCGGCGACGCTTGAGCGGGTCTACGACTTTGGCGCCGATGCCTTCGATTCGATCTTCGATACGTTACGCATGACAACACCCTGCATTGTGCTGGACGTGCCACACCAATGGTCGGGATGGACAAAGCGCGCATTGGTCGGCGCGGATGATATTCTGATTGTTGCCGAGCCAGACCTCGCCAATCTACGCAATACCAAGAACATGTTCAACATGCTGAATGCGTCGCGGCCCAACGACCGGACGCCGCTGTATTGTCTCAATCAGGTCGGTATGCCGAAGCGCCCGGAAATCAACGCCAACGAATTCGCCGCGGCGATCGAAAGCCAGCCGATCGCGACCATTCCGTTCGATCCGCGAATGTTCGGCTCGGCTTCCAACAACGGCCAGATGATCGCGGAAATCGCCGCGGGCCATCGCACCACCGAAATGTTTCTGCACGTCGCGCAGCAGTTGACCGGCCACGGTGGGACGAAAAAGCCACGGGGCTCGTTTCTGTCGCCACTCATCGATAAGTTGCGGGCAAAGTAAGCTACCCGCGCGGAATGCCGTCGTGTTTGGTCAGCGTAACGGATCGCGGCCGACCAAGCCCGACGCCAATTCGTTAAAGGTCAATCAAGACGTCTGACAGCTGTCACTGGCCCAATATCCACGTCCGCACGTGCATTCTCTTTTCGATGCAATAATCGCTTCAGATAAGCGACATTCGCCGCCGCCTCATCGGCTGGCCGATCGGCCTTCACAATGCTTTCAGCCTCGGCAAAACGGCCCTGCAGGCCAACCACCAACCCCAAATTCTGCCGCACGCGCGCATCAGCCTTTGCGCTACTATAAGCGCGGCGCAAAGTCTCTTCCGCCTTAGGCAGATCTTTTGAAAGGACGTACGAAAGGCCGAGATTGGACAGCACGGAAGGCTCTTCGGGAGCGATTTTCAGCGCGCTCGTATAGTACTGCCGTGCTTCGTCGTGTCTGCCAAGTTGATCGAGTACAGTTCCTTGAACCGAGAGGATCCGCCAATCGGGATCGTCAGGGGTATGGGCGCGGCTGAGGACGTCGAATGCTTGTTGAAAATTGCCATTGTCCGCCAGCGCTCGCCCATAACCAGCAAGAAGCGCCTTGTTACCGGAGTGAGCAATCGTGGCCTGTTCGAGCACCGCGACCGCCTGGGACCGCTGCCCCGCGGCTCGCACCCAGCGACCCTGTGATGTCCGGCGTACCCGCGGTTTGGCAGCCACAAAGCCCCAACGCCAAAATCGCGGACAATGCTGTGAACGTAAGAAGTCTCGCGGAGCTATATTGTTGGAGCAACTGCTGGAACATGTACTTTGACCTATGGTCGGCGACCAGCAGAAATGCTTACAGTTTAACCCTAAGTTCTGGTTAAGTAGGCGGTGCGTCCGGGTTGCGGGGAGCGAACAAGCGCGTGAGCCCCGATTCCGGTCTTCCCTGGCGTGATCCCTTGGTCGTTGTGCTTCTCGTCGTCGCTCATTTCCCCTTCGCCTTCAGCACAAGATCATCTTGCAGGATGGCCGATTGGTTAACCCGTGGTAGCACCTGTGCTCAAATGCCAAGGAGAACGCGATCTGAATTCTTAAAACTTGTTGCCTACGATCGGGCCGACAAGGGAAACAAAGGCGAGGCAGCGTCATGACGATGTCTTATGAGATGCACAGAATTCACTTGGCGCGCTAAAGCGCTGGAGGCTCCCTCTCATGTCCGATTATTTTCCCGATCACGGCCTGCCGCTTGTCCAGCTTAAAGAGCGCCGCCGCGATCTTGTTATTGCTCTTCGCAACCGTAAAAGCCCACCGGCAACCCATGAATTGATGGAAATTGCCTGGGTTCAGCAGGCGATTTTCGCGGTTGAAGAAGTGATCGCCGATTTGGACGCCGAGATCGAGACGGATTCGCCGGCCACCAAAGAGTTTACCGATGCCGATGTTTGCCGGCGCATGTGATCGTGGCGAACATTCCGGAAAAATTCCGTGCCATATTAGTTCAAGCCTCGACGGAATTTTAGGCTTGGGGTTCAGCCCCCTTGAACCATTGGTGTATAATCGATCGATGGGCGGTGGCTGCAGTGTGGCAAGCATCTGCCGTTTCTCACATAAACCGCGTCGCCCCTGATCTGGCGTCGCGGTTTATTCCTTGCTCGCCCGTTTTGCGCCGACGCGCTTCTGTTGGCAGGTCGAAACTCTGCAATTCATCTGGCATCGGAACGACGTGAGCGGCGAAGTCGCGTACGGTTGGATTGACGCCTAAAGGAAAATCACTCCCATGTGCTTTTCACGGCGCCAAATCACGCTGCAGAGACGTTGGCCTGTGCCCATTCCGATAACCAGCGTGAACCGATCCGGAATACCGAAATGCGACCAGACCGCAACGGTAGCCCCCGTCAAGGACAAATTCGGAATGGTGCATGTTATCGCGGCAACACCAAATTTGATCGATCCGATCCTTGATGTCCGGTGACGACTAAATTGGCGGGCTTCATTCATTGTGTTGGCCGAACATGAGCAATTGCAGATCCCCTCCCTTATCCTGAGAAGACAAATGATTTCCTTACCTAGATCGGGCTATTTGTACCAATCTCATTGAAACAGAAGCGTTGTAAATCAGGCCGAGACCTGAGGCAGCCTCAATTAGCCCCCCCGCTGCCTCACATAACCGCGCGGCCGGGAGACCGTTCGGTCATGCCGCGATCAGCCCAGGCTGGTTCTTCTCCGCGGTGGCTTCTTCTGCCAGAAGCTCATCGTTAAACGCGCGTGCTTCCTCGCGCGCCGACTCGGCCGCGAAGCGCCGCAACAGGGTTAGCAGCGGCTCGGCAGCTTCCTCGTCAGTCTCGCAGCGGGTCAGCACGCGCTCGACCAGGGTGCGGCGCAATCGCGCCGCCTCGTCGACCGTTCCAACGAAACCGATTTCATGGCTCGCTTCCAGCGCCGCGCGGAACGCCGGAAATGTCGACTCCGGCAGGCCGGCCCGGGCCAGCAGGGCGTTGAGACTGGCGCCGCCGCGGTCGTGGAGCAGCGCGGAAACCCGGCCTTGCGGCAGCCCCGTCAACTCCACCAGCGCACGGTCGAACAGCTCGAGATTGCCTGACAACAGCGCGCGCAAGATCAATCCGGCAGTGAGCTGTCCGGTCGCGCGGAGATGCCGCACCAGTCCGCGCATGTCGTCGCCGCGCGACCGCGCCGCGATATGCACGGTCGAGCGGGCTCGCGTCTCGCTTGCAATGCGTCCGGCCCGATCGGCGCTGAGCCAATTGCGCCCAACCACGAACTGCGTCAGCGTGTCCGACAGCTTTGCGGCCAGCGCAAGTCGGGTCGCGGACGGCAAATCTTCCTGCCTCAGCATCGTTTCGCGGATCGCCGCGAGATGGCCGTGGCGCTCGACGATGCGGTGGTACGAAATCGGCTCAAGTTTGGCGAATGCGTTTGCGATTAGTTCGAGCGCAGCGGCGGCGGTCCCGACTTCGGCAATCGCTGCGCAGACCGATGCGGGAAGGCTGGCGCGCCGTGCGATGGCGCATTGCATCTCGGAATTGCCCGTGGCGATGATGTCAACAAGATCAGCGTCGATCAGAAGCGGAGAATATTCGAGAACCGGTCGCGCGACCGACGCCTGGTCGACCGACAGCGCCTGCACAATGACGGCCGGCGCATGGACGCTGCTTGCGAACACCTCGGCCATGGCCTGACGTACAAGAGGCGAAGCATCGTCGAGTAGCCTCAAGAAAGCGCCTTCAGCAGCGGCGCGATCATCATCCGACAAATCGGAAATCAGCCAGGCTCGCGCCAGGGATCGCGTTGCCTCTGCTCGCTCACCGGCCGGAGCGGTTCGTATCCAACTGATGAACTGCCGAACGATCATGGTCCTGCCGGCTGACGCAACTTCGAACTACACCATGGCGAACAGCCACTGTCAGAGAAAATAAACCATGACGATTAACAGCGCGTTATCCCTCGGCGGACTTTGCCAGCTCTTCAGGCACGCAAACGGTCTGCTGGTTGCGGGGAGGGTACGTGTCCCGCAATCCGCCGATCTCTCCGCAGCGTTTGCCTTGAGCATCAGAGCCGGGCGATTTCGACGAAGCCGCTGTTCATTGTCCCAGTCGCGTTCCAAATTGCTCTCAAGGCGTCATCGCTGAGGATGTGTTCCTTTTTTCCGGGTCACAGCATTTGAAGAGCACGTATTGGGATCGGCGCAATAAGGTGTTTAACGCGACAAACAAAAACATAGAGCGCAATCACGATTCAATTCGATGGGACTACGCTCAAGTCTCGGCAAGTGCACCAACGATGAGCACCGTAGCCCATGTGTCTGGATCATTTCGAACCGGCGGGCTCAGAGAGATTCGAACTCCCGGACCTCGGATTCGAAGTCAGCAGGTGTGCAAAAATATATCCGTTAAAACAATGGGTTACGGGGTGTTTTTGGCTGCGGATTTGGGCAGGGCGATCAGGCGACCTGTCGCTGGTCCTGGAGCTGAAATTCCAGTTCTTCAATCATCTGAACCAGGCGCTCTGTCGTGAGAGGGTCCGTAGGCTCCAACGCGCGCCGACGGACCTGCGCCAACTTCAATTCCAGTGCCTTTCGGGTCGTGCGTGTCATCCCAGTGCTCCTTTCACTTGGACGGTGGGATCTCTAAAATGTTCAAAGACACCTTCACACTTCGTTAATTTCGCCCTTTTCGATTGGATCGAGAATTAGGGATATTCCATCGGCGGTGCACCAATCCTGGCGGCTAGCCCATGTGTTCTGCGTTTGTCCTGTATGGCCCCCGCGATATCGGCGCGGTCAGCGCGCAATTCGATAGCACCCAGGCAGCGCTGCGACGCTCGCCGTGAGCAGGATTTGGCCGCCGCGAAACGTCGTCCTGAACTGCTCGTTCAACCTCCGTATCTCTGCGACACGCTCCTTCGTATCAATGTCCATGTCTCTCCCCACAATCAGCGTCCGACAATTCGGGCGCTGTCCAGTGAAGACAGCTCTGGCATTTGTTTGCGGTATGTAGAGGCGCGGTGAGCGACGGTGCGGCCGGTGAACACAGTGAAAAAGATTTGAAACCTCATACACTTTCGTGATGAGCTTCCTTCGCGTCAAGACCATTAAGAAGAAAAAGTATCTGCATCGGCAAACCTCTGTCCGCAAGGGCACGAAGGTGCACTCGATTATCGAATACGTCTGTGCGCTCGGTTGGATTGCTGTAGCCAGTGCGTCACCCGGCAGGCCTGGCGGCTGCGGAAACAAACCCGCTGACAAACGGCATATGCGCCATCACGAAGAAAGCGATAGTGAACTATTTCACAGAGACAGGGCGGCATTTAATGTAAAGCAGCGGCAGGATTACGAAGGAGGCAGTGCGGGAGTTCAGGGAACGAATGGAAGCGCGCGAGTCTGCGAAATCGTCGGCGAGCATTACACACTAGGTCATAATCAGAAATAGTCGGAAACAACCGACCACTATTTCGAGGTGCGAATGACAAAATCGTAAGTTGGTGTTGGACATGACGGAGGTAGAATCCGGGGGCACCTCATGACGGAGCATTCGATGGATTCGAAAAGCCAGTTTTACGCTCTCGAAGTCATGTGCCGTGAGCGGGCTGCCGTTGCCAAGAAAGAAATGGAATACTGGCAGGCCGAGGCCGAAGAATGGGCGCGGTTTAGACTATCTTGCAGTCAGCGAGGAGCACCTAGCTCAAGCGAGCTAACGCACTCCACTAAGCTCAAGACTTGATGTGTCCAAGACCATTCGTAATTTTGCATCCGTCTTTTTCAATGGGTTGAGGGCGACCGAACTCATCTCAGGTCGCTGAACCCTCGGAAAACATCAAGCCGAAACGATCTCCGGCCCACCTCGATTATCAGAGTTGTGCGGGGAGGGCTACTGCGGCCGATCCGCCGCCGCGGCGGCGGAAACGTCCACCGACGGACTTTCCGCACCGGCTGCATTTCGCAAAGCCGCGGAACGGCGACGGCCGTGAATCGCTGCAGCCGGCCGGCAATGACCAAAACAGCCGTAGGCCTAACCTGTTGTTAACCTTCCGGAACTGGCTACGAAGAGCAATTTCGCCGTTTTTTTGCCTGATCCCGATGCTTAACGAAATGACAACACAGTCCCGCCAGAGTCTTCCCGTCTGGTGCCCCGAGGCACCCGTCCTCGCCCGCGTTCCGGCACCAGGATTCCGATCGATCCATGCGCATTTCGCTGTTTCCCCTGCTGATGCTGATGCTTTTCGCTGCCGGCCCGGCGCGCGCCGATCTGCACATCACCCGCGATCACGGCGGCTATGTCACCGAATACAAAGCGAGGTACGAGCGCATCCGCGATCGCCACGAGCGCGTCATCATCGACGGCATCTGCAATTCAGCCTGCACCATGTTGCTCGGCATCGTGCCGCTGAACAAGGTGTGCGTGACGCCGCGCGCCAGCCTCGGCTTCCACCAGGCCTATTACGACAAGGCGTTCACCTTCGGCATCAAGGTTACCAGCTATGAGGGCACCTCGGACCTAATGGCGTATTATCCGCAGCCGGTGAAGGAGTGGATCAGCCGCAACGGCGGTCTCACCACCGAGATGAAGAAGATCAAGAACGGCACCGATCTGTGGAAGATCGTCGATCCCTGTCCGGAAGATTTCTGAGCGGAGCGAAACCATTTCCATCGCGCGGATCATTGGCCGGCTGCTTCGCGGCGTCCGCGCCGGCGAGAAACACCTCGTCTGGAATCACCCTGACATCGCCGCCGCGCCTGAGACGATCACCCTCACAAGTTCGGCTTTTGCGTCGGGCGGCACGATCCCGTTGCGCCATGCGGGGCAGGGTGTTGGACAAAATATTTCACCGGCGCTGGACTGGGACGGCGTGCCGCAAGACGCGGTGGAGCTGGTGCTGGTGATGGAAGACCCGGCTGCGCCGCTGCCGCGCCCGTTTGTGCATCTGATCGCAACCGGCATTGCACCGGCTTCGCGCGGTCTCGCCGAGGGCGCGCTGTCCGCTACGGCCGGCGGCATCGTGGTTGGACGCAACAGCTTTCGCCGCAACGAATATGCCGGGCCGCGCGCGCTGCCGGGGCACGGTGTCCATGACTATGTGTTTCAGCTGTTTGCACTCAATCGCACGCTCGCCTTCGCGGCGCTGCCATCTCGCGCAGCCTTGATGCGCCTGCTTCCGGGCGCGGTCATCGCCCGCGGCCGGCTGGTTGGCACGTTCGAGAGAACATAGAGCGCGGATTACTGGCTCGTTCAAAGCTCCTTCTCCGTGAGCGTGGCGGGGACACAGGAGGACAAGAAGGCCGACGACGACAAGCCCACCGATCCCGATGCAGGCCAGAGCACCCGTGGATTTCCAGCAAATGATGGGATTGATTGGCCACTGCGAAGCTTCGAGACGCTGGTGACGGCGGTCATCAATAAGAGGTGCGCGCCGGCTGGACGCTGCGAGCCGCTTTCGCGGATGATGGCGGCGAACTATAAAATCGGCCTATAACATCGCATGTCATCTCTCTCGTCGGCCTCAAAGAACGATCTCCGCGCCGCCGCGCTGGCACGCCGCCATGCGCTGAGCGTCGAAGCGCGGGCCAGCGCTGCACAGGCCATTGTGGCGCGCGGGCTTCCTGTTGACGTTCACCGCGGTGCGATCGCGTCGGGCTATTGGCCGATCCGCAGCGAGATCGATCCGATGCCGTTGATGCGGCATCTCGCGGCCCAGGGCGCGCAACTGGCGCTGCCGGTCATCATTGGGCGCGATCAGCCGCTGATCTTCCGCACCTGGACCTCGGACGCGCAACTGCTGCGCGGACAACTCGGCATCATGGAGCCGTCGCCGCAGTCCGCCGCGGTCGAGCCCGACATCGTCCTGGTGCCGCTGGCGGCATTCGACCGCGTCGGCCACCGAATCGGCTACGGCGCCGGCCATTATGACCGCACCCTCGAGCACCTGCGGGCGGCAAAGCCGATCGTCGCGATCGGGCTTGCTTTCGCGGTGCAGGAAATTGAGACCATTCCGACGCTGCCGCACGACGTCAGGCTGGATTATGTGCTAACGGAGGCCGGAACGATCGATTTCCGGAGCTTGTAATTTGCGCATTCTCTTCATCGGCGACGTGGTCGGCAAGACCGGCCGCACCGCTATATCCGAGCATCTGCCCGGCCTCATCCGCGACTGGAAGCTCGATCTCGTCATCGTCAATGGCGAGAACGCCGCCGGCGGGTTTGGGATCACCGAGACGATCTACAATGATTTCATCGATGCCGGCGCCGATGCGGTGACGCTCGGCAACCATGCGTGGAATCAGAAGGAAGCGCTGGTGTTCATCGAGCGCGCGCCGCGTCTGGTTCGCCCGCTGAATTTTCCGCGCCACACGCCCGGCCGCGGCGCCGCCCTGATCGATACCAAGAGCGGCGCGCGGGCGCTGGTGGTCAACGCCATGGGCCGCGTTTTCATGGAGCCGCTCAACGATCCCTTCAGCGCCATCGGCCGCGAACTCGATGCCTGCCCGCTGGTCGAGGCGGCCGATGCCATCGTCATCGATTTTCACGGTGAGGCCTCGAGCGAAAAGCAGGGCATGGGTTTTTTCTGCGACGGCCGCGCCAGCCTCGTGGTCGGCACCCATACCCATGTGCCGACAGCGGATCATCAGATCCTGCCCGGCGGCACCGCCTACATGACCGACGCCGGCATGACCGGCGATTATGATTCCGTGATCGGCATGCAGAAGGACGAGCCGCTGCGGCGCTTCACCACCGGTATTTCGTCGGGGCGGTTCGAACCGGCGAGTGGTGCTGCGACGATGAGCGGCGTTGCGGTCGAGACCGACGACGCGACCGGGCTGGCGCTGCGGATCGCGCCGGTGCGGCTCGGCGGCCGGCTGGAGCCGGCGATGCCGGGGTTCTGGATCAGCTAGGCGAAGCGATTTCGTTAGAGGCGCCCAGCGCCCATCGCCCAGCCTCAACGCCCGCCCGATTGATCGATCAAATCATATGCAGCCGACGCATATTAGAGCGTTTTTCGGATTCGCACATCGACAATGACAACCGTCAATCCGAAACGACTCTAATTTAAACAGAGCAGTATTCCGTCGGATGGCCCGAGCGCAGTTGAAATTCAAATGCGTGTGATGTGTTTCATGCCGACGAACAAGTGAGCGTGAGATGTTGTGTTCGGCCCGGACGGAAGGGAACGGCTGGTGCTACCATGCATTGAAGGCTGGGGGCCACATCAAGAAGGAAGAAAAGCGATGAAAAAACTCATTCTGTTCGCCGCAGCATTGGTGATGGCAGGTCAGGCGAGCGCCTATGCACAGTCGAGCCAGCACGCGACGAAAAAGCACAAGCGGGCGATCTCTGCCCACGCGCGCTGGCTGGGTCATGAAGGCGGAATCAATTACCGCACCCGCGAACTTTCTCCGACGATGATCGCGCCTTCATATGGCGATGATCCGTCAGCCGAAGGTCGGACCAGCGGCGGCTGAAAGACTGGTTGCGACTTTCTTTGTGTGCCGATTTCGGAACGGATCGTGCTGTGGCGCGCCAGGACCTGGAGTCACGCTGGCGCCGCTGAATTACAGCTTGTACGCCGTCCGAAAACCACCCCAGTGCCGCCCCTTGACGCGGATCGGCACGTCGATCTCGCGCATCATGACGGTGCCATTGCCCATGTCGCGCGCGTAGCTCTGGATCAAATATGAGCGCGTGTTGCGGCCGGCGGCGAGGCCCGCAGGGTCGTTGAAGATCCGGCGGTTGCGGCTGTTGGCGGTATTCCAGGCGACATCGCCGGAGCGCTGCGGCTGCGAGTAGATTCGGTTGTGCACCGGAAGATAGCCGTTGCGGTCGATCGCCACGCAGAACGCCATGCGCGGATCCTTCGCCAGGAATGCTTCCTGGAAATCCGGCAGCGCTCGATCCGCCCAGTTCAGCATCCGGGTGCGGTGCTGCGCCGGATTGGTGCCGGGAATCTCGACGTAGTCGGTGTCGAACATGTCCTCGATGGAAATCGCGCCAGTTGCGACCGCATCGTTGAAAATTTTCGTCAGCGCGACGCCGGCATCCATGGCGCGGGTGACGAATTCGGTGTTCTCGTCGCGTATCGCCCACAGCTTGTTTTCGATCCGCTCCCTCAGCGCGGCATCGGGCGACTCAAAGCGCGCATGGGCGCCGGCAGCAACCTCGTCGGTGACGCGAATCCGGCATGCGCCGATGCCCTCGAGTGTGGCGGCGAGCGTCTGGTTCGGGCGCAGCGTCCTGGCATCCGGCCCCGAAATCAAGATGCCTTCCATGGAGATTTCATACACCGGCGCGTGGATCGTGGCCCGCCCGGTCTGAACTTCGATCTTGAGATGGCATGGCAGTCGTTCGCGCTTGCGCTGATCCTCGCGTTCGCCCTGCCGCAGCAGCACGGCGCAGCGCGTCTTCAGCTTCTGGGCGAAGGTCGTGACGGCCTGGCCGGCCTCGGCAACGCTCTGGCCGTGGGCCTCGGCCTCCTTGGTGGCACTGTCGATTTCCGCGGCGCTATCGCCGACCGAGACGATGAAGTGCGACGCCGACGCGGCGTTATCCGACATCTCGCTGGTGGTTTGGTTCTGTTCGGCCACCGCGCCGTTGACGTGTTCGAACACCGGCCGGATCGCCTCGATGGCGGTGGAAATCCGGTGCACGGCCTCGACCGAACCGGCGGCGTCCTTTTGCAGGGCGTCGATCTTCTTCTTGATCTCCTCGGTGGCCTGCTGGGTCTGCACTGCCAGCGCTTTCACTTCGGTTGCAACCACGGCAAAACCGCGCCCGGCAGCGCCGGCGCGCGCCGCCTCGATGGTCGAGTTCAGCGCCAGCAGCGTGGTCTGCCTGGCGATCTGCGCGATCAGGTTGACGACATTGCCGATCGCGGCCGAGGATTCCCGGAGGCGATCGACATTCACGCTGGCTTCGCGCGCCGCGGCGCCGGCTTCGTCGGCGAGCTTGCTGGCGTCGCGCACCTGGGACCCGATGTCGTGTGCCGAGTGGGTGAATTTGTCGGCAGCCTGCGAAAACGTCGTCGCGGTGGTCTGGGCTGCGCTGGTGCGTCCGGTCAGGGCTTCGGTGCGCTGGCGAATGGTGGACAAGGTTGCTGCGGTCGACTGGGCGCCGCCGGCGACGGAATTGGCCGCGCGCTCCAACTGGCGGACCAGGGCCCCGAGTTCCAGTTCCAGCAGTTCCAGGATCTCCCTGGCTGTATCCGCGTTAGAATCGTGCCCGGAGGCCTGTGCGGCCTCGGCAACGGCCGTCGCGGGCGGCGGTTCCGGGGCCATGACCGGGGTAGCCGGTTCAGGCCGCCGTTTTCGAAACAAGGCGAATGCCATGGCGTCTCTCGGGAGATGCAATTTCAACTGGCATAGTCGCATCGGCGCATGAAACCGGGGTTAACGATTGCCTCGTGCCATCTCCGGGTGACGACCAGCATACCAAAGAACAGGCAGATATTTTGATTTTGGCGCTGCCGAGGCCTATAACGCCGCGCCGCTAACCCGGACGAATCCCGAAAGAGACCGCATGGCCGGACATTCCCAATTCAAGAACATCATGCACCGCAAGGGCAGGCAGGATGCCCAGAAGTCCAAGCTCTTCAGCAAGCTGGCGCGGGAAATCACCGTGGCGGCCAAGATGGGACAGCCCGATCCCTCGATGAACGCGCGGCTGCGCGCCGCGATCACTTCGGCGCGTCAGGAAAACATGTCGAAGGACTCGATCGAGCGCGCGGTCAAGAAGGCGATCGGCGGGGAAGGCGAGAACTACGACGAGATCCGCTACGAGGGTTATGGCCCGGGCGGCGTGGCCGTCATCGTCGAGGCCCTGACCGATAACCGCAACCGCGCGGCCTCCGACATCCGCTCCTACTTCACCAAGGCCGGTGGCAATCTCGGGGAAACCGGTTCGGTCGCCTTCATGTTTGACCGGCTCGGGATCATCGAATACGACGCCAGCGCCGCATCTGACGACGCGATGCTGGACGCGGCGATTGAGGCTGGCGCCGACGACGTTGCATCGACCGAGAGCGGCCACGAGGTCTATGCCTCGCCGGACACATTCCGCGAAGTCGCCAAGGCGCTGGAGGCGAAGTTCGGCGAGGCCCGCAAGGCGGCGCTGACCTGGAAGCCGCACAACACGGTGCCGGTGGATGATGAAACCGGCGAAAAGCTCTTGAAGCTGATCGATCTGCTCAACGAGCATGACGACGTGCAGAACGTCTTCGCCAATTTCGAGGTTTCCGACGCGCTGGTCGCGAAAGTGGGCGGGTAGCGCGGGGACGACGGCCTGTATGTGTTTCGTCCGCAGTGCTCCGGCGCTATCACTGACCCATGACAAACCTCCCGATTCGCGTGTCCGTACGCATCCTTGGCATTGATCCGGGCCTGCGCCGGACCGGCTGGGGCGTGATCGAGATCGAGGGCAACCGGCTGATCTTTATCGGCTGCGGCTCGGTGGAGCCTCCTGAGGGCTTACCGCTGGCGAGCCGGCTCCTGGCGATCCATGAGGGCCTCGCTAGGGTGTTGGACGACTTCAAGCCGGCGGAGGCCGCGGTGGAGCAGACCTTTGTCAACAAGGACGGCGTCGCCACGCTGAAACTCGGCCAGGCGCGTGGGGTCGCAATGCTGGCGCCGGCGATGGTCGGGATATCGGTTGCGGAATATGCTCCCAACCAGGTGAAGAAGACCGTGGTCGGCACCGGCCACGCCGACAAGAACCAGATTTTGATGATGTTGAAAATCCTGCTGCCCAAGGCCGAGCCGAAATCGGCCGACGCCGCCGACGCGCTTGCAATCGCCATCACCCACGCCCATCACCGCGCGAGCGCGGCGCTGCGGCTGAAGGTGGCGGGGATATGATGGTGGGATGATGATGATGATACGAACTCTCACCGCGCACAGCGCGCTCCCTCCCCCCTTGTGGGGGAGGGGTGGGGAGGGGGGTAACCGCGAGGCACTGACTCGGAGACCCCCACCCCCGCCCCCTGAGAGCGGGCTTCGCCCGTCCCGCCCCTGCAAGGGGGATGGGAGCAGAGGCGCGGGTCGCGCCATGTCTGCATCCACTGCCGGATCCCACCCATGATCGGCAAACTGAAGGGCCTGATCGACAGCTACGGCGAGGATTATGTGATCCTCGATGTCGGGGGCGTCGGCTATCAGGTGCATTGCTCGGCGCGGACGCTGCAGGCGCTGCCGTCATCTGGCGAAGCCGCGGTGCTGTCGATCGAGACCTATGTGCGCGAAGACCAGATCAAGCTGTTCGGGTTTCGCAGCGACATGGAGCGCGAATGGTTCCGCCTGCTGCAGACGGTGCAGGGCGTCGGCGCCAAGGTTGCGCTGGCGGTGCTCGGCACCTTGTCGCCGTCCGATCTCGCCAACGCGATCGCGCTGCGCGACAAGGCCACGGTGGCGCGCACGCCCGGCGTAGGCCCCAAGGTGGCCGAACGCATCGTCACCGAATTGAAGGACAAGGTGCCGGCCTTTTCCAATGTCGATCCGGCGCTGGTGCATCTGTCCGGCGCCATCGACGACCACCGCGCGCCGCGCCCGGTCACCGACGCGATCTCGGCGCTGGTCAATCTCGGCTACGGCCAGCCGCAGGCCGCCGCCGCCATCGCCGGCGCCTCGCGCATCGCCGGTGAAAGCGCGGAGACCGCGCAGTTGATCCGGCTCGGGCTGAAGGAATTGGCGAGGTGAATCCGCAAGCGACGATATTCAGTACCAGCTTGGAGGCAAGTGCTCTTCTGCTCCCTCCCCCCTTGTGGGGGAGGGTCGGGGAGGGGGGTAACCGCGAGGCACCGACTCGGAGACCCCAACCCCCGACCCCTCCCCGCAAGGGGGAGGGGAGAAGAGCCGCGCGCACGCCGTGCCGCGCCACGTCGTCAAGCCCACATCGTGCTAACATCGCCGCATGACCACGCCTTCCCGCATCGTCACGCCCGAGCGCCGCGCCGACGATGCCGGCGACACCGCGCTGCGCCCGCAAGTGCTGTCGGAATTCGTCGGCCAGCAGCAGGCCCGCGCCAATCTGCAGATCTTCATCGACGCCGCGTGCAAGCGCAACGAGGCGCTGGATCACGTGCTGTTCGTCGGCCCGCCCGGCCTCGGCAAGACCACGCTGGCGCAGATCGTCGCGCGCGAACTCGGCGTCGGTTTTCGCGCGACGTCGGGACCTGTGATCGCCAAGGCCGGCGATCTCGCCGCGCTGTTGACCAATCTCGAAGAGCGCGACGTGCTGTTCATCGACGAGATTCACCGCCTCAGTCCTGCGGTCGAAGAGGTGCTCTATCCGGCGATGGAGGATTTCCAGCTCGATCTCATCATCGGCGAGGGACCGGCGGCGCGCTCGGTCAAGATCGAGCTTGCGAAATTCACCCTGGTCGGCGCTACCACACGCGCAGGCCTGCTGACCAATCCGCTGCGCGACCGCTTCGGCATTCCGGTGCGGCTGAATTTTTATACCGCGCAGGAGTTGGAAAAGATCGTCACCCGCGGTGCGCGCGTGCTCAGGATCGGCATGACGCCAGATGGCGCCAACGAAATC
>WNFI01560087.1_pt1 | contig 49514 bp, 47 predicted proteins | sample 5400471 | NCBI WGS metagenome assembly WNFI01 (sample SAMN13153348, study PRJNA577476) | soil metagenome | isolation source: 100 cm saprolite on Douglas fir-dominated hillslope | place: USA:California | collected 2013-09-17
GAGGTGGACGGTGGGGCTCGAGAGCAACAAGAGCATCAGGACCACCCACGACCTCGGCTTCATGATCTTCAACAGCTTCGGTCATGGGTATCTCGTCACCGGCGATCGTCACTACCGCGACGTCGTGATGGAGGCGAGCCGATCGCTGGCAACGCGATACAATCCCACGGTGGGTGCGATCAAGTCGTGGGAGACCGGGAGCGCAAACGATGCGCGTCGCACGTGGAAATTTCCCGTCATCGTCGACAACCTGATGAACCTCGAGCTGCTGTTCTGGGCTGGCACTCATGGTGGTGACGCCGCGTGGGTGCAGATGGCCGGGCAGCATGCGTTGACGTCCGGAAGAGCGCATGTGCGTCCCGACGGCAGCACGGCGCATGTTGCGCTGTTCGATCCCGTCACCGGCGCGCTCGAGAAGACCGTCACCTGGCAGGGGTACTCGGACAGCTCTGCGTGGGCGCGCGGGCAGGCGTGGGCCATCTATGGATTGACGGCCGCCTATCGGCATACCCGGAATCCGGAGCTGCTCGAGCGCGCGCAGCGCGCGGCTGACTGGTTCATCGCGCATTTGCCTGAGGATGGCGTGCCCTATTGGGACTTCCGCGATCCGGCGATTCCAGCCGCACCGCGCGATGCGTCTGCGGCGGCGATTGCGGCATCGGGATTATATGATCTGGCGCGGCGGACACAGGACGTGACTCGTGCGGCGGGGTATCGGGCGGCGGCGGATCGGATGCTTCGTTGGCTCGCGACTCGATACATGGCGCCGCCGACGCCAAATGGGGCTCTGCTCGCGCATTCGACCGGTGGCAAGCCGCAGAACGTCGAGGTGGACGTCGGGCTGTCGTATGCCGACTACTATTTCGTGGAGGCGCTGCTGCGCCACTCCGGGAATTTCCTCGAGTGACGTGGTGTGGCCGTGCTCGTCTTTCAGCGGGGCGAGCGGTTTGACAGAGGGCCTTCGTTCACTCATATTTCTATTCATGAACGACACGCGGCGAAACTTTTCGAATAATTCGAATAATCGGAACTCCAATCGGAGAGCCGGCTAGCGCGCGTCGAGGACCGATGCACAGCGCCCGCCGGCACAGAGCCAGCGGGCGTTTTTGTTTGATGGGGTGTAGATCAACTGGCAGATCGCCTGACTGTTAATCAGGAAGTTGGTGGTTCGAGTCCACCCGCCCCAGTGGTGTAAGTAGCAGTATTTTCATTGAGTTACGAATAAGCCGCCTCAACGATTGAGGCGGCTTATTCGTTTCGCGGTCTCACCACGGACTCACGGTGAAACACTCGACCTAGGAAGCGTTCTTGGGTGCGCGCGGTCCTGAATCCGACGTGGAGCGGCGGCGCCGGATCAAAAGCCAGGCGTCCAAGTCGTCGCGATCATACATCACCAAACGGCCGACTTTGTAGTATGGTGGCGACTCGCCAGACACTCGCATCTTTGCAAGCGTCTGGGTCGCCATGCCAAGGTATTCGGCCGCATCGCGCGCGATCAGGACGTGTTTTGACTCGCCCCCGGGAGGAAGCCCATTCGTTGCGGCTTTCCGTGGTGGCGCTTTGCTCGGCGAGGGAACGTCAATTCTGGGCGACTTGCCAACTTCGTCAAGGAACGGGGCAAGCGAAGCCGTCGAGAGAAAGCGTACCCGCGACTGGTCGACGCCAGCCATTTCCGTGCGCGCCTGGGTAAGCATGCGCTCATCTGAAGAAATCAGCGCCACATAGTCAAAACCAGCGGCTAGGCATTTCGTGAGATTCCCAACCTCATGCCGCAGCCGCGTTGAGACGGAAATTTCGCATGCGGTACGAATGCCGTCGCGTTCGAGGACGACATCAACATAGCCGTGCCCCTCAAGCACGGTCACTTCAAGCGATACCGAGAATCCCCGGTCTTCAGCGAGCTTCTTGACGAGACCTTGGAGGTATTTGTGTTGCGGTCCGCCGCGGCCTGGCGTTGACAAAGCGGCATCAGGCGTCTCTTCTGCTGGTGGCTCTTTTGAGTTGCTGGCCTCGGTCTCTCGTGGCGTTGTCGCTGGCTTTGCGGGCCGCCCAGAAGCCGCCTGCGGCGCAGCGCGGGTCTCTCGCATTGCCTCTTCGATCTCTGCTTTGGGCGTCGCGTATGCCGCCCGAGAGGCAGCGCGTACTGCATCTCGTGCCGCATAAGCAGTTGCATCCGGCGTCTTCTCAACTTGAGCCGTCTTCAGGTTGAAATCGAAGTCCGGACGCTCGATCCGGGCGATGGCCTCTCCGATACCGAGATTTTGAAGGTCCTTGGCCTCGAAGAACGAGAAGCCATCGGCCAGCGCCCTTGCATCCTGCTCTCCGACTCTGAACACCACGCGGGTGTAGGCATTGCCGAATACGGCACTCAGGATGTCTTCGCTCCGGCTCTTGAGTTGCCGGGTCTCCTGATGGCTCAGAATCAGGCCAAGCCCGTACTTGCGCGCTCCCGACAAAATCGTGGCGATGGACGGCGTTACGAAGTGATGGAACTCGTCCATATAGACGAAAAACGGTACTCGCACATCGGAGGCTTTGTCTTGCCGACTCATCGCCGCCTGATTGATCTTGGCGACCAAGAGTGATCCCAAGAGGTGGGAGTTCTCCTCACCGATGGCGCCATGGGAGAGCTTCACCAAGAGGATCTTTCGTTCATCCATGATCCGTCGCACATCCAGACGGTCGTGTTTCTGTGCGACCATGTATCTGATGAGCTTCGGGCGGAGGAACGTATCAAGACGCGTCAGAAGCGGCGCCTGTGGCACACCCCTCAGAAGCGGAAACTCCTTCTCCCAGAAGTAGACGACCTCTGAATCGCGCACGGTCAGAAGGAACTGCTTGCGGAAAGGGGCATCAACCAGAAAGCGTCGGAGGTCTTGCAGAGTGCCGCCCTCGCTGCTCTCAAGGATTGCCAAGACAGCATTCCCCATGATGCTGGTCATCTGATCGCCCCAGCTTGTGGCAAGGCGCTTGAATACGCCAACGAGGTCTGAGGACAACAGCACTCGCTCGATTTCCGAGTGCGCCGAGAGGATGTTGAAACCCACGGGGAACTCTTCATCGGCGGGATCAAGCAGGATCACATCCGATAGACGCTCCTTTGGAATGCGCCCGAGAACGTCGTCGATCAGGTCGCCGTGCGGATCAAGGACGGCGAGCCCCCGTCCTGCCTTCAAATCCTGCGCGATCATCGAAAGCATCAGCGTCGACTTGCCGGTGCCTGAAGCGCCGATCAAATAGGTGTGGCGGAGACGCTGTTCGATGGAGAGTCCGACACGACACTCGTCCCCGTCATGCTCGTTCGTGCCGAGAATGAGCGATGTGTGATGCGCGATGGCCGGTGCTGTTCTGGTCTTTCCCGCTTGGCGCGCCAACCGATCAGATCGCACCGTCGCTGTCGGTAGATGCACGAGCGTCAACAGCTCCGACAGGCTAAGGAGTATCCCCGAGCGGTGCGTCTCGCGCCGGATAATGTCCTCGGCATGAAGCGCGACAGGGTAGCCCTCATTATCGAGCGGCATCAGCATGTTCTCGTCTGACCGTGTCGCGGCGATCAGGGCGCTGCCAATGCTGCGCGCCCGCTCAAACGACGCATCACGACTCGGCGAGTACGTAGCGACACGAATCAGGGTTGCCAGGACCGGCTCGGAGAACTTCCTCCGAATCATCGACAGCACTGTTGACATATCCTCGTCGGAGGATGCCAAGTCCCAGAAGTCTTGTCCCCATGCGCCAGATGCCGGAGTGAAGAGCACTTGGACAACAGCGAGCTCCCCCTCATCCAGCTCGTTGAGGGCGCCTATAACGCCGATCAGCGGATCAGTCTCGAGGCTGGGGCCGGTCTTGATCTGACGGATCGCCATCTCTGAGAGCCCGAAATCAATGAACGTACCCCATCCGGAGATCTGCCGGTGCTCGCTGGCAAGCAGGCCGGCATGCTCGCGAATCTTGACTTCGGGGAAGAATGCGCGGACTGCCTCTACGACCGGAGGCTTGTCAGCGGCTGCAACGCAGAGTTGTACAACGATCCCCTCGGGGAGGCCGATCAGCTCAAAGCTGACTGGGTTCGAGAGGTTGTGCAGGGCTCCGAGCAGTTCCGCAGCATGTCCGCTTCTGACCTGAAAGGCTGCCGGCAGGACGAGCTGCAGTTCAACGAGTGGTGACGCGCGAAAAGGTTGGGGCGTTACAGCAACTTCTTGCGCTGCGGGTGCTGAGTCGGTCTGCGGAACGCCTCGAAGGCGGTCGCGAAGTCCGGGCTTTCTTCCGTCGTCTATGACTCTCGTTGACCTATTGCGAATCGATGAGAGGAGCGGAGAATAGGGCGGTTCGAGTTCGACGTGGTAGTCCCACACCAAGTAGCCCCGGCAGCGACGCTCCCAGACGTCGATCGCATGGTCGATCTCATCAGCAAGCATTATCGCGAGTCACCCAATAGCGATCGTGCGCGGGAATCAGACACAAGGCGGGAGATGCCTGAGGCGACAGGAAAACAGTTCGCCCCTGTCGCGTCTACTGGAAGAAACCCTTCATCACTGGCTTGCGCTCAGACTCCGTGAGGGGCGGCAGTTTTGCTGCTGCCGTCATGGAGTCCACGGCCTCAAGAAGGGCGCGATGCACCAACTGCAAGTACATCTGCGCCGCATCGATCTTCATGAACGTATCAGTTCCGGCGACCTTCGAGATGACGGCACCGGCGATGTTCGCCATCACACCACCGCGCTCCATGGAGCCCATCAGGCCATCTGCAAACTTGCCCTCGGCAATGAGACGCGATGATACAAAGAAGCCGTTACCAAAGGGCGCCCCGCAGATAAAGTAGCGGAGATCGCCTCGGCGAATATCTAGGTACTCGCGCGAAGCCGAGAGGATGCCACCTTCCTTGAAGTCTGTGCGCCCAAACTTCATGTCCGGGATCTTCTTGGCGTCAACAGATCTCTGCACGAGGGTATAAAAGGCCTGCGTCGATTGGTTCAAACCCTCGATGTGCTTCATCCAGTGGGAGAGAAGCTGTGTGTGTTCCGCCATGTGGTCAGCCGAAGGAAAAGGGCGAGAGGGTGGAGGCGCAACACGAGTTACCCGGCGCGCTCAATTGAGAGACGCATAGTCTGCTCAGTGTGACCGCCAATCCGCAACCAGGGCGTCATTTCCTAAGATTCTCTCAGGCGCCACGCTAAGAATTCTCTAAGCGGCGCGACTTGGTACAATGCACCTATTGCGCTTTCGATGACCGCGCCCACACGTTCGACCTTACGGTAACGTAGACGGCAGTCACGAACCGCTGCTTGGGGCATATCCAGAGCCGATGTCGGCTTGGGCGGCAGAGACGCTGTGGTGACTTCACCACGACTCCCGCGAGACTCAGCCCAAACGCACCCCCTGACAAAGGCAATTATGTTGTTTCGACTTGTGCGACGAGCAACACCCTTCCACAAGAGGACTCCCCATATATCGTCGATGCACCCAAGCGGCTTACCCGCGCGAGCGTGGCGGCGCTGTCTCCGTATCGCATTACCTGTCTCACTGCTTGCGCTCGGCGCGTGCGAGCTGGAGCGCGATGGCCTTCCGACACGGCCAGGCGCGCAAACGGCAAGCAAAGCCATGACTCCGACCGCCTCGGCGATTCGCCCGGAAGAGGCCGGCTTCAGCGAACTGGCGAATGTCGTAGCGAGTTCTGGGGGGTTCTTTTTCGATAATCGGGGCAGGCTGGTCGTCGTCGTGCGCGACACCGTGGAATTCAGAAATGCCCCCGTGGCCATTTCGAGCCTGATTGGACGCGGCAAGATTAGTCTCAGCCCTGAGAAGCCGGGCAATCCTCAGATTATTCTGCGGCGCGGTGATTTCACATTTCGGCAGCTGGCAGCATGGCGTGACATAGTGTCTGACTACGTTGACAACACGCTGAACACAGGTGTTGTGTCCTTGGACCTCGACGAAGCGGCCAACCGAGTGGTGGTCGGCGTCTTGCCATCCGCTTCGACGGATGGGTTGCGTGCGCGCTTTACATCGGCAGGCATTGATCCCAAGGCACTCGTGTTCCTCGCGAGTCAGCGAATGAAGTTCTTGAGCGAGACGCGAAGCCGCTCTGCCACTGTTAAGAGTGGGGCGTCCCCAGACGCCTCCTTTATGACGCTGTACGATATTCGGAACCCTGCGCCTAGCATGATCGGGGGCATCTCCGTCGGCATAGTGTGGAGTGGCGGCCAGGCGCAACGCGGCTGCACGCTTGGTTTGCCGGTGCGACACAATGGTCAAGTCGGCTTTCTTACCGCTTCCCATTGTACTGAGCGCCTATTCAGCTTCGATGGCGACGGGTTTACACAACCCTTTCCGAATGGCTCTCCAATCGGCCAGGAAAACCATGATCCGGCTTATTATCTGTGCGGATTATTTAAATGTCGACCCACGGACGTAACCTTCGTGGCGACCAACCCCGGCATTTCGGTCGGACTAGGCCTGATCGCGTGGCCTGCGAACCCGGCTATAGATGATCCCCACAGTTATGACCCATCAAATCTTGCGGTCGTGACCCAAATTGAGGCGTTCAATCTGTATGTCGGCAACACTGTCTACAGCGAGGGAGCAACGAGTGGTTCCAGCAGTGGAGCGATCACGAACACATGTGTCGACCACTGGATGGATCAGTTTCCGTACAAGATCACGTGCGTGTACGTGGCGTATATGAACGCGATTAATGGAGATAGTGGCGCTCCGCTGTATAAAAAGCTGAACATGGGCAATGAAGTCATGGCCGCAGGAATACTGTCCGGACTTGACGGCACCAATCAGTTGGTCTTCAGCGGCATCGGCCGAATTCGGAATGACTTCAATGGCGAGGGTGCGCAACTCGTCTTCACGGCGCCAGCTACCCTGGCAGGTCCGACCCTATCGGCAGCAATCGATGCGAATAGTTACCCGGCTTTGACGTGGAGTGCCGTTCCTGGTGCGTTGGTGTATCACGTCTTTCGAAGACAGTGGACCTCGCCGTGTAACTCTCCTACCGACTCCCAGTTTGACGTCTACAGTACGTCGTTCAACGATTCGGCCATAATCGCCACAAGCATCATCTATTCTAGCGGTTGCCCTGGCGTCCAATATGAGGTCTGGGCGTCGACGGGGAACGCGATAACGGTGAATAGCAACACGGTGTTCTATCTTACTCAGTAGCTCGAGGCGTACGCAGGTCGTCAAAACCATGTCCCCCTGCGGCCCATCAGAAGCGTCTGGGTCGCAGAGACAGGCAAGAGTGGATTCTCACACGCCGCTTTCATTGTCTTGCTAGCTCTCTCGGGGCCGTTGAAGAAGCTGTCCTAGGCGGTCGTTTTAGGAGGAGCGTCATCATGAAGTACGATCTCATCAGCCTTCGTCGATCCCGACCGCAGTCGTTGCGCGGCCTGTGGTTTATCGGCCTCCTGGCCTCTGCTATGGGAAGTGCTGGCTGTCAAGCATTTGTGCCATGCGGCAATGACCTGATATACAATGCCGTGACCGTCTTTGTTACAGATGCCAGCACCGGCAAGGGGATCGCCCCTGGGGCCACCGCCATAATCACCTTCCGTGCGGACACCGAGTCGCATACATTCCCGATGACCGCGGCTGACGGCGACGGTTATGCGTCGCGCTTCGATAAGGCTGGTACATTCAACATTCGCGTGTCGAAGGCCGGCTACGCGGACTGGAATCAGAGTGTCAGCGTCAGTGGCGATCGATGCGGGCACGCCATCGGCGTGAACATTCGGGCGATGCTCACGCCAGTTCAATGACGACCACCGCGCGTGTCGGACCGAGTCGCATCACAGCCAGAAGTGACCAGCTCGCTTAGCACCTCAGCGTTCGCGGGAAGCACACGCTGGAGGTTCGGCAGAATGGGATGGGCATAAAGAGAGGCCATCGCGAAGCGATGGCCTCTCTGCTTTCTATATGTTGATAAGCACAGGGCGAAGCCGGCGACGCTGGTGACCGCACGAGGCGTTGCAATGGGCGCGCTTCTTAACGCACGCCAGGCATCGTCTTCCAACTCGGTCGCGTGGGTTCGATTCCCGTTGTTGGCACTCCACGCGGAACCATGATAATGCTAAAGTGTACATGCAAATTATGCGGCCATGCACTGCGGTAGTACTGGTGGAAAGTCGTGACTCAGGATTCGTCGAGTTCGTCCGCCAAACTCTCTCCAATGAACAGACGATCGTTGGTACGTTGACACATGAGCCAGGAGGATCGCTATCCTGCTGCAGTTCACATGGGCATCCGGACGTCATAGTCATCGATCGGCAAACGGTCACGGATGTCTTTCGGAGCATACGTCGTCTTCGGCGCCGTTGGCCGACATGCGCGCTTATTGCGGCGAATGCGCAAACTGATGATGAGTGCGCGCAGTTGCTGGAGGAAGGGGCCGACGATGCGAGCACCGCACGCGACGCGCTGTTTCGCGCTCGCCTTCACGCGATGTCACGGCGAGCGCGCACGATGAACGCAGACACGCGTGTGGTGTTTGGAGACCTGATCGTCGATCGCGAGCGGCGGCGCGTGTGGAGTGGTGGCAACGTTCTCACGCTGTCGCCCCGTGAGTACGCCGTCTTGGTCTGCCTCTTTCATTATGCTCCGCTTCCGGTTGGACGAGAGACCCTAACAGAGTTTGTCTGGAGCGGGACGGATGCGCCAGCACCGAATGCAGTGGAGGTGTACGTCGGCTACTTGCGACGGAAACTGGCGTGTGGCTCGCGAGTGGTCATTAGTACCATCCGCGGAGTCGGCTACGCGCTTGCCATCAACACGGCGTCGACCCGTTGAGTCTGCTTGAGCGTCGGACTCCCTCGGCCGTATACCGATTCTGAGACGACTCTCAGGTTCGGCACATGTGTACGCTGGTGGAAGTCTGGGCACACCGGCACGTTGCGAATCAGGCCAAGGATACCCTCTTACATGGTCAGAGAGGATACGGCGAGCGACGCACGACTGCGCAGCGCGACTCGACTCACACTGTGGCCGAACACCTAACAACGCCGGAGTACCATTGTGCATCGATCAACGAAGCACGGGACGTTATGGCAAGTTCTTGTGATCGCGGCACTTGTTGGGCCTATTGCCTCGTGCGGCGATATGGCCGTGCCAACAACAACTGCTCAATTGTCGCCGTCGGCAAAGCCAGCACGAAGTATCGCCGATGTGTCAGACCCGTGCGACGATACCGTTTCGGACGATTGCCACGACTATGACGTGCAAGACACGACCGACGACTATTCCACTGACCCAGCCAACGCAGCCAGCTGGGACGCCATGGACTGCTCCTGGTGGTGCAGCACATACCCGCTTGCTACGAAGACCAAGAGCGACATAATCAATGAGCTATCCCACATCAGCTTCGCACCAGATTGCCAGAGTGTAAAAACATTCGTGCTAAACAAGGTTTACTCGGGAGACGTGCGATTCTATCCTCAGAATGACGGCAACTGGGGTGATTACCACTATTTCACTGGGCAAATGCATTTGCATACGAGCAATTTCTTGAACAGCCATGACCTAGGCATGACACTGATGCACGAAGGCTTTCACGGATATTTCCTCTCTGGGAATGAATCGGCTGCCGAGTCATTCGCCACAAGCTGCGTCACGAATTGAAACACTCATCAACGACCCTGCGGAGCATAAAATGCGCCTAAGACATACAGCAGTAATAGTAGTGGCGGTCGCCGGTGCCCTTGGCACGATCCCATGTGATGCGCGCGCCCAGAACGCAAGCGACGCGAGTGCAATTGAGCAAGCGGTGGCGACCTATCTCAAACCAAACTTTCCTGCCGGCCCGGTCGCTATCGACACGCGCGTGAAGCGGGGGCGCGTCTTGATCGATAGTCGGTCGACGCAGAGGGCTGGTGCTCTTGCTCTGGCGCTCGGCGCTGCGCAGGTACATCACGACACCATCCTGGTTTGTGGAACTACGCCGGCCGATTGCAAGCTGCGTCATGTTGAGACGCTGGTGAGATTCGAGGAGCCCGTCATCTCGGGCGATGCCGCATCATTGTTCGTGACAATTCAAACGAACACTAACATCAGGCGAATTCCCGTAGCGAGAGAGGAGAAAGAGGTCCAGCTCGCGAGGACGTCGTCGGGTTGGAAGGTCACAAAAGTCATATTGAGAGCGCAATCGTGAGAAGAGCCGCTGCTAGCTGAGCGGGAAGGCGAGAAACACAAGGCCATCGCGTTGAGCGACGGCCTTGTGTGCGCTTGGGACCTATGTGATATGGACAAACAGTAGCCAAGCTGTGCCGAGTCCGAGTCCTAGTAGCATGCGGCTGAGAAGGTGCGCCGGATCGCGAATCGCCGCGATGGCGAAGCCAATCGCGTAGATGATGGTGCCGGCGAGGAGTGCTGTGCCGAGCAGCGTTCGCGACAACGCGAAGCCGGCGACGCTCGCAAGACGGCGACGAGGTTGAGCGTGTGAGAGTTCTCGTGCTCCGCACCCTCCGCACGCAATGGCCGAGCGCGGGTTGGAATGCCCCTTCGGGCATACCCGTCGGTCATAGCTCCCGCCGCAGCCCGGACAGAACGTCGGACTGCCGGCCGTCACATGGAAACAAGTGCGACATCGCTTCATAGTGCTCCTTTCTATGGAAGCGGCTGCTTCTGACCTCCGGTGGGCCTGAGCCAGATTGGTGACCAGAAGCCGTCGCGCTGAATGCTCTTGATGTCGGCCAACCAGAAGACCTTATCCGTCGACCTGGCGATCAGGGCCCTGATCGCCCAGATGCGGTCTTCAGTCTTGGCCGCCACGAGCACCCGAAAGGACGGAAATCCATAGTGCTCTTGGACGAAGCCGGAGCGTGCCAGGCGGAGATAGCCCTCGACCTTCCTCTGCCACACGGGCATGCTCTCGGTTCCCAGGTCCACCTCGATGAATGCGCCAAGTCGTTTGGCATCGATGGTGAGTTCCACAAAGGCATCCGGAATAATGCCGCCACGGCCTGGGATCGCAGCTGTCGGCCGCTCCCACCGGACACGTGTTGCCCGCTCTGTCTCTGACATCGACAGGTACACCTCGTTGAGCCACAGTTGATGCTCGATGAAGCGCTCTGTCTCGACGCTCGCCAGCAACGGTTGTTGCCGCGGCTTCCGGGACCCTGCGAGGAAGTAGACCGCCTTCCGGCCGCCGTTGATGGTGCCCACGAAGTCGTGCACCAGATGACCCGACCGTACGAGCGCGAGCAGTCTGGTCTTCGCGCGGGAGGGTGAGTGAAACGGCGCGATTCGAGACGCCTGTTCGCGGTCCACACAGCGCAGCTCTGACAGGGCGTTGATCAGACGAACATCGCGCGGCTGGAGAATCAGTCGCGGCGTTCTAGGTGTACTCCGGTCCAAGGCCCTCCCTTCCATCCACGGCACTCGCGCTGCGCTCCAGGATCTCTCGCTCAATTGCCGCACGATCTGATGTGCAACGGCCACGAACACGTCGTGTGAGTTCGAGCGGAATGGTTGCCGGATGCCGTATCTCAGGCACGACTGCCTCGCAGAGCTCACGACCGCGAATGCGCACGACCGCGTGACGCCTCGGTAGAGTGCGAAGGTGCTCGGCCATCTGCTCGCCCCTGCCAGACCAGTACGAGACGCGGCTTGCATCAAGTCCTGAAAGCTGCAAGAACGCATGGGAGCCCATGGCAAGGACCGCAGCCCGCATCGCCGGCGAGTATTGGTCGAGGTACTGGTTGGCCGATACCACCGAGACGCCGAACTTGCGTGCCTCAGAGAGCAGAACGTCGATTCCTGCATCATAGGCCACGAGATTCTGGAGCTCGTCGCAGTAGAGGGTGAACAAACGCCGGGTCCGTCGAGCGAGGATGGCGTGCTTGAGCTTTGCAAGGAGCAGCGCGGCGAGGGTCGCTCCCTCCTCTCCGAGCCTGCCCTTCTCAAGGTTGAGCAGTACGAACGCGCCAGAATCGACTGCCTGCTTGAGATCGATCGTGCTCCTGCGCTGGCCGAGGAGGTGCCGAAAGTGCGGGTCAGCCATGTACAGACTGACCTTGTTGAGAATCGCTTCACGGTAGACCGCCTGATTCTGGGGGGACAGCCGATCAAACCGATCCTCGAAATAGCGCCGGGCCTCGCCCATCGGGGTTCTGCCAAGGCAGCGGGCCCGGAACGAGTCGCTTGTGAGCAGTGGGCTGATTTCGAGAAATGTCAGCCCATTGCTGACGAGGACATAGAGCGTGTTGCGAAGGAGCTCGTCGGTCCTCGCCCCAAGGGCATCCAGCTTCCAGCGGTGCTTGAGGATCTGGACGGTCTCGGCGATCTCCACGAACGCATCTTGCTCGTCGAGTGCCTCCAGGATGTTGATGCCGACTGACCGCTCTCGGTCCGAGGGATCGATCAGGATCGTGCGCGAGGACAGATCGGTTCCGCGTCGCTTCTCCTCGTCGGCGATGAGTCCAAGGAGGAACGGCGTGGTATCACCGTGCAGATCGAAGAATGCAAAGCCGTGTCCCGCGGCGATGTCTTGGCGGCAGAGATAGCGGAGAAGGCTAGTCTTGCCCGTGCCGGTCTTGCCAAGAATCCCGAGGTGTTCCGTGCGGTCCGAGAGCGGGATGCCGATCCTGCCTCCCCGCCCATCATCAGTTTCAGCGCGTGACCCGAGATACAGCTTCCGGCCACTGCGACGCCCTCTTCGCCAGGCCGAGAACCGATTCCAGGTTATGGTCAGCAGATTCTGGTAGCCAACTGACATCAGGACGCATCCTTGCTGTCCCCCATGTGCAGCAGGATGTGATTTCGCGCGACAACACCAACGGCCAGAGCGTCGGTCTCTACGTCACGATTTGCCAGGTCGCGCGCTGGAAAGAGGGACGCGACAATCGCCCGCACCTCTTCGCGCGTCTTGCAGGGAGGAACGGAGAACGCCCCGTAGATCGTGTCTGGAGCGAGTGTCCAGGCAGGCACGCCGATATCCCGAGCTGCCTGCAGCACAGACGCAATGACTCGAGCACGACGCGTGGTGGAGTCGGTCCCGACCTCGAGCGCGAGGGATGCCTTCGGATAATCCTCGGCAAGCCGCCGAACGAGTCCCGCCCCCGACTTGACGGCATCGTCATCCGAGTAGCGCAGGTTGCGGAGTTCTGTATGCGACAGTCGTGGTCCGATGAGCACCGCGACTCCAATCGCCAGCCGGTCCACCTTGACCGCAACCACTTCGGTGCCGGTCCCGGATCCATCGAACGATTCATGGGTCAGAGCGCCATAGAAGCTAGTGAATATCGGGGCTTGCGGTGTGCCTCTTCGAAGCAACCGCTTTGCCGCGGCGGCCAGGACCGGGTGAGGGTAGTCTCGGGCGACCTTGAAATAGAGATCGACGAGCTCCGAGTCCCCAAGCGCACGGGCCAGTGCGATGCCAAAGACGTCGTCGAACGACGTCGCCGCGTGCCTGATGGCGTTCTGGAGATAGAGATCGAGAATGCCGGTCATTGGGCACCTCCGCCGTCGATCTGACGGAGCTCAGCCGCTCTTATTTCCTCGCTCAGCTGCCCGTACAGGGGCTGATAGAACGAGGCGATCTGCCCGCGATACAGGATCTGCAACTTGAGTGCGACGATCAGCGACGGCATGTACCGGCCGCGCTCGTACCCTGCCAGTGTGCGGTCTGAAACCCCAATGATGAGTGCAGCCTGCTTGATCGAGAGCCTTCGTTCCCGACGTTCGATCGCCAAGTCGTTTCTTCTATGATTTGTTTCTCTTCTTGATATTTGTTTTATGTCTCCAATCATTGAACCTCCTTGCTACACAGCGTAGCAAGAAGAGATCAAGGAATCATCCCGCGACATTCCTCGTCAGACGACCTCATGTCCACAGCTGCTCGCCGCCGTGTGGATAAGGAAGCTCGGAGCCCGCGTCACACGTCGTTTGTCGCGGCTAGGTGCCGGAGCAACAATGACATACCCTACTGGTGTATGTCATTGCCCGACGTAGACATCGACGAATTCCGAGCGCTCTACCTGGCGCGCTTCGGCGTGGTGATCAATTCCTCACAGGCCGAGGCCAAGCTAGAGCATCTCATCGAGCTCATCACCTTGCTTTATGAGCTTGACTAGGCGTGCCGGCTATGCGACGATGACCGTCAGAACCCATCGCGCACACCCATGCAACAGGAACCCCAACATCTCCGATATTTCATCTACGCGAGAAAGAGTACCGAGGGCGAGGATCGGCAGGTTCAATCGATCGACAGCCAGCTCAAGGTGCTGACGGATTTGGCGAGCGAGAACGGCCTCGCCATTGTCGAGATCCTCCGCGAAATGAAGAGTGCCAAGGCGCCATATAAGCGTCCGGTCTTTGCTGCGATGCTCACACGGATTGGCAAAGGCGATGCAAACGGAATCCTCGTCTGGCATCCAGACCGCCTCTCACGAAACGCAGTGGACACGGGCTTGCTGGTTCACATGATGGACGAAGGAGACCTGCTTGAAGTGCGAATGCCCGGCCAAGCGCTCCGAAATACGCCTCAAGAAAAGTTCCTCTTCTCGTTGCTCTGCGGGCAGGCCAAGCTGGAGAACGACAACAAGAGCATAAATGTCCGGCGTGGCGCCACGACGAAATTCGAAGCAGGAGGTCTCGCTGGGCAGGCGCCGGTCGGTTATAAGAATGACCGCAATACCAAGACGGTGGTGAAGGACCCGGAACGATTCCATGTGATCAGGAAGGCGTGGGAGCTCATGCTCAGCGGGGTATACACGGTTCCTGAAGTCGGCCGCTGGCTAGATCGAGAGGGTTTCACGACGATGAAGCGCAAGAAGACCGGCGGCGGTCCCCTCGCCACCTCTGCGTTGTATGGGATGTTCGACAATCTGTTCTACGCTGGCACCATCAAGCGCGAAGGGCGCAAAATACTCGGCCGGCACGAACCGATGATCACGATGGCCGAGTTTGACCGTGTTCAGTCAATCGTCCATCGGCGCAATGCACCACGTCCCAGCAAGCACGTGTTTGCTTTCACCCGTCTCTTTCGCTGCGGGGAGTGCGGGAGCATGATCACCGCCGAGCGAAAGTCGAAGATTCTCAAGTCGACGGGGGCAAGGACGGTTTATACCTACTATCATTGCGCTCATCATCAGAGGCTGGCGGCATGCTCACAGCGCAGCCACGTGACCGAGAGCGAGTTGTGGAGCGGGATCAAGGCGGCCCTCAAGCCCTATGCAATTTACAAGGAATTCTCCGACGAGGCCGTGCGCATCATTCGGGAGCGCATTGTGAAAGGCGATAACTCGGCCGACGCTGAGCATACACGACTCGAGAAACAACTTGCGGTCACGCGCGGAGAACTCTCTACACTGACTGACCTCCGCGTGCGAGGCCTAATTCCTGATGAGGAGTTCTGCGAGCGGCGCGCGAACCTCATGGTTCAACATGAGGAGCACCAGCGACTGCTTCGTGCTCTCCCAAGACCGGAGGAGAAGCTGCACCGCGCGGAACAGGCGTTTGTCCGCTTAAGGGAGCTAGATACTCGGTTGGAGAAAGCCTCGCCAGAGCAACGCCGAGCGCTCCTCGCTGCTGTGTGTTCGAACCGAACGATTCTCAACAAAAAACCCGCATTTAGCGGGGATGAACTGCTTGCTGAGGTCGCAGGCTTTCAATTGCAGCACGAAGCAGCATTTCGCGTGTTCGAACTGAGCAAAACGGCTGCGGGAGTGGTGCAAGATGGGCCTCTCGCACCCCTCTTTAGCCTTTGGCTGCGCGTGGTCGACCATGTTACGAACCGATTTCTTTCTGGGGACATCGGGTCTGCAGTAGAGCAGGATGGTGAGGCAGTAGGGCGCGCCGAGCGAGGATCATCCTCCCCTGACGGTCACTCAGAAGATGCCGATTCTGTGCAATTGATACAGGAATTGGTCGCGCCTGATCACGAGGAGACGTTCGAAGAGGCCAGGGATCGCAGGCTCAGGAGACAGCTCTTCGAGGATCGCGTCTACTTCGAGCGTGAGGCCCAAAAGCTCGAGGAGAAGCGGAAGGCTGCCTAGTCCTTACTCTTCCAGAGCAGCTTCTCAACCCGCTTTTCCCGGTACGTTAGCCAAGCCAAAGATCCAACTGAACGGGTCTGAGTGAAGCGGCTCTACAAGATCGAGTAGATTGCTGATGCCCGCAGTTCGCACCGATGTCATGTCGATGCTATCTTATAAGTACGATGACAAACCTTTACTCCAACACATGTACGGCGTGCGGCTACGACTGCAGCGGCCAACAACTCGGTATTCCCTGTCCCCGCTGTGGTGGGGGTCAAATGCGAGTAGCGTTTATTGCGCCAATGACAGTCTCAGCAGGCAGTACAGTGGAATTCCCGGTGTACTCTACTGATATCAAGCGTACAACGATTAAGCTGACAAATGATTCCAAGGTCACTCTCGCGGCCGAGAAGACGGAGTACCCTTTTGCTCAATTCAAGAAGATCAAGAGGACAACTGCAAAGAACTACGTCATCATACGACCGTGCCGCGACCGCAAGAGACTTGATGTGATTTTTGGGCGCCAGGCGGACAAGGCGATACACTCCCACTACGCCTACGCGGCCCAGGCGCGCCAGGTGTTCGTGCGCAACGTTGGTGGAACCATGGTGGAGCGTACCCTTGCTTTCAGTGGTGAGACCGGGGCTTTTGTGCCTCTTCACGATGAGATCCGTGACAGCATTACTAACACAACCCTGCGCTTAACCTTTGCCCTACTAAATAATGAGATCGTCATAACAGACGTTGCCTTCACTGATGGGTCTGACGCTGGCTGACCTCCTATCACGTCGGACGACAGGTTCAAACCGTTCTGCTAGGGTCGTAGAGTTCTCTATAAGCAGCAAAAAAAGCCCCATGGTCACGGGGCTTTCAACATGTCAAGGCCCGACAATCCTCGTCAGACCAGTGGTGGGCCACTCAGGACGAAGTGCGCAACGTTGTGGCAAAATCGGCCGTTCGGGTCGAAACTGATCCCATTCCCAAAATCGCCTAGAAATATTGTCCTCCAGACTGCCTCCACAGTATGGGATAGATGCAGGCTAGTCACCCCGCGACATTCCTCGTGAGACGGGTAGATGAGGTGTCGGACGCGTCGGCACTTAAGGCTGTCGTACCCAGGTCAAAGTATCGAGAAAGTGCGCAACGCCAGAGGCAAAATCAGCATCGCCGTCGCCCTGACGAACGAGAATAGTTGAGAGCGTTGCTGACGTGCCGATATCGGGCAAATAGTAGACAGTACTCGCATGACGTCCGAGAGGATTCGGATCGAGATGCTGAATTGATGCGGCCGCTCCGGCTATCATCGTTTGATCGAGAGACGCCTTGGGAACTTTGGCCAAATACCGGAGAAAGGTCGTCCGAGGCACGGAGTAAACGTCCACCTGAAAGTCGTTAGGAGCATTCTCCACAACCACGGTATCAGCAAAGGACGCCAGCGCGTTCGTTGGTTGCAAGTCTGTCGGTAGGCTATTGGCCTGAGCTTCTTCACGATCCGTTTCGCTCCAGGTGGATGGGATTGACCCGTCGAATAGGGGTGTTGAAAACTCTTTGTATGAGATCGCGGCCGGTGACGTAGGTGCCGGCGCGCTACTCTGCGGTTGCGAATAGCAACCACCGGCTAGTAGCAAGAGCCCGGATATCATCAACGTGTGTCGTAATGTCATAGCGTGATTTCCTCAGAAGGGTACAACGGAGAGTATCACGCCTGGGAGGTTTCGTCATTGTGCGGCTCATACAGCAAAGGCCGGGGCGAACGCCCCGGCCTTGCACAGAACAGGGTGCTGACCGCTACCTACCCGCGAGCACCTGGTAAATCGAAAAGTGATAATGAGCAGCATCAAAGGAGGCGTAGAGTACGGTGCGTCTTCCGACCGTACCCGCCTTATAGTTCGACTCTATCACGTCAACGCCATCGATGCTATCTCTGGAGTCACGATGATACGCGACGATTGTCATTGTGTGCGGCCAGGAAAGCTGAACCACGTTACCTGGAACGGCTGACCGAAGGCTGCCTCGAGTGTCGCTCCCGTTCACGACCGAGACCTGCTTGCTGCCGCCACCGGTGAGATAGTAATGGTAGCCATAGCCGCCGTTATCGGTTGCAGGCAGCGTGGCCGCACCACCACTCGCCGCAATGACAATCGCCCGCGCGAACTCCTTGCAGTCACACTGGACTGCGGAGGGGTGATTCTTGCATTTCGCGTCGGCCGCTTTCGAGCCGCGTAGGTCGGAGTAGGGGCTTCCTGCGTACATCTGAATTGCCGTAGCGGCGATCGCCGCATTTCGCTGGGCTTGATTCAGGCCATACCACGTGGATTTCGAAACAGGCCCCGCGGGCAGGTGCACAGAGGCACTATTCCCTTGAGGGTTATACGTGAGCGGCATCGGACTGACAGCGCCGGGCTGCGGATTCCCGGTCGATGCTGCCAGTGCCAACGGACTCAGGAGTGAGGTTGTTTCGGCTTGTTGAACTGGTGCTGTTATCTCCTTACCGACACAGCCAACGATCAGACAGGTGCTGATCGATGCTGCGAGGCGGAACATCGTGGGCATCGGACCCTCTACTGCTAGCGCCGTGCTGCACCCGATCAGCACCGCGTGAAAAATGGTTGCGCCAGCCGCGACGATCCGGGGTATGAGGAGATTGGCGGGGCCACACTAAGGACGAATACGGCGCATGAGCAGCAACGCTCGAAGATGCACAGCACGGCAGAGGTCGCCCTGAGTACGGCGAACTCGTCCGTGCCCTTTTGGGCCTGCTTCGAATGAGCCCTCGAACGGCCTCACAAAACGCTGTTGTTCCTCCATCTCCTTTTCTAAGGAGAAATACGTTGGTTCGCCGGTAGCGATCCCAATGAACGGGCTCCGTCGGCTAGGGAGGCGAGTCGATTGCGAACTCGCCTCAGCCAACGAGACGCCCGTAGTTCGTGCTCCCAGATCGTCAGCGTATGCACTCCCAACGCGCGGAGTGCGCGCTTCGAGCGCACGTCGCGGCGACGATTGCCTTGTATTTTCTCCGCCCAGAAGTGTGTGCGGGTTTTTGGCATGCGTCCGCAGGTTGAGCAGCCATGCCAGAAGCAGCCATGAACAAAAATCGCTAGGCGCGAGCCTGCGAAATAGAAGTCAGGCGTGCCCGGAAGGTTCGCGTGCCGCCGCCAGCCATGCACACTGTTCTGGCGGAGGGCTGCAATAACTGCCAGCTCCGTTGACTTGTTGCCACGTGCTTTCACGCGGCCCATGCGCTCTGAACGCTCTTGCTGCGTGAGGGGATCCAGTCGTCTCTGCGCAACCATTGTGTCTCGCACCGCCGGAAGAGATTGCCAGGAGCTTAGCTTGCCACGTCCTCGACGATCACTCCGAATGAAGTCCCGATTCTGGTTTTCCGCGCTCATGACCTCCGGCGCTCATAGGCACTGCCACCGCTGATTTCGAAAGACGGGTTCATCGGCCCCACGGTCAATAGCTCACCCATAGTCACGCCGGCAATGTCTTGCCGTTTGACGGATTCAGACTGAAGATCTCCTGGGCATGGAAAGGCATCTCAAGGGGAGCTGGAAGCAGCGCGCTTGACGGCAAGCTCTCCGGCGCAGGCAGGACGCGTGGCGGCGCCGCCAGCCGTTGCCCAGCTACGAGCTGCGGCCGCGCCGCCGAAAGATGCTGACTCAGGAAGGCGTGCAGCGGGATGGCGATTGCTCTTGCCAATATCGGCGGCACGGCGTTGCCGATCTGTCGCGTCACATGCAGGCGCGCTCCGGAAAACATATACCAGTCTGGAAAAGACTGAATGCGCGCTGCCTCACGCAGGGTGTAGTAGCGAAAGCGAGTCCCATCTCGAAGAGTATTCTCTCCGCCCGGGACTCCGTGGACTCCTGCCTTTATTGTCTTGGACGTCCAATCGAGCTTACTCCCACGATGTCCTTTGTAGGACCGAGCACCGGGGATGAGCCAGTGATGGTCAGTGCATCCTTCTTCCCGGGTTGCAGGCTGCGTAAGGCTGTCAACTGCGTCCCGAACCGTAACCCAGGGAAGAGTGTTCTCGCTCGCGTTAATGACCACTCGCTTAGGAAATGGTAGCCGTCTAGGTATGGGTAGGCTATGGCGTCGCCAGTACGAACCGTCTGCCATCGTTCGAATCAGAGCGTGGCAGCTGTGTGTTGGCTCAGGGAAAGGAAACCGCGGGAGGTTCGCGCGAGTTGCTATTAGAATGACTCTTAGGCGATTCTGCGCCACGCCATAATCTGCCGCATCCACCAGGCGCCACGTAACAGTGTATTCGGCATCTGCATTTAGTCCAGCGCGGTACGTCTTTATTCGCTTGTAGTGATCACGCCACGACTCGTTCTTACGTGGTGCAATCGACGGGTTCTGGAGTTGAGCGAGAATGTACTCCCAATACGGAAGGAACGACGCTCGTAGAATACCGCGGACATTCTCAAGTACTACACACGTGGGAGACAACGCACGAATCGCCCGGAAAACCTGGGGGAACAAGTTCCTGCCGTCGTCATGGGCCTTGTGGCTTCCTCCCAGGCTGAAGGGCTGACACGGCGCCCCGCCAGCAAGAAGCCTGACAGGGCTCACGATCTCCGCCCAATTGACGCTGTGAATGTCACCTTCATGCACAGTCCAGCCAAAGGTCGTGGAGCGCTGCGAGCCCAGGCGCAGAGTCGCACACGCGTGAGCATCGACTTCATAGCTGTGCGTAGGACCGAAGCCGGCGTCCCTCAAACCGAGTGCCATTCCGCCGGCTCCGGCGAACAGTTCGATATCAGTCATCTGCCATCGGTTATCGTCCAAATCTGCAAGGAGGCTTGAACTTTCCATTTAATTTCGGCGCCCAACGCTGGGCGTCCCGCCCCGAAGCCAGCGGCGTTTCTGAACCTCCAATACTCGCGAGGATAGGCCCAACGCACAAGTGTTTATTCCGCCGCCTTATCGAGGCTTGCGAGGATCCGGCCAGAGGGGGAAATTCCGCGCTCTTCGGACTGTCACGCAACCGCATAAGTGTGTCGCATGCGCAAGTTCCGCCACGACATTGAGGCTCGAAGTGTTGCTCAGTACGCGAGGCTCTTTGAATCGCGGGGTGTACTCCGCCCCTCAGACCCACAGTGGTATCGCGGCGAGGGGCGAAGCAGACAGCGACGGGCGCTGCTTCCCTCCATTGCGAGAAAGCCCCCTCGCGTGGGGGAAGAATGGGCGATCTACCAGCGCTTTCGCCAGAGCGCTGCGGCGTTTCTACCGCACGCCAACCTTGCTCCCTGGGATTGGATGCTCTATATGCGTCACTACGGCGAGTACACGCGGCTGCTGGATTGGTCCGAGAGCGCGTTGGTGGCACTCTATTTCGCGGTGGAGGACATCCATGCTGAGCGCTTCGATGGAGTCGTCTGGTGTCTCGATCCACTTCGCTTAAACGATTTGGCAGGTCACGGGCGACGTATTCACTGCGCGGGTCTAGACACGGAGCTGGACTATTACACAATCGAGTCCGTCCATGCATCAACCGACGCAGTCGCATACGCGCCAGTAGCGCTGATTGCACAGCGCTCCTTCCCACGGCTAATTGCACAGCAAGGCGTGTTTACTGTCACACACAGGCAGCAGGTGGCGCTCGATGAGATTGGCGAGCCGGAACTGTTAGCGCGAGTCCGAATTCCGTCCGCGGCAAAGGCCGAAGTGCGCGCTTCGCTAAAAGCACTTGGCATGACCCGTCTGTCTCTCTTCCCAGAGCTGCAAAGCCTAGCCGCGAGGGATTGACGAATGCGCGAATTTAAGATCACACCTCTTCCCCGCAGCGAGACACGAGTTGATCGGCTGATAGAAGCTCTTGGCCGTTTCGATCTTCAGCCCGATTATCAGAGGCAGTCAGATATTTGGAGCGAGGAGAAGCGGCAGCTATTCGTCGACTCGCTGATTAATGGCTACGATGTTCCCAAGCTCTATTTTCATCGGCTGCCAGAGCAAAACGCCGAGACTCCTCAGTACGCGATCATTGATGGCAAGCAGCGCCTTGAGACGATCGACGCCTTCTTTCGTGGCAAATTTCCACTGAGCGATGATTTTACGGATGCGTCGATGGAGTCGGAACCTGACGCAGCTGCCGGACTGACCTACACGGCGCTCACGCAGAAGTTTCCAACTCTCGCGGCCCGCTTTGAGCAGTATGAGCTCGACATCATCGTCATCGAGACGCTGGACGAGGGAATCATTGAGGAATTGTTCTCAAGGTTGAACGAAGCAGTGCCTTTGAACGCACCAGAGAAGAGAAACGCTCTCCGTGGAGCGATGCCGCCGATAATCAGACGCCTTGTGGCGCGTCACACGTTCTTCGGAAGTCGCTTGCCGATAGAGAATACCCGGTACAGGCAGTACGATTTGGTGACAAAGTTTCTCTTTCTAACTGATAAGACGGATTTTGTTTCAACGAAGAAACGTGCACTGGATGAGTTCGTGAAGAGCTACCGAGATGCCAGGGGGAAACCGGTCAGGGTCGCGCGCGCACGCAAGCTGAACCATCAAGTGAGCGAGGTCCTGGACCGGATGGCCGCCATCTTTGCTGAACAAGACGAACTCTTGATTTCGGTTGGCCTAGTGACTGTCTACTTCATGGCCTTCCTTCTTGCTGCCAGGGACCATAAGCTCGCGGAGAAGCTTACACGTCATCGACTTCTGGAGTTTGATCAGGTGCGAAGACACAACCGGATGATACTGCGAACACAGCAGGCCGCTATCGCCCGCGGCAGTAGCGTCGCTCCAACACGAGGCAACAGGGAACTAGCGATTTTCGATCGTTTAATGCAGAGTCCGAATGATGGACAGGCGCTAGAGTATCGCTATAAGATCCTACGCGCATTCCTGTTTGAGCGCCGCTTCAGCGAGGCCTTGCCCAGGGAGCTGCGTCAACGCATCGGTGACGGCTAGTCAGCGCCTGGGAAATGTAGGGCGTGCCAGAATGCGTCTGCATATGTTCAAGCATTCGGAAGGTTGACGAGTTATTTCATGACAGCACCATACTCTTCGTTGGCGAGACGCGGAAAATGAAAGATCTGCGTAAGGCCCTCAACAAGGAGCAAACTCCGAAGCAGGGTCCCGTAGACCCCATCGCTCTGTTCCGGAGTCTCAAGATCCGGTCTGGGAGCCCAATCAAGGAAATATGGGCGCCCCAAGCGGAAGCGCTTCAGGAGTGGCACAGGGTGCGCGAGAAGGAGGATGTACTCTATCAGCTCAAGACGGGTGCCGGTAAGACCCTGATCGGTCTTGTCACCGCACAGTCATTGGTGAACGAGAGTAAATCGCGAGTTATCTACTGCTGCGCGACCAATCAGCTCGTCGAACAGACGCGAGAAAAGGCTGAAGAACTTGGTATCCCGACGGCCACCTACATGGCCGGAGCCTGGGACAGGGCCGAGGTGCATCAGCGCGCGCAGGGGCCGGTCATCACTAACTACGCCGCCGTATTCAACGGTCGAAGCATCTTTGCACGCGAGGCCTTTGCTGCCATCGTGTTCGACGATGCTCACACCGCTCATGACGCTATCCGCGATGCGTTCACCCTGTCGATCGACCGGCACATACATTCCGGGCTATACGACGCGATCGTTGGACGCGTGGCAAAGTACTTCAGGAACGTGAATCGCGGGTACGTCTTTCAGACGGTACTGGATCAGACGGATCCGAGCACAGTCCTGATGGTGCCTCTCTTCGAGGGGCAACGGCACGCCGACGCCTTCACTGAACTGCTCCAGAAGCATAACGTAGAAGAGCAGCGCGATCTATGTTTCCCTTGGGGTCATTTAGGGGGACGAATGCCAGATCCTGTCATCACTCCGGGCGGTCGAGCTGGTGACACCGAGCGTCTATTCCTCATAGCGAAGCCGGAGGACATCGACGAGGTCGCTCGCGAGTGGGCAGAGACGGCAACTCGCGGCCTGAAGACGGTGATCATGGTGCCATCGAGCCGAACTGCCCAGTTGTGGGCCCCGCACGCAGAGCTGTTCAGCAGCAATGCCGGACACGAACGCATCAAGAAATTCCGGAGCTCAGAGGATGAGCGTTTGATATTCGTCGCGCGCTACGACGGTATCGACTTGCCGGACGATGCTTGCCGAGTGATGATTGTTGACGGGCTGCCTGGCGGAATGTCCCTACTGGACCGGTTTTTTGAACAGCACCTGGAGCGCACGGGAATTAGCGACGCGAAGATCGCGTCTCGTTTCGTTCAGTTGCTCGGTCGCACGAGTCGTGGTATGTCCGACTACGGCGCCGTCTTCCTGCTTGGCAAGCGTCTGCTCGACTGGGTCCTTCCGCCTGTACACCGAGCGATTTTGCCGGAGCATGTTCAGAAGCAGATCAGTGTCGGCGAGCGTTTGTCCAACCTTAGGGACTTTACGGCGCGCGAGCTCGTTGAACGCTGCTTGGCGCAGACGGACGAGTGGAACGACGTGTACGAAGACGCGATGGACACGGCGATCGTTGAACCCGAGCCGTCGTCATCCGACCGGCTAAAGGCAGAGAAGCTCGCGCGAGCGGAACGGACGGCATCCGAAGAGATATGGGACGAAAACCCTGAGCGGGCTTCACGCGTGCTGGGGAACATTCGGGTGGAGGCTTTCGCCCATGAGCGCAGCCTCGGTGCGTGGCTGTTGCATTGGCAGGCCTTTGCGACCCAACTCGCCGGAGACCAGACACTCGCGACGCAGTTGTACAGAGAGGCGGCAAGCGCCAAGCGGGATGTGGGCGCGCTTCCGGGTACCGCGACCACCGAAGCGAAGGAAGTGGATGCACATTCTGCGCAAGCAAGGACGATGGCGGAGACGTTTCGGAAGCGAGGTGCTCCACGCGTCGCAAAGGACCTCGAAGCGGTTGAGGAGGGCTTGCGCAACGGAGCGGCGACAGCCGGAGTACATGAGGAGGCGATTCGCCTGCTCGGCGAATACCTCGGATATGACGCGTCTCGTCCGGAGAAGGAGACCGACGGTAAGGGGCCGGACGGACTGTGGGCATCGCCGACCAGCGGCGAAGTAATTGTATTTGATGCGAAGACCAAGAAGGTGAACAAGTCCTACGACAAGGACCTAATCGGCAGGTCAGCGCAGCACGCGCTGTGGGCGAAGAAGGAGTACCCCGATACTGAACGATTGCACTACATCGTTGGCCCTCGAGTGCCGGCGACGCCGCAATCGACCATTCCGACCGGACTGCGCATCATCGCGCGTGAGGAACTTGCGCGCGTTGCAAACGAGCTTGCCGCCGTATACCTGCGTGCCGAGCAGCGCGGATTACCTCTCTTCCACTCCGCAGAGATTCAGGTCGGCCTCGACGAAGCTGGATTGACATGGAAAGCGCTGCCAAAATCGTGGGATAGTGTTCGACTCGACGCGATCTCGTGACGGTCGCTTTGCCCAGTTGACGCTGCGAACGGCCGCGACAGTGGAGCTTTTGAGTAAGCCTGGTCGCTCCTCAGAAACAAGGCGATCTACTGTGGTCATTGGTAGGCTGGTGCCTCAGGAGGTGCGATCCTCAGCGCGCCGTCGATGCAGTGAGATGTTCTGGGTGGCAATAAGTGACAGTGCGACCAGCAGTATGCTCCCTCCAAAGTAGAGCAGGTCCGCCGGCCCGCTGACGGTAATCCTAAACGCCTGTTCAAAGAGGTTCACAATCAGGATCATCATTACGACCTTGCCGATCTGCGACTTTAGTTCGCCGACGCTGTCAACTTTCAACCAGTTTGGGCGCGAGTCCTCCGTGCGGCCAGCCGGGTCCAGTTTACTTATGAATAGCTCATACGTGCCCATCGAAAATATCAGGAGAACAATCGCAAACATGTAGTTGTCAATCACTGGAATGATGCTGACCATGACGCCTTTGTCGTCAGCAGGAGTCGCCTGAAGATGGCGAACGCTACGAGCGAAAGAAGTGAGTGCTTGCAGCAGCTCCAGGCACCCCTTGAGAAACATCACTATGGCTGCCAGCATCGAACCGACGACAGCGAACAGGACGAAGAAACGGCAGTTGAAAAGAAGGCTCTCAAAGACCTGTTCGAGCAGTCGCATACGACCGGCTCGCGGCGAAAGGCCGACTGGGTCATCGTGCTTAGAATCGTATGCAATCGCTGCCGAAGCGACACCTGGTGATGTGGGAGAGGTCATTTGGCTATTGTACCTGGAACGAGACCTGATTCGACTGACTACCAGCTGCCGGATCATTATTCACCCTGGCGTACCACGTGCCAACGGCATCCAGAAATTGTGATGGGCTGGTTCTGCGACGAGTGCGTGACAGAGGTTACCGAGCTGATGACGGGAGCGTCGATGACGATGTCGAGCTGAACTCCCTGAATGGCACTCCCAGAGACGTTGATGCCGTTGTACAACGAATCGACAAATAGCCAGTTGTCTTTATAACTACCGGCGGCACTCGGGACTTGCATCGGCACATTGAACTGATATGATCCGCCCGCGGAGACCGATGGATTGACCGGAATGGACGCGTGCGATTGGCTGGAGGGTCCATTCAGGTACAGCAGCTGATACTTTGGCGTCCAGGTGCAGGCGCCGCTATTAGTGAGCGACCACTGCATGGGAAAGGCTGAGCCTGGATTCAAGTGCTTGCCAATCGGAAAGGTTTGGAATGCTAGAGAGGCGGCAGAGTTGCAAGGTGCGGTGAAGCTCGCCGTGACACCTCGTGCTTGATCCATGGTGACCTGGCACGTAGTAGCGGTCCCGGTGCAGGCGCCAGACCAGCCAGTGAACGTGTGATTGGTAGCAGGCGTCGCAGTGAGGGTGACGGACGTGCCGCTGTTGAACGAGGCGCTGCATCCGGAGTTGCCAGGAGCACCAGCGGTGATCGTGCAGCTGATCCCACCAGGACTTGAGCTGATCGATCCGTTGCCGGTGCCGCTTCCCGCAACGCTGAGCACATACTGCTTGATGGGAGGTGCCGTTACATCAAACGGATCAGAGGTCGCAGCGGAAAGCCCGGACGCCGCGGCGACAACCGTATATCCCGTACCGGGCTTGCTTATGGAAAGGTCGCCAAAGATTGCAATGCCATTGCTGCTTGTCTGATAGGTGGATCCGACAAGGGTAGCACCAGTGGGGTTGTTTCCGAGCTGTGCGGTGATGCCTGTCGGCAAGGCATAGGTCACCGGCAGGCCAGCGGCATCCCGAATTTCAACAACCATCGGCGATAGCACCTGCTTCGCAATGCCCGCTTGCGGCTCCGCAGCAATCGTAAGTTTGGTAGGCACACGACTAAGCGTACGGAGGAGCGACAGGAGCTTCGGGTGCTGCTCGGCAACCTGCATGTGGTCGTAGCCGCTCAATTGAATCACGTCGGCAAACGGCGGCCCCTCTGAGGAAGCGACAGCAACAGTGCCGTCATTAGGAGACTCGGCACGAGGCACCAGGCGATCAAGAATGCACTCGCCCTGATTCAAAATTGAAGAGCTCGCCTTGTCAGGGGCAATCTGCGAGGCGAATGCACTCACGCGATCAGTGAGTAACCTCTCCTTCGGCATCAGCGCCTGAATGAATCTGCTTCCTGACCAGAGATCCTGTGCTCCAGGAGTCCCAGTGATGAACTCCACAATATCAGTCCACAAGTTTGGCACGTACGGGTGGCACGCAGTAACGGCCAACTGTTGATCTGTTTTAAGATTGGGGTTCGCGAGCCCGGTGCCGTTCCACGGCGTGTCCAGGGCCGACGTGCTGATCGACTGCATCGTCGGATACCGCATGAGCCACACCTCATAACTGCTGAGAGTCGGCTGCAACCCGAGCTCATTGATGAGGCTTGCCCATACGTCGAGCTCAGGCGAGTACTGATCGAATGACGTAGAATGAAACACGTCGTCCAGAAACGGCGCACAGTACCGCATCCGCGCCTGCCAACCGTGAATCAGAACGAGAGGCGTCTTGCTTACATCGGAAAGTGTGCTCCGGTCGGGTGGTCGATAGAAGCGCTCCTTTTCGTCAGGGCAAGTAACGTCCGACGACATGAGACTAAAGCTGGCCGTGAGTGCAGATGAGTCAAAGACGCGCAGTGTCGCTGTAGTTAGAGGGCGGTTGTCGGCATCATGCTCGACAAATAGCGACTCCGGACTGTAAGCAAGCGCGTACTTCTGTCCGGCACTTGTACCGCTCCCCAACACGCTCAACACCATGTTGCCGCTTCCCAGAGCGACATAATCAAACGCACCTGTCAGCCGCACCCCAAAGCCCGGAGATCCATCAACGCGCGAACTAGCCGGCGCTACCAATGCCCCCACGGGTGGTGAGATACTGATCTGCAGCGTCGATGCACCCTGCACCTGCTCCCCCGACACCCGCAGCCCTGTCTCACTAACGCGAATCACAGTGCCAGGTGGAAATGCCGTTGCCGGCACCAACACGCCGGAGCCATACCCGACGTGCACGCCCGTTGCAGCTGAGGACAGCGTGAATGCGGAGTCCGCTGACGGATACAGGACGACTAAGTGTGCGACAGCGTGAGCCGCCCCTGACGTAGCCACGATTTGCGCGGCGCCTCTCGCGATAGCGGAGACGAGACCCGCAGCGCTGACTCGCGCAACCAGAGTATCCGTTGCAAACCACGTGACCGCCGAAGTAAGGGCGATCCCGGAGGTATCGCGCACAGTAGCCTCAAGCTGGACAAGGCTCCCGACAACTAGCGACGCGGTGTCTCTGTTAAGGAGAATCGAGGTAGCGACCGGTGCTGGTGCGGCGATGTCGCGTGGAAACTGACATGCCCCCAGGAGCGCCACAACGCCGAGCAATACAGCATGTCTCACAGAGCGGCGCTTCCCGCACACGAACGGCATACGTCCTCCTTAAGCTCAACTAGACAAGGCACCCGCGCACGTGATACGCTTGACTCAATGAAAGGTACCAATCCCGACCAATCCATAGAAGCGCGTGGTCGTGCCGCAAGAGAACCAACGATTCTTCACGCCGTAGTCATAGCAGTTCTGACGAGCGTGTTGCAATGCCTCTTGGCCATGCCATTGGCAGTCTGGTGCGAGAGGCAGCTTAGAGCGGGCTTCGATACCGGCGCGCTTGGCGTGTTAGCTGATGCTGACGTCATCCTGGTAGCCGCGGCCGGCACAATCTTCGCCGTGCCCCTGAACTACCTGTTAGCGCGAAGCGTACAAGGACGAGGTGAGCGAGCCGTCATACACGTAGCCATAGCCCTTATGTGGGCAGGAATCGCGGCAGGACTTTACAACGGCCAAGGATAGGAGCACAGCTTCACCGCGATCCGAGCTGACGGCAAATGGGCACCCACCAATATGCAACAAAGAAAGCCGTGCGCAAGAAGACCGTAGCTAGCGTAGTAGGACAAGGGCGGCCACTGAAGGGTTGCGAGTGTTCACGCACACATGGTGCGGGAAGCGCCGCGGGAACTCGCACAATGTCCGCATATTGTGGGTGCGCGACGCGCGAGAGGGGCCGTCCTCAGAAACGAGGTGACTTAAAGGGGCGAGGCTTAGAAAATCTTAAGGCACGGCCGCGCGCCTGCGAGCTGCTATTGACTGTGCGTATAGGGCGATGCATGTTAGCTCACTCGGACGCGAGGCCGCGGAGCGCCATGAGTACACTTCTCACCGGCGGGCATTCGTCGAGTACGGGCGTCGCGGCCGCTTCAACGTTGTTGTTGCTGAAGGACGTGTCTCCTCCTGAGTTCTGGCCAAGCGGCCGCTGCAACTGATGCGACGGGGCTACCACATTCGCTCACGGACGATGGTTACCTCGAGTCCGACCGCTATTGTTGTAATGCTTCTACTCACTGGCGTCCACGGAGACGGCCAAGTGCCGCAGATTACGGTCTCTCGCCGTGGCGACTTCTGGATCTACAGTTCACCCGCAAAGGACTTCCAGTGCTTTGGACGCGTGAGTGAATCAAAGACTGATCGTGCCCGAATTGGTGCGGGGCTCGGAGCCACATTCCTGAAGCTGTTCCAAGTCGATGTCGGTGGTAGCGCAGTCGTTGCCAGTTCAACAGTTCGCGGGGTGACTGCCGAAGCAGCGACGGCCTATGATCTCGAGCTGTTGGGCTGCCTCCAGCGGCTTACCACGGCCTCAACGTCTCCACGCGAGGGCCAGCACCGGCGAGCTACGGTGGCGCACCCTCGAGATACGGTGGTGCACCCTACAGTCCTTAGCATACCGGCATTCATGAGGGACGTTTATAGAGACGACACTACGCCGGCTGCTATTGATGCGTGGGCGCGACACATTGCTAGGCCGTTTGTCCTGGGGATGGCGGCAGGAAAGGAGTACGAGACATGCAAGACGCCGATCGATGGCACCTTGGCGTCAATCTCAGCAGTGCGCAGCCAGATTGAGGATCCAATAATTGTTCGCCCGGATTCCTTCCACGCACCAGTCAGACTGATTCAGGGAACCTTTCTACAGACGGCAAGAAACTTTGCGGGGGTTATCGACGATCTGCGCCTGTGTTTTCCGCGACGCTTCATGGATGCGTAATGGTGGCTCGACGACGAGAGGAAGTCACGATATCTCAAGCGGTAGGACGCGTCGCTTTACCAGTCAGGAGCGTCGGAGGTCGCGCGTGCGGTGGTGTCCGGCTAGTCCTATCCAAGATGGTAGTGTCCTTCTGTATCATCGCCCTGCAGGTATACGCATCGCGCCTGCTCGCTCAGCAGGCGCCAGCGAGCACAAGCCCGAAGCCGGCCGCCGACGCAGCGGCCCGAGCCCGAGCTGACACAATAGGCCTGCTAGCCACCTTGGCTGGAACTTTAGGTGCGCGTCTTACTGCAAGCGAGTCAGACACTAGCCGCACGGCCACGCTACAACACCGAATCGCGCAGGATTCCCTGCTGACGGTGATGCGCCGATTGGGTGCGCTGCAAGCTCAGCAGAGTCTTGAGGACGCGCAACTCGCGACGCGCGCTTCAGATTCCGCGAAGGTATTGACGGCGAGGCTCAATACACTGGATGCGCAGAGCAAGGATGTCGCGGTGCAAAACCAGCGCTTATCGCTCCAACTCCAGATCGAACAGGCAAATAAGCAGCGTCGAGAGGCAGACATTCGTCTGTTCTCGGCACTGCGAACGCACGTGACGGAATGGAGACGGCTAGGGGATGTTGCCGAGTCACTCAGCGCTTTGGCGCAAAACCTGTTGCTATTTCCAGAGGGTGGAAAAGGCTTCACCGAGCGGCTTCAGAATCTCACTCAATGGCTTGGCTTCGGTGTCGCGGCGGTCGGGGCGTACGTAAGTGGAAGCCGAAGTGCTGCGACCGGTGCCCCCATGGCGACAGCAGGTTTGACCCTCTCAAGTATCATGCAGAAACTCGCATCTGATGACGGGCGCATCCATGATCTGTCGGTCAATGTTGCGAGAAATGTCGGCTTCACCGAGGAGGTAAGAAGTTTGGCGCAACTAACACCCTCTTTCTCACAGCATGCGGCAGAGTTGGAAAAGGTGTTGAATGGAGCTAGCTCCGATACGCTGCCATCGTCGCAACAGCTGGCGCAATACTATTCGCTCGTGTCAGAGCAGCGGTCGATCTATACCGCCCTTTCCCTTGTGGCGGCAAAGGGAGAGTTCTTGAGCGCCACATTCGGTCAGCTAATCGCACCGGGGAGCAAGGACCCACTGAGTCACCTGATAAACAAGGCGAAGCAAACGGCGGCAAGCTGGTATTCTGATGAGCCCGCGCTCTTGGAGCCGTACGAACACTTTCGACTGAAACAGGAACAGCTGACAACGCACTGAGATTGGTGAGACGCACAACGATGGCACTGTAGCAGTTCGAGGGTGCGGCAATGACGAGTGGTCAGCGACTAACGGCGTCCAATCCGAGTGCGGCTTCGAATCAGAGCGTTTCCGAGGAGCTGAGCGTGTCTAAGGCCGCACGCACGGCGACGGCCGCAGTTGGGACCGCCCCTGCGGGCGCCGTCGCCTGCCGTTCCGCGTCTTCCTGCGTTCGACCGGTGCGGGTGCCGTAGTACACGCGATGCGTATACTTGCTTCTGCGGTGGCGAATGAGGATGGAGCGATCTGAGACGCCTGGAATTGTGCGCCACGGTCCTTTGCCAAGCACGGTGCAATCGAGGCGGCGCAAGTTGACTTCGGGCATCTGCTTCGATCTCTTTTGGAGCAATGCGGCGGACTGCGCTCGAAGCCAAGAAGAGCCAATAGAATATTGGCGCTTTGGGTGAGGAAGCCATATTGTTTGGTGTCCGCACAAGGTGCGGCCGGCCCATCCTAGTCGCCTAAATAGTCCGTAAACTCTGCTGATGGGGGCGGCCAATTCAGTCGCCATTACCAAAAAAGCGTGATCAAGGACAACGTGTAGCTGACTGATCAAAGGCAGACGCGCCGTTAGTCATAGCTCGGATGGATGTAGTGTGATCACAGCGTGACGTAGGAGCTTTACATGCCGAACGAAGCGACGGCCCGGGAAGTATTCAGGTGGCGGAGGCGGGCTGGCCGCGTCGCGACACTCCTTGCGATGTGTGTATTCCTCCTGGAATGCTCCGGGGGGGACGCGCCAACTTCGCCAATAGTACCGACGGTGCCAGCAGCACCGGCGCCGCTGGTACTGAGGTTTACTCAGACTCCATCGGCGACGCTCGCAGGGCGTGCATTCCAGCCCGCGGTCGTCGTACAGGTTGTGGACTCTGTCGGGAAACCGGTTACTACTGCCGCTCCACAGGTTACGCTGAGTCTACGCGCAGCAAATGGCTCCGCGATTTCTCTTGCTGGTAGCACCGTTGTTACTGCGACAGGTGGTCAGGCGACATTCTCCACGATTTCAGCGGACGTTGCTGGCGCAAATTTTCAATTGATCGCAGTCGCTAACGGCCTCACGAGCGCACAAAGTGATCCAATAAGGATTGTGCCTCGTGCCATCGTTATTGACTCTACGCAGCTCACGCTGATCAGCGACAGCGTAAGTATGGCTGCCGGCGTCTACAGCTTCATCGCCGTTGGGAGTGCACCGAGCGTCGATTCCGGCACCGTGATTGTCGGGGCGCAAGGCGACGGGTTCGTTCGGCGCGTGATTGGGATCGAGAGAGTTGGTTCCACCTTTAGGTACGCCACCGTTCAAGCCGCGCTTTCCGAGGTTGTCCAAAGCGACTCGCTGGTCGTGCATTTGGCGCTGCCATCGCAGAACGGCCTTCTATCATCAAATGTTCGAGGTGCAATCAAGAACCAACCGTCACGCCTGATCGCGGTTGCGCCCGGAGTTGCGTGCGTCAACAATCGCTGCACGGTGTCAGATACAAATGTCGTCCTTTACGGAACCTCGGACAACGGTGTGGTCGTCTCGAACACATCCTTCTCGGTTGGGCTGGAACCTGACGTTCATGCGTGGTTGGGGTTTCTGCAGGTGGACAGTGCACGCGTGGCCGTTAACGGCTCCGTCACGTTCGACGGAACGGTCCGAATCGGCCTTCACAACGAACTCGCTAAGGAGGGTTCAGTCATTCTCGCTATTGGTGTGTTCCCGTTCGTAGCACCGATTGGTGGCTTTCCAGTGAAGGGCACGTTCTATTTGCCTTTGACCCTCGAGTGGAGCTTCGATGTCTACGGCCAAGCGGTGTTTCAACTTGGCTGGAGTAGCACCGCAACGACGTCACTCGGCACGCAGTGGAACGCAAAGAGTGGCTGGCGTGCGATCAATTCGGCATCGTTCAACTTTACACCGCAGCTACCGGCGCCAAGCATCGAAGCGGGCTTGGCGGCTCACATAGGCCTTCAGGTCAAGCCGCGACTGGTAATACTAGGCACAGTCGGCGCTGACATTACGCTACAGCCATACGCCGAGGCCGCCGCAAGCGCCGATCTTATCAAGAAGCAATACGCCACATCCTGCACTACGGGGGTGCTCGTCGGTGCTGGGGCAGACCTTTCCATTCTTGGACAGGTGGTGGGACGGTACACATTCGACACGACCGTACTGCGCAGAACGTATCCGGTCTGCACGCGCACAGGTACCATCGTTACATCGCCTGGCGTTACGCCGAATGCTGCGCCGGTCGTAGGTGCGATTCTGCCGAACCCTGTGACCGGGCAGGATGTCAAGCAGAGCCTCATAATCAATGGAACGGGATTCACGACCGGCACCTTCGTGAGGTTTCGCGACGTCACACACGGCACTCGACTCGATGTTCAGCCCAGCTCCATCGCGCCGACTCAATTGCAAGTGGCAATCAACCTGTCCTCTGTTGCTGCTACATGGTCTGCGGAGGTGCGCAATCCAGATAGCACCTCGAGCGGTCAAGTGCATTTTGCTGTCGTAGCGCCAGCGGCGTCTACATCACCAACTATTGCGAACATTGATCCCAGTCCAATCGTCGCATCAGCAACAGCTCAGTTACTGACGCTGACGGGACGCAATTTCAGGACAGGTGCTTTAATCCGCCTTCGCAACCTGGCGACTGGTGCCATTGTTGGCGTCACGCCGCTGGCAGTGACTGCAACAAGCTTGACTGCGCTGGCGGTATTCGTGTCCTCACCTGCGACTTGGACGGTGACAGTAACCAACCTGGATGGTACGACCTCGGGCGAGCTGCAATTCAATGTTGCGTCAGGAACGTCGGGGAGCACTGTCACTGTGAGTGGCGTGCAACCATCTCCTCTGGTCGGTTCCAGGGGACAGCAGACCATTGGCATAGTGGGAAGCGGGTTCGTTGCCGGCGCGACGGTGCGCCTGCGTGATGTCACTAATGGAATGACGCACGATAAGACCGCCCAGTGGATTGGCGCGACGAGAGTCCAAGTGAGCGATGTGTTCTGGCCCGTGCCAGCGTCGTGGACAGTTGTGGTGACCAACCCGGACGGTCAGTCATCTAGCCCGGTGACATTTGCCGCGAGCGCCGCGACGCCGATCGCGTCCCAAATCACGAGCATCTCCCCGAATAGCGTCCTGGCCAGTGGTTCAACGCAGACGCTGCACTTCGTCGGAACCGGATTTCAATCAGGCTTACGAGTTCTCGCCGGCTTCCCGTCTGGTACTCTCAGTGCAGCCGGTGCTCAGATCAGCCAGTTCTCGACGACGGCGTTCGATGTAAGCCTGCCCCTCGGCGCACCTGGCACATGGACTTTCCAGATCGTGAACCCGGACAGCGGGAGATCAAACCCCTTCACATTCCAAGTCAACCCGTCAACCCTGTTAATTACGTCCGGCTCGTTGCCGCAAGGAACCGTCGGCGTACCATATACGGCTGGGCTGGTTGCGGCCGGAGGAGCGAGCCCGTACACGTGGTCCTCGGACGTAATGCCGACGGGGCTTACGCTTGATCCCGCGACAGGCCGCATTTCGGGAACACCAACGGCGTCGGGTTCATCGAGCGTGTTAGTCGCGGTGCGGGACAACAGCAGCCCGACCCAAACTTCGTCACAACTATTCTCTATTGCGATCGCGGTCGGCGGCTCGGCGGCGACGCCGCTGTCAATTGCGACGTCATCGCTGGCGACGCCCACCGAATACGTGCCTTACCAACAGGTAATGGCGGCAAATGGTGGCAAAGCTCCGTATTCCTGGACGGTCGGGAACGGTCTTCCCAGTGGTCTCGCGGTAAGTACGGCCGGCATCATTTCCGGAACTCCCACAACAAGTGGAGCGTTCGCCTTTAACATCACCGTGCGCGACGCCAGCAGTTCCCAGCTGTCTGCCACGCAGAATTATTCCCTCAACGTCCTGAGTCCGATCGCGGTATCGACGCTTGCTGGGTCGAATGCGACCCTTACAACCTTCCGGCTGAATGGCTCCATCAACCCGAATGGCCCTGCGGTTGTCGGCTATTTCCAGTGGGCGTCGAACCCTACTCTTTCTAATGCGAGCGGAACAACGCCAGTGTCGCTCGGTTCTGGGGCGAATTCCTTTTCGTGGTTCACAGATCTTACGGGGCTAGCATGCGGCACCTTGTACTACTATCGCGCCGTAGCAGTTCCCGTTGACGGAAGCCCGCCGGTGTTTGGCAGCATCCTATCCGTATCGACGACGACGTGTCCAGCGACGCCAACGGCTACCACCCAGCCAGCATCAGGAGGAGACTTCACGAGCTTCCAGATGAATGGCTCCATCAACCCCGCTGGCCTGTCGACCCAAGGCTACTTCGAGTGGGGGACAACGCCGAACCTGACGACCTTCACCGCCACACCAGCGCAAAATCTTGGAGCGGGCTCAGGTTCTGTCGCCGTGTTGCACGTTCTGACCGGATTGGCATGCGGCACTAGTTACGCTTATCGCGTGGTTGCGCTTCCATCCGGCGGAACGCCGGTTCGTGGAGGCATCCTTTTGGGGTCCACCACGGGATGTCCACCTCCGCCGACCGCGGTCACTCAGCCAGCAACGGGCGTAACCGCGACCGGATTCCGGATGAACGGAACAGTCACCTCACCTGGGGCGGCGGCGACAGGGTACTTCGAATGGAGTGGCCAAGGGACGGCGATATCAACAACGGCTGTCCAAAATATCGGCTCAGGGACCAGTCCTGTTGTTGTGTTTGCCGATCTCACAGGACTCGGTTGCGGAGCGGTATACACGTATCGCCTTGTCGCTGTTTCGCAGGGCGCAACGGGGCTCGGTAACAACGTCACTGCCGCTACATCGGCTTGCTCGTCCACGACTGTACTGATCAACACATCGGCAAGCCCGTCGAGTGGTGGTACCACGAGCGGTGGTGGCAACGTGGCCGTCAACAGCGTGGTCACGATCATTGCTACTGCCAACGCTGGCTACCGTTTTGTGAATTGGAGCGAGAACGGGACGCCTGTCTCGACCACCGCCACTTACCAGTTCCCCGCCACTATCAACCGGACCCTCGTCGCGAATTTCACCTCGGTTAACATCACGACCGCATCACCGTTGCCGCCAGGGACCCAAAACGTCGCGTACAGCACAGCAGTGTCGGCTACTGGTGGCACTGGCAATTATCAGTGGTCGTTGCTAGCTGGCCCGTCTGGCCTGACCATTGGTGCTAGCACTGGGATCATTAGCGGAACGCCAACGGCGAGTGGGACCTTTAACGTCGTCGTCCAGGTAACGAGCGGCATGGAGAGCGACACAAAGACACTAACTCTGACCATCGGCGGGGGCATTGCGATCGTCACCGGCGCGGTTCTCCCACCGGGATCGCAAGGTGTCGCGTATTCGACCACACTTTCGGCGACAGGCGGCACGGGAAACTACACTTGGTCCGTGGCCGGCGGAGCCTTACCAGCAGGCCTGAGTTTAGGGGCCAATACGGGGACGATCAGCGGCACGTCTACGGTGAGTGGGACATTCACATTCACGGTCCAGGCGAGCGCAGGAGGACAGACCAGCGCCGTCCATGGATTCCTCCTAGTCGTCACTTCTCCTCCGATGACCATTACCACGGCATCCCCCCTGCCGGACGCCGTGCGAAATGGTTTTTACTCGGTCACGCTGGACGCAACTGGTGGGTCGGGCGGCAATACGTGGTCGCTAGCGAGTGGCGCACTCCCTGCGGGGTTATCGATTGGGCTCACTAGCGGAAATGGCGGCAGCTTCATCGCCGGGACGCCAACGGTGACAGGGGCGTACAGCTTCACGCTGAGAGTAACAAGCAATGATAGCAACACAACTACCAAACCATTCACGTTGAGCGTTGTTCCATGACTCAGGGCAGTAGATCGCGCCGATCATCAGTGAGATTGACCCGCTTTGACGGACACCAACATCACGCCCAACAGGGGCTCGGCTCACGATTGGCGGTCTTGAGGGAAGGCTCCGTCGCACGAAGAGCTGCCCCTGCGCTTCACGCAGTGCAAAAAGGCAGTACAACCAGGATGGTTGCACTGCTGTTTTTCTTTGTGTCCGCGAAGAAGAGCCCCATCTGTTGCACCGTCAGCAGGTGAGAAAGCCGACGCTGCGGTCACTCGCTCACGGCCTCTTGGCCTTGAACGCGTTGAGAACGGCGCAGAGCGCCATCGCCTGCCGTTCCGCGTCCTCCTGCGTTCGACCGGTCCGGGTGCCGTAGTACACGCGATGCGTATACTTGCTTCTGCGGTGGCGAATGAGGATGGAGCGGTCCGACAGGTCTGGCACCGTGTGCCACGGTCCTTTGCCAGGTACAGTGCAATTGAGGCGACGCAAGTTGACTTCGGGCATGGGCTTCGGGTCGTTTGAGACGATGCGGCGGACTGCTTATGGCCTGGTCGCGGCGTGTTCAACGGAGCGCCCCGCAACCGGGGCAGAAGCTATGCCGCGGAACGACTCACGAAAAGGGAGTAGGGTAAGGCGACTCCACTGCTGATCGTAATACGCCACCGCCACCTGCTCCCCTAGATGCGAAAAAAGCCAGCACGGTCAAGTGCTGGCTAATTGCGTCACACTGCATCGGACCGTTCCGTCTTCGGATCGCCGGCGCCGTTTCCAAGTGGGTTAAAGGTTCGCAGCTTCTCGAGGTGGGGTGCTATCAGAGTCTTCTCGAAGAAGGCAGCCATGTTCGCGGCCGAGTAGCGATAGCGGAAGTCTCCCGCCGTCATCTTCATGACCCTTTTCACGTGACGCCCGAAACTCTGCGGCGAGGAATACCCGAGACGATTGGCGACAATGGCAATCGACGCGGACGATGCCTCGAAGTACGAGGCGGCATAGAGAAGGCGCGTCGTAGCGAGATATCGCCTTGGAGAAGGAAGGCCGCCCCTATGGAAGCGAGACATCAGCGTGCTCGGGAGTAGACCGAGCGTGCGGGCGAACGCTTGAATGGTGACGACTCTTGGCGCGGTGCGAACGAGCGCCTGAACGAAGTCACGCGTGCTCGCACTCGACTGCGCGAGCAACGGCATGAGCGCCTCGAGGATTTGTGCCGTTGCTGGATCGCACGCGTGCGCGACAAGATCCCGGAGGCTATTCCAGCCGTCACGAGTCGAGAGATCCACCACGTTCCTGACGCCAACCCTGCCGAGTATAAGTAGCTCCTCGGGGAGGGCGCGCTGCTGCTCGTTGAGAACTGCCACCGGGAGCACGCCCGGACAACTGGCCAGGAGTCTTGTGATGTTTGGTGGTCGCTCGTTGGCCAACACGCGGGGCGAGAAGAGCAGCGTGTGTGCCCGCCTCTCACAAGCGGCCGTAACAGCTTCTGCGATTGATCCGGTATGGACCATTTGGCAATACGTGGTCGTCGCGGCTGATAGCGAGTTGCGTAGCGGCTCTTCGATGAGCGTGATGACCTCAGGCGGTACTGCTGCTTGAACGCCGTTCATCCGTGCCCGTCTCTGACAGGAGTACGGCTGGTAGGTGATGGCCTGATCGGGGCTGTGCGTGCGGTAGGTCATGGCGTGCCTCGGTGTTGAATTGGTGGAATGCGAAACGCCGAACTCGCAGCCGAACTGGGTCGGTGTGAGTACGGCGTTTCAATCCCGAGAAGGGACGGAGCGCGTTGGCGGGCTATGGGCGAGATCTGCGTCCTTACTGCGACGCTATCGCCCTATGCAGTTGGTAAAGTCCTCCTTGTGCGCCTGGCGCTAGAGTGCGCCTGACACGTCCACGATATCAAAGCCTTGGACCTCTGGAAAGCCGCGACAATCCTCGCTGGGCGCGTTCCTCAGGGGATATCCTCTGCATGCGAGAGACCAGTTACTGGGTCAGGTAGGCCAGGTCTTGAGACCGCCGGGAGCGGCGCCGGTCGCGAATCGTCGGGCGCGACGAAGTACCGCGGGCGGAGCATCGCATCATCCAGCGCGAGCAGAAGCGCAGCGGCATGCAGAGGGGTGATCCTGTCCGGACGCTCTCCCGACAGGATCTCACGCGCTTCGGCGATCAGATAGTCCCTCGTGTGCCCGCTCATCGGGCCAGCACCAGGACCGTTGTTCGGCGAGTTCTCATGGCGTCTCCCCAGGGGAAGGGCATCCGCCAATATGTAGTTCTTTCCGGTGTATATCAAGCCGGTGTATCTATTTCCGGTGGAAGTAGATCAGTCATCGAGGCAGCCTTCGCCTCATGCAAGACATCAAAGTGCGGTTTGGCAAAGCAGTGCGGCGGCTTCGCTTGGAGCGTGGCTACACGCAGGAAGGTTTTGCGGCCAAGGCGAAAATCAATCGGTCCTACATGGGCCAGATCGAAAGGGGCGAAATAAATATCACGATCGAGAATGCGGAGCGGATCGCGGTTGGCCTTGGTCTCAAGATTGGAGAGCTGATGAGCGAGATAGACAAGGAAGAAAGACGGTAGAATTAGCTTGGCTCATGCGCCAGAACTGCACGCGAGGTTGCCGGGAATCGAGCGGTCCGCGCCCCGGTCTCTGCACCGGTCCTCGAAGACCTGGTCAATCGTCACAGTGTGCAATGTTGACGCGGGGCTGACGTTGGTCAGCCGGACGACTATGCCGCTCAATCTTCTATGAGCATCTGCTCAAGTGCAGCGCGCAGATTGACCACCGGGCGCTCTGCTGGAACGCACAGCCGGGAGATTCACTTCGTCTTTCGGCGGCGAGGCTCAGGTCCCAAAGCGGGCGGATTCGTTTGGGCGACAGGCCAAAATTCGGTCGCCACGCTCTGTAGCGTGCGGCCATTGGCGCGGGCCTTGGAAGATCATGGCTGACCTGAGGACACATCGCTCTCGTCCGTGCGCGGGGTTCCTGCCGGCGCTGGCAGTAGCCAGCGCGCGATGTCTCCCGATGCGCGATCCGCTGCTCGCTTCACGGGATCGTCTCCGAGGTGCGCGTACCGCTCCGTCGTCACAGTGCGTTTGTGGCCAAGCAATGATCGTAGAACAAGCAAGGACTCGCCACTAGCCGCCGGCACGGAAGCGAACGAGTGACGCAGGTCGTGCAAGCGAACATCCTTGAGGTTGGACGCATGACGCACTGCGTGCCAGAGACGCTGAAAATCCTTCAAGTGCTGCCCCGACGCGGAGCCCGGAATAACGAAGGGGTTGTTGTCAACGCGCGGGAGGTCTTGGAGAATCGCTGCTGCGCTTGCGCCCAGCGGGCGCACTGATCGGCCGGTCTTTGTATCAGCGAGGCGGAGGTATCCGCGCACTAGATCCACCGCGTCCCATCTTAGCGAGAGGATTTCGTTTTCACGGCAGCCGGTCAGAGCAAGCAGCCTGATGGCCGCAACGGCGTATGGGTTCGCAGGAATCGGCTTGTCTGCGCTCTTCGGCCGGAGCTTTGCAGTCTCCTCAGATTTCGGCCGATGACGAAACTCGGGCGCTGGCGGCAGGCCTTCGGTCTCCGCACGGACCAAGGCCTCTCCAAGGCGTTTGAATTCCTCAGGTGTGAGAAAGCGCTCGTGGGGTTTTTCAGTATAGAGCTCAATGCCACGAGCGGGATTGTCATGTGACGGACGCGCGCCTTCGGTGGCGGCAAACGTGAAGAAAGCGCCGATTAGCGCGACGCTGCGATTGGCGACATACGGGGTCTCGGAAAGAGATCGATGGATCTTCCGGACATCGGCGGAAGTGACAGCAGAAACCTGCCGTCCTCCAAGTGCCGGCAAGACATGCTTCTTCCAGAGGCGCTCGTATTCCTTCGCCGTTCCCGCTTTGCGTCTTGCTTTGACGTGCTCGATGTAGGCCTCGCCGAGCTCCCTGACGAGTGGAAGGGCTCTAGTTCTAGCTCGGTCGGCCGCCGGGTCGAACCCTTGCGCAACCCGACCGAGTTCGCGCTTGGCAAGCGCGCGGGCCTCATCTGGCGTCAGCGTTCCGTGATCGCCCAGAGCAACGCGGCGCTGGTTGGCGCGGCGCCCGCGCCCTGGAAGACGATAGCGAATGATGTAGGTCTTATGGCCGCTTGGCGACACTCTCACGCCGAATCCGGTCAGCGTATCATCCCAGAGGTAGGCTTCCCTTCCGGTGCAGGCAAGGGCGTCCACTGCACGTTTAGTGATGCGAGCGTGTGGCATAAACGAATGTCCTCGCGCGTTCGGCAGAATGTCCACGGACTCACCACGGACTCACCAAAGCGCAATATACGGGCATTCCCAGGGATATCATCATCTTTCTTTCTTACCTAGTACCAATGACTTACGAAATTTGCGCATCTTGCGATATCTCGTGCTCTCCGACTGTTAATCAGGAAGTTGCAGGTTCGAGTCCTGCCGCCCCAGCTCCTTTGACTGCAATGACCTACGTTGGAATGGCGCCCCGGAAATATGAGGCGCCATTTTGTGGTAGTAAGGACATAGCAAACAGCAGGACATGTATTTTGGGTTAGCGCTGGATTGGGCGGCCGACCTTTGTCGCCCAGACTCAACCCGCAACGACACCAGATCAGCCATGATCTCATGGTCCGCTATTTTGTGTCCCTCCACTGAGATCGAACCGCCGCGCCAGTCTTTTCTGTGGCGCGAACCTCTGGGGCTGGACGAGGCATGCACCGTAACGCTCGCGTACGCATCCGCTAGCCAACTAGACCCACAAAAAGTTGGCCCACGGGCCTCTTGATGCAGCGAGAGTGCGGGTGAGCGCTTGACGTGGAACCTCGGAGGATGACGAATCCTTCCGCGAAGCCGCATGCGCAAGTATCCCAGCCAAGGGGACATGGGACATCGTCGAATGGCACTTCCAGAAGTACGGCATATGTGCGAGGTGATCCGCCCGCGCAAGAAACCCAGCTGCAAACGACGTTGACGAATCTACTTGCTGCGTCGGTAGCTAATGCATGATGAGGAGTGGTTTCCGGACGATCCTCACGCTCAAGGACGAGTGCGTTGCCTACGAGGACCGATCTTGGTTCGGCAGTCCATGGCCGCCATACGGCGCAGCAGTCTACGGAAAACAAGCGACGATGTTGCTTGTCGAGTTGAACTACGGCATCGGTGGCTCGCGGGCGCGGATGGATCGTCGCGGCCCCACCAAATGATCTGGCGGCATCGCAGAATGCGTCACACGTTGGTGTGGGCTCCGTCTTGTTTCATGAACCCGATGACGACGGCTACTCTGGCCGAGCAACACGGGAAGACAGGCGATGGAGTCAAAACAGAATGAAGGATGCGACCAAGGAGGTGGGCGGTGCAGCCACCTCAGCCGCGGGCCACGACGGCCCCGGCGATTCCGGCAAGGGTCAGGACAACAGCAAGGAGACGGTGACGATCACCGTTAACGGAACCAACGTACCCATTCATCGCGGCCGCCAGACGGTCGTGCAGATCAAGACGGCGGGACATGTTGCAGTCGCGGATGATCTGGAACAGCAGATCGACAAGCGGCTTGTGCCGCTCCCGGACGACGGCGCGGTGACGATCAAGGGAGAAGAGGTTTTTGTCTCGCACCCGAAGGACAGCGCATCGTCTCACAAGGCTCTCTTTGCGGCAGCGCCTTGCGGTGAGGCGACGCCCCTCTAGCCATGAATTTCCCAGACGACGAGGTACAGGAGTTGGTCCGCCTGTACCCCGGCATCCGGCGCGGGGTCGAGGCTGGGGTGACGTATTTCCTGATTCCAGATCTCGCCCTTCCTGCGGGACGCTCCCCCGAGACTACAGACGCTCTCTTCTGTCCATCTGAGCGCGACGGCTACCACTCGCGCTTGTTCCTCGCAACCACCGTCACTGGCGGACGTAGCACCAATTGGAACGGCAACGTCCGCGTGTTCGAGCGGAACTGGTTCGCCGTGTCCTGGCGCATTCGCCTAGGTCTGCGTCTCGCGCAAATGGTGCGAGCACACCTCGACGCCTTCCGCTGAGAGCACACATGCGAAATCCTCGCCTACAGTTTTCATCCACGCGCGCTTCGAACGTGGAGCCGGCCCAAAATGCTTGGATGGACAATCCCCAGCCCGGCGCCTGCGTCGTACGCATTCCGGCAGCACTGGCTGCTGCCATACGCGCGGACCTACAGCGGCAGCATCCGTTCGCCTTTGAGCGTGTTGGCTTTGTGTCTGTCGCGACCGGGAAAGCTGCCGGCGGAGAGTTGGTCATTGTTGCGAGTCACTATCACCCTGTTCCCGACGATGAATACATCGAGAGCGCCGGAGTAGGAGCGCGGATTGGAGGCGCGGCGATACGTCGAGCAATGCAGGAGACTCTCGTCAGTGGCCGAGGGATGTTCCACGTGCACCTGCATGACCACCGAGGCGTGCCAGAGTTTAGCGCCACGGACCGCTCGGAGCAGCCGCGGCTCATGCCGTCATTTATTGCGGTGACGCCGACGATGCCGCACGGCATGCTTCTGCTGAGTAAGGACCGAGCGGCCGCGTGGGTATGGATGTCGGGAGAGGTGCCATGCACTCCGCGACGGACGGTTGTTGTAGGTTATCCGCTACAGATCACGGACACGGTCGCGCCAGCCAAGCGGGTATCGCCGGCTACGACGGGGAACCGCTTCGAGCGACAGTCGTTCCTCGGACGCGACTCTGATCAACAGCTGGGCAATACGCGTGTGGGGGTAATAGGGTACGGCGGAGGTGGCTCGCACATCGGACTGCAGGCCATTCACCTCGGCATCCACCGCCAACGCGTGTTCGACGGCGATCACATCACGGGCACGAACCACAATCGCCTCGTCGGAGGTCTAGTTGCGGATGTCGTGGCGGAGACCGCCAAGGTGGAGATCGCACGTCGTGTAATCATGGGCGTGGATCCTGAAGCGGATGTTGAAGTGTATCCGAACCGCTGGCAGAACCACGCGGAGGTTCTTCGCGGGTGCGACATCATCGTTGGATGCGTAGATACCTTCTCGGCGCGCCACGAGCTCGAAGTGTTCTCGAGGCGATATGCGATACCCTACATCGACATCGGGATGGATGTACGCCAGGTCGATGGAGAGCCGCCGCGGATGGCCGGACAGGTGATCCTCTCCATGCCCGGACAAGCATGCATGACATGCCTTGGCTTCCTCTCACCCGGGCGCCTGGCCACTGAGGCTGCGAAGTACGGCGACACAGGTGGACGGCCTCAAGTCATATGGCCCAACGGCGTGTTGGCTTCGACTGCGGTGGGCGTCATGGTGGACCTGATCACCGGCTGGACGCGACAGACGGACCGGCTCGTCTACTATTCATATGACGGAAACGCGGGTACCGTCACGCCGCACGTTCGGCTTCAGTATCTCGAACACACGCACTGCCCGCACTACGATCCGACAGGTGCCGGCGATCCAGTCTTCCAGCAGCTCTAGCCGAACAGCGAACGCCGATGCCGGGTGAGGACAGGATCGGTCCTCCTCACCCGTACCGCACGGTTCAAGGAACCGGTAGAGACCCGCACCCTGATCTTCCGGTCGCGGCGCCGGAACCGTCGGCTGACTGCCATAGTTGTACTGCATAGCGACCATCACCATCCGTTGGTCAAAGTGCGTTCCGCAATCTGTACGACCTTGCTATCACCGGGCCCGCAGGTGGAAGCCGCTGCTGTTGAACGGATCGCTAGATGCCTTGAGCGGACGAGTTTTCAAGATCGCCGCGCAGACCTAAGAATCCCCCGGCTTCAGCCGTGGGGAGTGTCAACCGACTTGCAAACGCCATCAGCCGTAAATTTACGAATCCGCCCTCTCGCCCCGAATCTCGGCAAGGCAGGACAAAGCCATCTGGCGCGCTGTCTCTCTCGCTCTAAGTTCAACTAATCGCAACGCTTACGACCGGCAGCCGGACCGTATCGTTGCCGAGGTAGAGCCACCAGCCGTCCAGGACCGACTTCCCGCGCGGCGCTCATCCGGGAGTTCAAGAATTGCCTGGTACCACGTTGCCATCAGCTTGGCGATCGCCGCGGTCGAGAGCGGGCGGCGCGTCTACTATGGCACGGTGGGCGATCTCATCGCCTCGCTCGAAGAGGCCAGCCAAGCGGGCCGCTTGCTGCATCGGATGAAGGCGCTCGGCTTTCGATCGCCGCTCATCGTGGAAGAGACCTGTCTGCCCATCAGTTGCACCGGCGCGATTCTCTTCGTCCAGCTGATGTCGCGCCGCTACGAACAGGCCTCGATCGTACTGACGTCCAACAAAAGCTTTGAGGAGTGGGGTGAGATGTTGGGCGATGAAGTGATGGCTACAGCCCTGATCGACCGGCTTGTCCACCACTGTCACATCGTTAACATCCGAGGGAACAGCTACCGGATGAGCCACCACACCGAACTCTGTGCGCCCTCGGCACCTCACGTCAGGCACCGGCCCGTGATACCCCAGCGTCCACCTCGAGCTCGTTCCAAAGAGGCGACGACGCCCTGACGGCTCGTCCTTCCCCCACCGAGTGTGCAATTCTGCCCGGTGAAAGTGTACAATTCTATTCCGGTGTTGACACATTGCCTTGCCGTCCTGGAAATCCCGGCGGCCTTGCTCGAAAATTGTCACACGAGGCCGCCGTCCCCCGTCAATTACGTAGCTGTGGGCTCCCCGCTCGCGGCCTACCTTCTGGGCTAGGTGAGGCATGCTGGATCAGCAAAGGGACAGTACAACCCGACAGTTCGCCCGGAGCGATGAGATTGACGGCGCGCGCGAAAACGGTCTCCACGACGATCACGCGCCGGCCATGGACCCGCCATCCGTAGTGCAGGAGCCCTTGGTGGCGTCACCTGGCGCTCCGGAGCCTTCCGCTCACCCGCAGTTCTCGCTGGAAGGGCTCAGCTCACCACACGAAGCTGTACGCGAGCGAGAATGGCTCAGGTTTCATGACGAGTTCTATGAGCCCCTCATGAAATCATTCGCGGGTAGTGAGCCGGACCGTGATCGGCGCGAAGACTTGGTGCAGCAAATCTTCTTTCGGGCATGGCGCGCCGTCGTCATGAACGGGCGTCCGCTCCAGTCAAGTGAGACGGCTCTTCCGTGGCTGAAGAAGATCGGGAAAAGGCTTCTGTACGACACGAATGATTCTCGGCGCGCCCTGTCACGGATGATGGGAGCCCATTTATCACATATGATCGCAGACGAATCGCTACAAACGCACGCAGAGAATCCACTTGAGCGGCTGTCAGCCGATGACCCGTATGATGGTGATCGGTTCCCGGTAGATGCAGAAAAGTTCCGCGCTCAGATTGGCCTGCTAAGTGAGCGCGATCAGACCATTCTTCGGCTCCGCACCGATGATGAGCTCGAGTGGGATGCCGTTGGAAGGGCCGTGGGAATGACGGGCGAGGGAGCGCGCCAGCGATTTCACCGAATTCGCGACAGACTCCAACGGTCGTTCGAAATTGACTGAGCGCGGTCCCAATCTCCTGCTTTCGAGGGAGCCTGAAGTGGTTCAGACAGCCCGGTCCAGCAGGGCGAACGCAGCAGCCAATGGCGGGATATCGCGTCCCTCAAGCGAGAAGTGTCACATAAGATCGCGCTAAAACGTCTTAGATACGAAGAACAGAGCGCTTTGAGATACCCATGGAGGAAGCTGAACCGCCGCAATCAGAAAGGTAGATGGAAGGGGACACGCAGGGCGCGACCACCAATCGCGCCCTTCGTGTATTCGTGCGTCTCAGAACGGTGCGATCTGGTCGATCGCTAGCGGCTTTGTCCCATCGAGTGAGGGCGTATCCGTGGTACGCCCCGCGAAGATTCACGGTTCCTCGTTTCTGTCTTCTCTTCTTGCGCGGAAGAGACGAAGTTTGCGGTACCGGCGACAAGAGTAGCACCAAGGACGCTCTGAATTATTGCTCTTGCTCTGGCGTGTAAAGAATGCGGTATTGCCGCGACTCGAACGCGAGCGAGACGAATGGGCGATCAGCACACCTTTGCGGGGCTGGCGTGGGCGGGGAAGAAGAAGTGAAGTGGCTGCGGAATTCTGAACAGGCCGGATTACTGGACACGTGAGCCCCACCGGCGACATCGTTCGCCAGCATCCAGGAGCTCCGTATGTCGAGACGTCCCCGTCGCAACCATGCCCCGGCGTTCAAGGCCAAAGTCGCCCTCGCCGCCGTTCGGAACGAAGGTACCCTCGCCGAGTTGGCGAAGCGGTACGACGTGCATCCCGCCCAAGTCACCGCGTGGAAGGATCAGTTGCTGGCCGGCGCCGCCGCCGTGTTCGGCAGTGGCGCGCCGACCGAGCCGGTGGTCGATGTCAAAACGCTCCACGCGAAGATTGGCGAGCTGGCCCTCGAGAATGATTTTTTAGAACGCGCGCTCGGCAAGGCCGGCCTGCTGAGCGCCAAGCGATGATCGACCCGACACACGGGCTCTCGATCACCCGCCAGGCCGCGGCGCTCGGGATCAGCCGCGGTGCGGTGTACTACGTGCCGCGACCGACGTCCGCCCGGGATCTGGCCCTCATGCGGGCGATCGACGCACTGCACCTGGACTTCCCCTTTGCCGGGGCGCGGATGCTGCGCCGGCTCCTCCGCGGCGAATTTCTGCGCGTGGGGCGGCGGCGCATCGGGACGCTGATGCGCCAGATGGGCCTCGCCGCGATCTGCCCGCAGCCGGGCACCAGTCGTCGGCATCGTGCGCATCCGATCTATCCCTATCTCCTCCAGCACAAGACGATCACGCGGCCGAACGAGGTGTGGGCGATGGACATGACGTATGTCCCCATGGCGCACGGCTTCGTGTACCTCGCGGCCGTGATGGACTGGGCGAGTCGCCGCGTCCTGAGCTGGCGCGTGTCGATCACCCTCGACAGCGCGTTCTGCATCGCCGCACTCGAGGAGGCCATCGCACGCTACGGCTGTCCGACGATCATGAACACGGACCAGGGGGCGCAGTTCACGAGCGCCGCGTTCACCGGGCTGTTGCTCGACCATGGCATCCGGATCAGCATGGATGGGCGCGGCTGCTGGCGGGACAATGTCTTCGTCGAACGGCTCTGGCGCTCGCTCAAGTACGAAGAGGTGTACCTGCACGCCTACGACTCGGTCTCGGCCGCCACCGCGGGCCTTGGGCACTATCTCACACTGTACAACACGCGTCGTCCGCACTTGGCTCTCGAGGACCGCACCCCAGACGAGGCCTACTTCATCCCGCAACCGCTTCCGATCGCAGCCTGATCCCCCGCTCACGATGCCAGTGATCCAACCCTGTTCGGCTGTACAGAGAACCGGAGCCACTTCAGGATAGCACCAAAACGGAATACTATGGCAAACACTGCCGATGACGCGACACGAATCCTCGCGTACCTGGTCGAACATCACTCGGCAGATGTTGATGGCCGCCGGACGAGACCACCATTCTCCGGTTTCGCCATCTGCCGGAGACCACCGCCTGACGGAGCAGCTCTTCGCCCTCGTGCGCTTGCTCGACCGTGAGGGAGTGCTGGTGAAGTCCGGGACGATCGTGCATGCGACGGTCATCACGGCCCCGAGCTCGACGAAGAACGCGACGGGAACCTGGGATCCGGAGATGAAGCAAGTCAGGAAGGGGAACCAGTGGTACTTCGAGATGCGGGTCCACGTGAGGACAGACCGCCGCGGAGTGGTGCACTCGCTCATGACCACCGATGCGGCGGCGAGTGAAATCAACCAATTGCCGCACTTGGTGCCTGGCGACCAGCGCGCCCTCTATGGCGACCGGCCCTACTGGAGCGAGGCGGATCGGCAGGCGTGTGAGGCCGCCGGGATCAAGTACTGGATGACTCGGCGCGCCATCCGCTCTCCGAGCGCTGGCGCAGATCGATCGCGCTCGGTCGTCGGTCCGGGCCCGCGGCGAGTTCGCGTTTCAAGTGGTGAAGTGTCAGTGGAAGCACCTGGAGGTGCG
>WNFI01103743.1_pt1 | contig 49469 bp, 50 predicted proteins | sample 5400471 | NCBI WGS metagenome assembly WNFI01 (sample SAMN13153348, study PRJNA577476) | soil metagenome | isolation source: 100 cm saprolite on Douglas fir-dominated hillslope | place: USA:California | collected 2013-09-17
CAGGGCAATGACATTCCGCTCGGCGCCAGCGTCTCGCTGTTCATGGTGCCGATCCTGGCGGTGGCAGCGGTGTTCATCCTGCGCAACATCCATCGCCGCGCGAGCGAAATGTCATGACCGCGGCATTGCTTACGACCGCGGCAAGCCCCGCGCGGGAGCGCAAATACGGCAGCATCAGCCGCGACCGGCGCTGGGCGCTGCGGTGGTCGTATTTTTTCCTCACTCTGTTTGCGATCTTCTTTTTGATGCCGCCGCTTTACATGCTGATCACGTCGCTCAAGACCAGCGCGGAGATTTCGGCTGCGACCAACCCGTGGTGGGTCTATCATCCCACGCTCTCTAATTACATCGAGCTGTTGGGCTCGTCGCAGTACCTGACCTTCTTCCGCAACTCGGCGCTGGTCTCGGTGATCGTCGTGGGGGTTACCATGCTGATCAGCGTGCCCGCCGCGTTTGCGCTGTCGCGCATGCGCTTCTGGGGCTCAGCCATGCTCGCGACCGGGGTCTTCCTCACTTACCTGATCCCGGAAACACTGCTGTTCATCCCGCTGTTCAAGATGTTTGCGCTGATCAACGAGTACACCGATATCCAGCTGATCAATCGCTGGTGGGTGCTGCTGCTGCTCTATCCGACGCTGACGGTGCCGTTCTGCACCTGGATCATGATCGGATACTTCGCCTCGATCGCCTTCACCACCTCGGCCGACCAGCTGGTGCTGCCGGTCGGCATCGTTACCACGCTGATCAAGGGCGACGTGTTCAACTGGGGCCAGATCATGACCGGCGCGCTCCTCGGCGCCGCCCCGCCGCTGATCATCTACGCCTTCCTGATGGACTATTACATCGCCGGACTTACCGCCGGCGCCACCAAGGGCTAGAGGCGAGGCGCAGGTCTTGCTCGGCAAGCTGTGCAAGCCGGACGGTTCTATGTCTGTTCGCTCTTGAAAATTCCGGCCTTCAAACCAATTCGTCGAACGCCGAGTACCTATTCGGTGCGCTCGGGACCGGCGGACGCGGGTGAGCCAACCCGCTCCGTTCCGCCGTCATTGTCCGATACTGGAGGGGAATTGCCTGCCATGACCGTAGTTGATGAGAACCGTCAGGAAAGCCGCGCTTTCGACGCCGATGTCGCGAGACTCCTGCACTTGATCGTCCATTCCGTCTATTCGGACAAGGAGGTTTTCCTCCGCGAACTGATTTCCAACGCTGCCGATGCCTGCGAGAAGCTGCGGTATGAGGCCATCGCACGTCCCGAACTGCTGGGAGACGATCCGGCGCTGCGCATCACGCTTTCGATCGAGGCCGAGAAGAAATGCCTCACTGTCGAAGACAACGGCATCGGCATGAGCCGCGACGAGCTGGTGCAGGGGCTCGGCACCATTGCGCATTCGGGAACCAAGGCGTTCATGGATCGCATAGAGGCCGCCCAGGGGGGTGAAGGCGCGACCTTGATTGGACAATTCGGCGTCGGCTTCTATTCGGCGTTCATGGTTGCCGACCGCGTCGACGTGTTCTCCCGCCGCGCCGGGGCCGAGGAGGCCCGGCAGTGGTCTTCCGACGGGAAAGGCACGTTTTCAGTTTCGCCGGTGGCACTCGAGAGCGCGCCGCGCCGAGGCACCCGTGTGGTCGTTCATGTGGCGGAAGAGGCGAAAGATTACCTGGAGCGCTTCAGGCTGGAGCGTATGGTTAGGGCTCAATCGGGGCACGTACCGGTCCCGATCGCCATCGTGGAGAAGCCCGGCGAGAAGCCGTTCGAGCTCGTCGACGGGGCAGCCCTTTGGGCCAAAGCCAAATCCGAGATTTCGACGGCCGATTACACCGACTTCTACCGCAGTCTCACGGGCCACCTCGACGAGCCGGACCTGACCGTCCATTTCCGGGCCGAGGGGCGGCATGAATATACGGTGCTCGCTTTCGTTCCCGGCTCGCGCCCGTTCGATCTGTTCGATTTGGACCGCAAAGGCCGCATCAAGCTTTATGTGAAACGGGTCTTCATTACGGACGAAGCGGAGATCTTGCCGCGCTATCTGCGTTTTGTCCGCGGGCTCGTCGACTCGGCCGACTTGCCGCTCAACCTCTCGCGCGAGATGATCCAGGAAAGTCCCATCCTGACTGCAATCAGGAAAGCGGTGACGAGCCGCATGCTCAGCGAGCTCGAGAAGCTCGCAGACAAGGAGCCTGCGACTTATGCCAAGATTTGGGACAATTTCGGTGCCCTGCTGAAGGAAGGAATCTACGAGGATGTCGAGCGTCGCGACACGTTGCTCGCACTCTCGCGCTTCAAGACCACCGCCTCGGTAGGCGCATGGCGTAGTCTGAAAGAATACGTCGCTTCGCTCAAAGACAACCAAACCGCCATCTACTATGTAGCGGGTGACGACATCGCTCGCCTCGAAGCCTCGCCCCACCTCGAAGGCTTCCGCGCCCGTGGCGCCGAGGTTCTCCTTCTGGCTGACCCGATCGACAGCTTCTGGGTCACTTCGGGCGCCTCCTTCGACGGCAAGCCGTTCAAATCGGTGACGCAAGGGGCGGCGGATTTGGCGCTTATCCCGCCCACCGATGCCAAGGACCAGCCGCCCCCGCAGACCGATCAGGCGGTCATGAATTTTCTTGCTTTCGTCAAGGACACGCTGGGCGAGGCAGTGTCGGACGTCCGCGCGTCGGACCGTTTGACGGAAAGCCCAGTCTGTCTGGTAGCGCCGGAAACGGGGCTTGACCGCCAATTGGAGAAGCTACTGGCCGGTGCGGGACGTCTCAAGGTCACCGCCAAGCCGATATTGGAAATCAACCCGCGCCACGCGATCGTCGTCGCCCTCGCCTCGCTGGGCGATGACGATTTGGCTTTCAAGCAGGATGCGGCGCACCTCTTACTCGATGAAGCGCGCGTGCTCGACGGCGAGCGCCCCGCGGACGCACGGATGTTTTCTGACAGGCTCGGCCGGCTCCTGACGCGCAGTCTCGGCAAAGAGCCTACGTGACGGCAGCACCTCCGCCGCGGGCGGATAGTCATTGTGCGAAACGGGGCCGAGGATCACGCCGTCCGCCGCTTTGGCGGCCTCGAGCGCCGCCTGCGGGAACGTGGTGCCCTGCGCGTGCAGCGCGGCCATGCCGATCGACACCGGCGCGAAAGAAAGGCCGAGCTTGAACGCGCGGTCGACGGTGCGCAGAACCGCCATCGTCGCGGCCGTGATCTCCGGCCCGATGCCGTCGCCCCCCATCACGGCGATGCGCACCGGGGCGGCCTGTGCTGTCGGATCGGTCGTCATCGCTCCCTCATCGGGGTAAGCCTAGCAACTCCATGACTGGTTGACGACGGATCGCGAGGATGAGCATCATGAACGCCTCGTCCTCTCCCCGATCTGGTCTTTCATGCAAGAACGTACCCCCCCGCAAGCGTCGGTGCACGACATCACGACCGCTCCGAGCGAGTTCCTCAATTTGCACGAGCTCGTTGCCAAGGCGCGACAGAACCTCAACCAGAACGACTGGGACTATATCGTCGGCGGGGTCGAATCGGAGACCACGCTGCGGCGCAACCGCATGGCGCTGGATGCGATCGCGTTCCGGCCGCGCGTGCTGCGCGACGTCAGCAAGGTCGACGCTTCGGTCAGCCAATTCGGGCGCAGACTTCGCCTCCCGGTGGTGCTGGCGCCGGTCGGCTCCCTGGAAAGCTTTCATGCCGCCGGCGCCGAATCGGTGGTGCGCGCGGTCGATAAATTCGGGGCCGCGCATATGCTCAGCTCCGTCTGTGATCCCGGGCTCGAGCAGCTGGCGGCGGCAGCGCCCAACGCGCTGCGCCTTTATCAGCTGTACGTGCGCGGTGACGAGGCTTGGGTTGACGATCACGTCGAGCGCGCCATTGCACACCGTTATGGCGCGTTCTGCCTCACCGTCGATACCGCCCATTACAGCCGGCGCGAGCGCGATATCGCCAAACGCTTCGTGACCGCCGGACGGCGGCGGGTGCAAGGCCGTGCCTTCCAAGCCGCGCTCGATTGGCGCACGGCCAACCGCATCAAATCGCGGTTCCAGATTCCGCTGGCGATCAAGGGGATCGCCACTGCCGAGGACGCCGCCATCGCGCTCGATCACGGGGTCGAGTGGATTTATGTCTCAAACCATGGCGGCCGCCAGCTCGATCATGGCCGCGGCTCGATGGATGTGCTGCCGGAAGTGGTGGACGCCGTTGCCGGCCGCGCCAAAATCATCATCGATGGATCGATCTGCCGCGGCAGCGATATCGTGAAGGCAATCGCGGCGGGCGCCGACCTGGTCGGCATCGGCCGCATGCAGTGTTTTGCGCTCGCCGCGGGCGGCGAGGCCGGCGTGGTGCGGCTTCTGGAGCTCTTAGAGGACGAGGTGCAGCGCTGTCTCGGCCTGCTCGGGGTCAACAATTTCGCCGCGCTCGACCGCACTTATCTGCACGCCGCGCCGCCGGCGAACCCTCCGCACGTTTTGAGCGCGTTTCCGCTGCTCAAGATCGAGGACTACCGGTACTGACACGGCCGTGCCTCATCAAGCTGCGTCAGCGCGTCGGCGCGACTTTGCCCAATGCCGGCGGGACGTGGCCGCTCCAACGCAAACCCACGAAACCGCCATCGGCGTCGTAGAGATAGTCGAAGCCGTTGAGGAAGCTCACGCTGGTGTTCACGAACGGCGGTCGGCTGCGGTCAACCAGATTGAGCTTTCTCGGAGCGAGTGGGTTGAGGTCGTCGCCGACCGTGAAGCTGTAGAGCGCCTGGGGCGACTCCTCGGCGGGAATCGAGATCGTGAGCTTCGTGCCCGTCACCAGTGTCGGCCCGACGCCATTGACGGTGCGGGTGTCGGCCGGAGCCCGACTCTGCGGCACCGTCAGATACATGGCGGTCACGCCGGTATCCATCAGGAGGCTGCCGCAAGCGGCAGGCGTTGCGCCATTGACCGAGATACAAGCGGGCGGCGCGGCCCAGCCCCGACCGTCTGGCGCAGGGGCAAGCTTGACGTAGGAGAAATCGCCGCGCGTGTTGTCCGCGGTCAAGCCGACGTGCACCCCGCGCCGGGTCACGATATAGCCGCGCCGGATGCGCTCACCGTCGGGAGCATTGGCGATGTTCAGGAATGGATTCTTTCCGGGCCCGCTTTGCGCCGCCTGGTCGCCCCGGCGGCCGAAACCTATCCCCATCATCGAAATCCGGCGCGGCGCCGCGTTTGGGGTGCAGCGCCGCGCGCGCGGCGTGCACGCGACCCGCGTGACGGCGAGGACCGCAATGGGCGCGGTGGTAACCCGCGTTCCGTCATGGCCGGTGATGGTTACTGGGGTGACGACCCATCGACCAATCATGATGCGGCCAGAGCTGGAATAGGTGAGTTCGCCCGCTCCCAGCGATTCTAGGCCGTCGATGTTCGGGATCTTGTCCGCCGAGACCACAACACCGGTAGAACCGGTATCCATGACGGCGCCGTAGCTGCGTCCGCCAAACGAGAGGCGCAATCGAGGTAACGCGGTGATGTCCTCGTCTGCACCGGGCGCGTTGAGGTAGGGGAGATAAACGCCGAGCCGGTAGTCATCATAGCGGCCGGGCGAACCGGCCGAGGCCGGCACGCTGCCGAGCAGTACGATCATCGCGGCTGCGATAACGAGCGGAATTGCCAAGGCCGATCTCAATGCCAATACGGCGGATAGCCCGAATGAGGGCCTTCCGCGTCGAGCAGACGCAGCATCGCCGGCCATTCCAGCACGCCGTAGGGACGGCGCGTGCCGGGCTGATAGAGATGCGCGGTATGCGCGAGTACGTTTTCGCCGGGCATGACGAGCTCGGTGCGCGCGGCCATGGCGTCGACCTGCGAGCGGCACGACAATTCGAGCTGATACATGGTGTTGAAGGCCTGCTGGATGGTCGCCCCCCAAGTGAGGAGGCCGTGGTTGCGCATAATGAGCGCATCGTGCGGCCCGAGATCCTCGACGATGCGCTCGCGTTCGTCGAGCTCCACCGCCGGCCCCTCGTAGTCGTGATAGCCGATGTGGCCGACGAACCGGATCGCGGTCTGAGATAGCGGCAGCAGGCCGCATTTCATCGCCGACACCGCGATGCCGGCGCGGGTATGGGTGTGCAGCACGCAGGCGACATCCCGGCGCGCCTTGTGGATCGCACCGTGGATCACGTACCCCGACTTGTTTATGCCGTAGTCGGTATCCGGTTTCCAAATGATCTCGCCCTGGACATCGATTTTGGCGAGACCCGATGCCGTGATCTCCTTGTAGAGCATGCCGTAAAGATTAATCAGCAGATGGTCCTTGCTGCCCGGGATGCGCGCGGTGATGTGGTTGTAAATCAAGTCGGTCATGGCGTACTTGTCGACTTTTCGATAGCAGGCGGCGAGATCGACGCGCGCTTGCCACTCCTCGGGTGAAACCTCTGCGCGGATCGACTTGAACTCGGTCGTATAATTCATGGATAGTTTCCGGCGCTTTCCGCTATGGGACCTGATTCCGGCAGCATAACGCCGGCACATGGCCAAGGCCAACACCGGCAAAGAGGGAGGGCCCGCCATGGCGATCCGCGATATTCTGCGCAACACCGTCAAAGAGAAGCTCGCTCGCGGTGAGGTGGTCGCGTCCATGACGGTGCGGCTCGTGCGCACCGTCGAGATCGCGCGCATCGCGAACACCGCGGGCTTCGATACGCTCTATGTCGACCTCGAACATTCGAGCTTCTCGCTCGAGACTTGCGGGCAGATCTGCATGGCCGCGCTTGAGGCAGGGATCACGCCGTTCGTGCGCGTTCCCGCCAACACGCCGGATTACATTTCCCGGGTGCTCGACGGGGGCGCACTCGGCGTGATCGCGCCGCATATCCGCTCGGCGGAGGACGCAAGAGCCGTCGTCAAGGCTGCCAAATTCCCTCCGCTCGGCGAGCGATCGAACGCCGGCGGGTTGCCGCATCTTCATTTCCGCTCGTTCCCGGTGGCGGAAGCCTATGCCGCGCTCAACGACGCCACCATGGTCGTGGTACAGTTCGAGAGCGCGGCGGCGCTCGCGCAGGCCGAGCAGATCATCGCAGTCGATGGGATCGACATGGTGCTCATCGGTCTCAATGACCTCTTGGGGGACTTGGGCATTCCCGGCGAATACGACCACCCGCGGGTGCGTGAGGTCTATGCACAGACCATCGCCGCCTGCCGCAAGCGCAACAAGCACTGCGGCGTCGGGGGGCTTGCCACGCGTCCCGATCTCGCGGCCGAGTTCGTGAAAATGGGCGCGCGTTACGTATCGACCGGCACCGACCTCGGTTTCCTCATCGAAGCTTGCAACGCGCGTGCAAGGACGGTCAAGGAAATCAGGCTCTGACTGCGGTGCGGCGGAGAACTATCTGCGCCGAGGCCGCTGCAACGAACCGAATCGGTTCGCCGGAGGAGCCCGGCGAAAGCAAGCCTCGGTGCGAGAAGGCCAAACGAGAATTTCAACTGTCGGTCACGGCGCGGCGCACGGCTAGGCCATAACGGTGCAGATCGGTGCCGTGCACGTCGAGCCAAGCCTTGGCCCGCTGGACTTCCGGATACAGCCGCTTCACCAAGCGCCAGAACCGCAGCGAATGGTTGAGCTCCACGAGATGGCACACCTCGTGCGCGGCAAGGTAGTCGAGCACGAAGGACGGCGCGAGAATGAGGCGCCAGGAGAACGACAATACGCCCGTATTGGAGCACGAGCCCCACCGGCTGGATTGATCACGTACGCAGATCCGCTTGATCGGAAGACCGAGTTTGGCCGCATAATGACGACTTGCTGCCCCCAGATCGCGCTGCGCCTCGCGCTTCAAAAAGTCGCTGACGCGGCGCTCGACATGCGGTGGTTCGCCGGCGACGCAGAGCATGCGCTTGCCGCTCTCGTCGATCTCGGTCCATGCTGTGCCGCGCGCGCCACGGCGGTTGACGATGCGATGCGGCTCACCGCGTAGCGGCACTTCAAGCCCGTGCGCGAAAGGCGCCGCCTCCGGCAGCCGCTTGAGGCGCGCGGCGATCCACCCGCCGTGCTTTTGCGCGAACTCCTTCGCCTCCTTGAGGCTGCCCCGCGGCGGCATGGTGAGGATCACCTCGCGTGAGGCGGCATCGATACGCAACGTGTAGCGCCGCGCCTGGCGATGACGGCGCAGGCGCACGGGATAGATCGCTTGATCGAATACGACTTGGACCGCCGAGGGCTCGCTCGGACGGCGATAGAGCAACGCGCGAAGCGGCATTGGACCCACCCTGGAGCAACCCCGGCGAAATACTGCCATACGGGCAAGAGGCCACAGCGCACGGCGAACAAATAAAGCCTCTTGCCCCAGGAATGGGGGACTTTGAAGAATAAGCCTCTATATCTCGTGGGCTTCAAGAATTGAATACGCTTTCATAATTCGCCGACACGGCCTAAATTCACCGCCGCGCAGCGACTCGGTTTGGTGCTCCTGGGGCCCGGGAAAAATCGACTATTGGTTCAATGGTTTAGCAGCCATGGCCACGATGCTCCGCGTGACGAATCACGCGCAAAGCTCGGCAGGACGCGGCCCTGGAAGCATAAGGCGCGCCGTTGGCCTGGCCGGCCAGCGCCCCTTTTCGCGGCTTCTATTCGTTGGCCGCGCTGGCCATGGCCGGCGCCGACGTGGTTCGTAAGCCTGCCACGGCGATTTTGCTCGGCATGCGCCGACTGGCGCCCCGGGCGACTGCTGCATCGTTCGACAGCACGAAATCCGCGACACGGGGGGCAATCTCAGACCGAAACCGCGAGCCATTGAAGACGCCGTAGTGACCGACCGCCGGCTGCAGCCAGTGCGCCTTGCGCTCCGGCGGGATGTTGACGCACAGCCGGTGCGCCGCCTCGGTCTGACCGACGCCGGAAATATCGTCATTCTCGCCTTCCACCGTGAGCAAGGCGACGCGACGGATCTTCGTCGGATCGACGCGAATGCCGCGATGGGTCATCTCGCCCTTTGGCAAGGCATGACGCACGAATACCGTGTCGACCGTCTGCAGATAGAACTCGGCCGCGAGATCCATGACCGCGAGATATTCATCGTAGAACTCGCGATGTTTCTGCGCGGAGTCACCGTCGCCCTGTACGAGATGAAGGAAGAGGTTGCGATGCGCCTCGATGTGGCGATCGAGATTCATGCTCACGAAGCCGTGCAGCTGCAGAAACCCCGGATAAACATCGCGCATGAACCCGGGGTTTGGAAACGGCACCTTGGTGATGACGTTGCGGCGGAACCAGTCGGCGCCGCGCCGTTCCGCATGGATGTTCACCACCGTCGGATTGACGCGGGTATCGATAGGACCGCCCATCAGCACCATGGAATGGGGGACGTAAGGGTCGTCGTCAGCCTCCATACAGGCGACCGCCGCGAGGACTGGGACCGAAGGCTGGCATACCGCAAGCACGTGTACGTCGCCGGCGAGCAAATGCAGGATCGAGATCAGGTAATCGATGTAGTCGTCGAGATCGAACGCACCTTGCGATACCGGGACCATCCGCGCGTCCACCCATTCGGTGAGGTAGACGTCGTGATTTGGCAAAAAGGCCTCCACCGTGCCGCGCAAGAGGGTCGGGTAGTGCCCCGACATGGGCGCGACGATGAGCAGGCGCGGCTGAGGCCGGCGGGGTGGGCGGTCGAAGGCGCGCTCGAAGTGCAGGAGCCGACAGAACGGGCGCTCCCATAGGACCGAGATTCGGACAGGGACGCGCTCCCCGCCGACCACGGTCGAGGTGATGTTCCATTCCGGCTTGCCGTAGCGGCGGGTCGAGCGCTCGAAGAGTTCGAGTCCCGCAGCCATGGTCTTGCCGAAGGCGGTATAGGACAGAGGGTTGGCCGGATTGCGAAAAAACAGCCGCGCGGCGTCGGCGAAGGCACGCGAGGGATTGAGCGCGGCCTGGCTCATTTCATAGAGCCAGTAGGCCGGCGCCGCATACATCGGGCCAGTGTCGCCCGTTGCGGGCGGCGCGCCGCCGAATTCGCCAATCGCCATTGACCCGGCCCTCAGCGGCTTTTGCCGCACTGCAGCATACTGTCGTGGATCTGACATATAGTCAATGTCTCCGGCCGGTTATCCACCCGTTGCCGCAACGTAGATAATGATTTCGGCCCGCGCGGCGCTTTTGCGCCGCAGCAACGCTGGCATGACAAATTCGCTGGGAACCAGGATTATTCGCCGGTCTGCAGCAATGAGCCGACCCGCCGTGCGCTCTTGAGCAGTTGCAGGAAGACCAACACTCCGGCGCCGAAGTAGAGCGCGTTGAGCACAAACGCCTCAAGCATAAGATCGGCGCGTATAACGTGCTCCATCAGCAGCGCACGCATGCCCTCGAAGACATAGGTCGGCGGCAGCGTCCACGCGAGCACTTGCAGCCAATCCGGCAACACGCTGACCGGATAATAGACGCAAGTGAGCGGCATCAGCACGAACATTAGCGTCCAGGCGAGCGATTCGGCGCCCATGCCATTGCGCAACAGCACACCCGCGACGACGATGCCGACGGCCCAACTCGTCAGGATCAAATTCAAAAAAAAGGCCGCGAGCGCGAGCCCGAGGCTGTAGACATTGAAGCCGAAGAAGGCCATCGCCAGGAACGTCACCGGCAGCATCCCGATGGCGAGTCGGATCAGGCTCATGATCATCAGCGCGCAGACGAACTCGATCGGCCGCAGCGGGCTGATCATCAGGTTGGTCAGGTTGCGCGACCACATCTCTTCCAGGAACGACACCGAGAAGCCGAGCTGGCCACGGAACAGCACGTCCCACATCAGCACTGCGGCGATGAAGACGCCGCTGGCGCGCGCGAAAAATCCGGAATTCTGGGCGATGTAGAGTTGCAGAAAACCCCAGACGAAAAGCTGCACCGCCGGCCAGTAGATCAGCTCGAGAAGCCGAGTCCAGGACGAGCGCAACAGATAAACATAGCGCCGCACCATCGCGGCGATGCGATGCGGTGCCAAGGTCACAGCACTGATCGAAGGCGCCCTCATTGCGCCGCCTCGCGCGCCTCGCCGCGGCCGCGCGCGACGTCGAGAAACACCTCTTCCAGGGTCTCGCGGCCGTAGCGGACCAACAGCCGCTGCGGCGTGTCGTCGTCTTCGATGTGCCCCCGCTTCATGATGATGACGCGCTCGCACAGGCGCTCGACCTCGGCCATGTTGTGCGAGGCGAGCAGCACGGTGGTGCCTCTCTCTTTGCGAAACCGCTCGAGGTGACCGCGCACCCAATCGGCGGTGTCGGGGTCGAGCGAGGCGGTGGGCTCGTCGAGAAGCAGCACCCGGGGAGAATTGATCAGCGCCTTGGCAAGCGCGACCCGGGTCTTCTGCCCGGCGGAGAGCTTGCCGGTCGGCCGGTCGAGAAATTCCGAGAGATCGAGTTCGCGCGCGAGCGCCGCAATGCGGCCGCCGAGGTCCTCCACGGCGTAGAGCAGCCCGAATACCTTGAGGTTCTGCCGCACCGTCAGCCGGTGCGGCATGTCGACGTATGGACTCTCGAAATTCATCTCGTGCAGCACCTGGTAGCGCTGGCGCGGCATCTCGGCGCCGAGCACTTTCACCGTGCCGGAGGTCGGCATGATCAGACCCATGACCATGGCGAGGGTGGTGGTCTTGCCGGCGCCGTTGCCGCCGAGCAGCCCGGTGATGGAACCGGGCTCGAGCGCGAAAGAAATGCCGTCGACCGCGCGGGTGGTCTTGTAGACCTTCACCAGCTGGTCGACGGCAATGGCGGGCTCGACGGTTTTCAACATGAGGTCGCCCTGCGCGGAACCGCAGATGTGGCGCGGCGCCGCGCACGAGGCAAGAGGCATCGCGGCAATTGGCCCGCGCGCCGAAGCGCCTGTCGATGTTGAGCACATGCGGCGAAGGCGTACATTGTTGGATATGAGCGACCAACCTGCCGAGGAAGCCCACCGGACCGGACGCAGCGTACGCCTCGACACCCTGGTGCGGCTGCGCTGGCTTGCGGTCATCGGCCAGAGCACCGCCGTGCTGGTGGTCTATTTTGGGCTAGAGTACGAGCTGCCGATCTGGCCGTGCCTCGCAGTGATCGCGCTCGCCGCCTGGCTCAACGTCGCGCTGCGCATTCGCTTCCCGATGACCCAGCGGCTCGAGCCGGACCGGGCGGCATGGCTGCTTGCCTTCGACATCGCCGAGCTCGCGGTGCTCTTGTTCTTCACCGGGGGGCTCGAGAACCCGTTCGCGTTTCTTTTCCTCGGACCTGTTCTGATCTCGGCCACAGCATTGCCGGCGCGAATGACGCTGATGCTCGGCGGCTTCACCGTTGCCTGCGCCACCGTGCTCGTGTTCGTGCACGAGCCGCTACCGTGGGACACCGAGCCGCCGCTCGAACTGCCCGCGACCTACGTCATGGGGGTGTGGCTTTCGCTATTGCTCGCAATCGCCTTCATCGGCCTGCATGCCTGGCAGATCACCGAGGAATCCCGCCAGCTTGCCGACGCGCTGGCGGCGACCGAATTGGTGCTTGCACGCGAACAGCACCTCTCGCAGCTCGATGGGCTGGCCGCCGCCGCCGCCCATGAACTGGGCACACCGCTTGCAACGATCACGCTTATCGCCAGGGAACTGCAGCTCGCGATCAAGCCCGGTTCCGAGCATGCGGAGGACGTGCGCCTCTTGAACGAGCAGGCCAAGCGCTGCCGCGCCATTCTGGCGAAACTGACCGAGCTCTCGAGCGGTGCGCCCTTCGACCGCATGAAGCTGTCGACGCTGATCGAAGAGGTGGTTGCGCCGCATCGGAACTTCGGCGTTGCCATAAGCGTCGCGTTATCGGCGGGCGAGACGGCCGAACCCGTCGGCGGCCGCAATCCTGCGATCCTCTACGGCCTCGGTAACCTGCTCGAGAACGCGATCGATTTCGCCCACGAGCGGGTCGAGGTCGCTGCCTCCTGGAGCGGTCAGGATGTCGCCGTCAGTATCACCGACGATGGTCCGGGCTTCGCACCCGAGGTTATGGACCGCATTGGCGAGCCCTATGTCACAAACCGCCGGCGGCAAAACCTGAACGGCGAGGCGAGCGGGCTTGGGCTTGGCTTTTTCATCGCCAAGACCTTGCTGGAGCGCTCGGGCGCTACGCTCGACTTCGAGAACCGCGCATTTCCCGATCGAGGCGCGATCGTGCGTGTGCGCTGGGGCCGCAGCGACTTCGAACGCGCGATGGCGTTCGCATCGTGAGAGTTGGCCCCTAAAGCACTGCCGGTCCGTGTCTTTTCCTCAACCGCCTTCATTCACCCGCGTTCATTATCGATTATTCACTTGAGGTTGGGCGGCAGCTTCCTAGATTACCTGCACAAAGTTGGGGCAAATCGTCGCTGCGCCTCACCCGGTGCAGCGGCGCCACGTCGTGGAGGCGTACATGGCGATGGCCGATTTGGTCGCGGCGATGCCGGCCGATCGCTCGCTGCTAATCGTGGAGAACGACAAGTCCTTTCTGCAGCGGCTCGCCCGCGCCATGGAAGGCCGCGGCTTCACCGTGACCACCGCCGAGTCGGTAGCGGACGGGCTCGCCCAACTCGAGACGATATCTCCGGCCTTCGCCGTCGTGGACATGCGGCTCGAGGACGGCAACGGCCTCGACGTCATTTCCGCCCTCAAGCGCCGTCGCCCCGATGCGCGTGCCATCATCCTCACCGGTTACGGCAACATCGCAACCGCGGTGAACGCGGTGAAGCTCGGTGCCGTCGACTATCTATCAAAGCCGGTGGATGCCGATGACGTGGTCGCAGCGCTGCTCGCGCTCGACGGCCGCAAAGCCGAGCCGCCGCAAAACCCGATGTCGGCCGATCGAGTCCGTTGGGAGCACATTCAGCGCATCTACGAACTCTGCGGCCGCAACGTCTCCGAGACGGCGCGCCGGCTCAACATGCATCGCCGCACCCTGCAGCGCATTTTGGCCAAGCGCGCGCCGAAGTGACCGGGCGGTCGTAAGCCGCGATTCGCAACCAAGATTTGAGCGCTCAGTCCGGGGCCACTGATCTCGAATACGAACCTTCTGGATCCGCCAGCGCGGAGAGGCGTAGCGCCGCCGCCCGCGCGAAGGCGAGCGTCATGGCCTTGCGGGTGGCGGCATGCAGTCGGTGCTCGGGCGCCTCGCATACGATCGATGCGCCGTAGGCATCGGCAACGATCAGACCGACGTCGAGCGGAAAGATATCGCACGGCACCTCGAGCGTGGTCGCGAAAAACAGCCGATCACAATGCAGGCGATAATCCATCCACTTCTGGTCAGCGCGAAAGTCAGCGATTGACGACTTGATCTCGACGATCCACACGTCGCCGTTGGCACCAAGCGCCACCAAATCGGCGCGCCGGCCGGACGCCAGCGGGAGTTCGCTTACCGCAGAGAATCCCAGCGAATGCAGAAGCCGCGTGGTGCCGCGCGCGATCGCGAGCGCGGTCGGTGATTGCCGGCCATCAACCGGCAGCGCGGCGGTGAGCGAACTGACACTCATCGAATGAATCAGCCCCGGCAAGGGTACGCTCGTGCTTAGAGGACGAAGCCGAACGCCACGCACTACGCTGCACTCCCAGCCCGTCCCGCAAGGGGATCATGTGGTGCGCTCTCAAATCTACTTGCCCGGCCACAACTCGATCAACAGCAGACAGAGCCGGGAGCGCCTTCCGCCAAAAGGCAAGGGCGCATGGCCAAGCTCCCAATTTATCGCGAGCGCTGAAAAGCACGCTTGTTGCAGCCCGACCGCCGTGGAATTTGGCTCATCGGGCGGCCGAGCTTGCCTGGGCGCGATCGGCGAAAGCGGCGGCAAGCGCATCCCGCTGCGCCACGATGATGCCACGCTCGGTGATGAGCCCGCTGACAAGGCGAGCCGGCGTCACGTCGAAGCCATAGTTCGCAACCATCGAGCCTTCCGGCACGATGCGCACCTTCTCGACGCGACCGTCGGCGGTGCGGCCGGTCACGGTGGCCACTTCGTCGGCGGCGCGCTGTTCGATCGGAATCGCGGCAACCCCGTTCGAGACCGAAAAGTCGATGGTCGGCGACGGCAGCCCGACGTAGAACGGCACCCCATTGTCCTTGGCGGCGAGCGCCTTGAGGTAGGTACCGATCTTGTTGCAAACGTCGCCGTCGGCGGTGACGCGGTCCGCCCCCACCAGCACCATATCGACCATACCGTGCTGCATCAGGTGACCGCCGGTATTGTCCGCGATCACCGTGTGCGGAACTCCGTGCTGGCCGAGCTCCCAAGCGGTGAGCGCGGCGCCTTGGTTGCGCGGGCGCGTCTCGTCGACCCATACGTGGAGCGCGACGCCGCGATCGTGGGCCACATAGACCGGCGCCAAAGCGGTTCCGAAATCGACAGTGGCAAGCCAGCCCGCGTTGCAGTGCGTGAGCACTTGCGCGGGCTGGCCCGCCTTCTTGTTCGCGGCGATTGCGGCGATCAAATTTGCGCCATGGCGGCCGATCGCCTGATTGATGGCCACATCTTCCTCGCAGATCTCGGCCGCGCGGCGATAGGCGGCGCCGAGCCGTTCCTCGCGAGGGCGGTTGCGCACCGCCGCCACCATTTCGTCGAGGGCCCATTTGAGGTTGACGGCGGTCGGACGCGTGGCGGCAAGCGTTGCGCAGGCCCGCTCGAGCGCTTCATCGGAGGCATCTGCCCGCAGCGCCAGTGCCACACCATAAGCCGCCGTCGCTCCAATGAGCGGCGCACCGCGTACCTGCATGGTGGCGATCGCGCGCGCGACGTCCTGCAGGCTTGACAGGCAGACGGTCGTGAACTGGTGCGGCAGCGCGGTCTGGTCGATGATGCCGACCGACCAGCCATCCGGCTCGACCCAGATGGTACGCATATCCTTGCCGTCGACTTTCATGGCGCCAGAGATAGCTGCGATTCATCCAAAGGCAAGGCTCCCCGCGATGCGCAAGAGGTGATAGAGAGGCATGGGGGAGAGCGCATGCCGGTCGATTACGAGGCGGAATACAACAACCGCGCCCGAGTGCCCGAGCATCCCGAAATCTTCGCGCGCTGGACGCGGGAGGCGGAGGATTACCGGGCCGAAGCGATGAAGGAACGGCGCGCCGAGCTCGGATTGAGCTATGGCTCGTCGCTGCGTCAATTCATCGACCTGTTTTCACCGCGGCGCGGCGTGACTACGCCGCTCGCGCTGTTCATCCATGGCGGTTACTGGCGCTCGCTCGATCCCTCGCTGTTCAGCCACATGGCGCGCGGGCTCAATGCCCATGGCGTCGCGGTCGGCGGCATCTCGCCGCCGCAATGGTGGCGACCGACTGGCAGTCGCTCTATCCAAAGGCGCCGGCCGACCTGGTGCCGGCCGCCTACTCGATCTCGGGCCTTTTCGATCTCACCCCGCTCGTCGGCATTGCCATGGCGCAAGATCTGCGCCTCGACGAGGCTGAAGCGCGCCGCGTTTCGCCGTTGTTCTGGCCGGCGCCGAAAGGACGCGCATTCGATGCGGTCGCAGGGGCGCTCGAATCGAGCGAGTTCTTGCGCCAGAGCCGCACCGTCGCCGACAGCTGGGGCAAGGCCGGCGCGCAAACCAGCTACGAGGCGATCGCCGGGACGAACCATTTCACGGTGATCGATGAGCTGGCGGATCCGCAAAGCGAGATGGTCGGCCGCCTTGTGGCGCTCGCACCGCGCCAAAAATAGGCGGCTTGGCGGCAAGCGCCGGGCAGCCGTTCACTCGCCAACAAATCGCAGCGCAGTCCTGTTGTTCGGATGCGACCCACATCCTCCGTTCGCCCCCGCGCAAGCGGGGGGTCCAGGGCCACGGACTGCGGCCCCTGGGTTCCCGCTTACGTGGGAACGAACGGAGTGAGTTGCGCGGGTCGAGCTTCCGGAACTAACGGTCGGAAAAGGCCTGAATGCCCGTCTGCGCGCGACCGAGGATCAGCGCGTGAATGTCGTGCGTGCCTTCATAGGTATTGACGGTCTCGAGATTGCACAGCACGCGCATGACGTGGAACTCGTCCGAGATGCCGTTGCCACCGTGGATGTCGCGCGCCAAGCGCGCGATGTCGAGCGCCTTGCCGCAATTGTTGCGCTTGAGCAGCGACACCGCCGCCGGCGCGGCGCGTCCCCGCTCAAACAGCCGGCCCAGCCGGAGCGCCGCATGCAGGCCGAGCGTGATCTCGGTCTGCATATCGGCGAGCTTCTTCTGGATGAGTTGATTGGCGGCGAGCGGACGACCGAACTGCTTGCGGTCGAGCGCGTATTGCCGGGCCCGATGCCAGCAGAACTCCGCTGCGCCGATTGCTCCCCAAGCGATGCCGGCGCGCGCGACGTTGAGGCAGCCGAAGGGACCCGCAAGCCCCCTGGCCTTTGGCAATAGGTTCTCCTCGGGCACGAAGGCGTCTTCGAGCACGAGCTCGCCGGTGATCGAGGTGCGCAGTGAAAGCTTGCCCTCGATCTTGGGCGTGGACAGACCTTTTGTGTCGCGATCCACCAGGAAACCACGGATGACGCCGTCGAGCTTGGCCCACACCACTGCGAGGTCGGCGACTGGCGCGTTGGTGATCCACATTTTCGTACCGGTGAGCCGGTACCCACCGGGCGCCTTTTGCGCGCGCGTGACCATTGAGCCTGGATCGGAACCGTGATCCGGTTCGGTAAGGCCGAAGCATCCGACGATCTCGCCCAACGCGAGCTTCGGCAAATAGCGCTTGCGTTGCGCTTCGCTGCCATAGGCGAAGATCGGGTGCATGACGAGCGAAGACTGCACCGACATGGCCGAACGGTAGCCGGAATCGACGCGCTCGATCTCACGCGTGATCAGCCCGTAAGCCACATAGCCGAGCCCGGCGCCGCCGTACTCTTCTGGAATGGTCGGGCCGAGCAGGCCCAGCGCCCCCATCTCCGAGATGATACCGCGATCGAAGCGCTCCTCGCGATTGTCCATGAGCACGCGCGGGAACAGCTTGTCCTGGGCATAGCCGCGCGCGGTGTCGCGCACCATGCGCTCTTCTTCGCTAAGCTCGCTTTCAAGGTCGAGCGGGTCTTCCCAGTTGAATACGGCTTCCTCGCGTTGCGGTGCCGAAGGAACCTTGCGCGTCTCTGCGGTCTGCGTCATCGGATGCTCCCACGGCTGCGCTGACGCGTTCTTCCCGGCAAGCCGGGTCTCCGCCTGGGTCGCGCTCGGCTTTGCCGGAAGACGCCTGTCTTCATGCCCACGTTCATTCGCTTAATTCAAGGCCCCTCAGCGATCGCACGCTGGCGAAGAGGCCCGCAATCGCCCGCGCCCAATTTCCGGGCCTCGGCAGCAAACGGGCACGGCTGGACCATGCTTCTTCACGCCGCTTCCCGCAATTGCCGGACGGGGGGCGATCGGCTAATGACGTGCCTTAGCGCGCCCGTAGCTCAGCTGGATAGAGCGCTGCCCTCCGAAGGCAGAGGTCGTGAGTTCGAATCTCGCCGGGCGCGCCATCGCGAGGCTCAACACCCTTTCGAATTTTTCGGGATGTTCATCCGCCGAGCGTGCAGCACTCAGAACGCGCGCGCCGGTGCAACGACCAAATTGGCTCACCCGTCATGCCGTCCGGGAATGCCGGGACGGACCATTGCCATGCCATAAGCACACCGAGCAGCCCGCGTGTGAACGCCACCCGCGTGCACACGAAGCACGCGCAGCGGAGACTTACAGCGCGGACGCTGCTCGCGCCATCGCGTTCGCAACGAGCGCGCGTCTTGGATTTCCTTCCGGCAAAGAGCCGAGAGCGATGAGCGAAGCGAGCGGCCTGATCGTATCTGCGAACGGCGCGCGACGGGAGCATGTCCCGCTCGGCATTCTCTACATGGTCGGCGCGACCATCGTGTTCGCCGTTTCGAGCGCGGTCTCGAAATGGCTGGTGGCAAGCTACCCGATCGGCGAGGTTCTCTTCACCAGAACCCTGGTTGCGTTCATCAGCTGCGCGCTCTTCATCATGCCACAGACCGGGCTTGCCGTCTTTCGCACGCGGCGGCTGCCCCATCACGTGATGCGTTCGGTGTCGCAGGGTTGCTCGCAGACGTTTCTGCTGATCGCCTTCAGCCTGATGCCGCTTGCCGGCGCTATCGCCATCAACTTCTCCGCGCCGCTATTCACGGCTCTCATCTCCGCGCTGCTGCTCAAGGAGACGGTGGGGCCGGCGCGCTGGCTCGCGTTGCTCGTGGGCTTTTGCGGCGTGCTCATCGTCACCCATCCAGGAGCAGGAACGTTCGAGATCGGCGCGCTGTTCGCATTGGCCAATGCCGTGCTCTACGGGTCGGTCACCGTGGGCGTGCGAGGCATGACCGCAACCGAATCGGCGGAGACATTGATCCTTTATCAACTCGCGCTGCTCACGGGGTTTTTTGCGCTGTTCCTGCCCTGGACGTGGACCTCGCCGACCCCGGCCGATGCCGGCTGGATCGTCTTCAACGGCGTCTCCAACGCGGTGGGACAATATTGGTGGACGCGCGCGCTCCACCTTGCCCCGGCTTCCGCCGTCGCCCCGTTCAATTATCTCTCGCTGGTGTGGGCGAGCATCTTGGGGTTCGCGATCTGGGGTGACGTGCCGACGGTCTCGCTGGTGATCGGTTCGGCGGTCGTGGTTGCATCCGGTCTGTTCCTGTTCTGGCGCGAGAGCAACGCTCGGCAGGCTAAGCTGCCCGCGAACGAGTGAGTTCCCCAGCTTACACCTGGCTTCGTGCAATCGGCACGGGCGCGCGATCGCCTCGCATCGCAGCGCAACAGCGAGTCACAACTTATGCGACTTTTTGCCACCTATCCTTTGTTGCGGCCGCGCTTCACGTTTTTCCAATTGCGACGACTTCCATGATGGCGGCGTGGAGGGAGGAAAACATCTTGAGCCACGGCAGCGGCGCCAGATAACAAGAGTCCGCACGGGGTGGGGCGAAGCACGTGACCTACCAATGGGTCGATTGTGAGCGCGCGTTCATCGCAGACCGTTACGATCGCATTGCCGGCCTGATCGGGCTGTTCGACCGCTTGTTGTTCCTTCCGCCGGACCTGCGCAGGCGCGCGGCCGCTTGCTTGAATCTGAAACCCGGTGACCGTGTGCTTGAAATCGGATGCGGCACCGGCCGCAATTTTCCGTTCTTGCGCGAGGCCGTTGGGCCGGCCGGCAAAATCTACGGAGTCGATCTATCACGAGGAATGCTGCGCAGGGCGCGAGCGCTTTGCCGACGCGAACACTGGAGAAACGTCCATCTGACCCAGTGCGACGCCAGCGAGTACATCCCTTGTGAACCGCTCGACGGCATCCTCTTCAGCCTTTGTTACAATACGATGCCACACCACCTCGTGGTGCTGCGCCATGCGTGGAAGCACCTGCGTCCGGGCGGCCGCATCGTCATCATGGACGGCAAGCTTCCGCACGGGCTCGGCGGGAAGCTCGTGCTGCCGTTCTGCCTCTGGCTCATGCGGCACACCGTGTTGGGGAACCCCTTTATCGAGCCTTGGAACCATCTCGCCGCGACCGCCGACGAGTTCGAGATGGAAGAGTTTGTGTTCGGCGCCTGGTACGTGTGCTGGGGAACGAAATCCGCCCATGTAGAGACGACCGCGGCGGAGCACCTCATCGCAGCGGAGTGAGAACGCCGGCGATAGCGCTGACCTGTCGCGTGAGCCTCAAGCCAGTTCATTGGACGATCCCGCGCGCTCGCCGTCTGCGAACCGCACGAGCTTGACTGCCTTGCACCAATGGATCGAAGATGTGGCGCGCGCGGCAGACTGCCGTGCGCATTGCGCCGCCCCAGAGTACAAAGGCACCAGCATTGTCATTCAAACGCGTCGGTGCCTTGCTTTGGCTGTGCTGGGCCGCCGTTTGCGGTACCAACGCGACGCCGCTTGCTTTCGGCATGACCCCTGAGCAGGCTTCAATCGCGCTCGGGATGCCGCTGGTCTATTACTCCGGACGGGCTGGCTCGGAAATTTATGTCGCCTACGGATCGCCGGGTATTCCCGGCTTCTATCCGGTGGATTCCGCCCTCGCCCTGCAGTTTCGAAACGGTCAACTCACGGGATGGAAGAAGGATTGGCGCTTGCGCCGTCCATGGCCGTTCTGACGAGCGCATGCCGGCACGGCCCCACGTCGCCCTTTCCGTCCTCGATCTGTCGCCGGTAGCCGCGGGCTCCTCCGGCGCCGTCTCCCTGCGCAATTCACTCGACCTCGCGCGGCTCGCCGACCGCCTTGGCTACACGCGCTATTGGGTCGCCGAACATCACAACCTGCCGGCGATCGCGAGTTCCGCACCCGAGATCATGATCGGGCAGATCGCGGCGGCGACCGAGCGCATGCGGGTGGGTTCCGGCGGTGTCATGCTGCCCAACCACGCGCCGCTCATGGTGGCTGAACGCTTCAAGGTGCTCGAGGCGTTGTTTCCCGGCCGCATCGATCTCGGGCTCGGCCGCGCGCCCGGCACGGATCCGGTCACGTCCTATGCGCTGCGGCGGCGGCAGCAGGGTTTCGGCGAAGACGACTTTCTGGAGCGGTTTCAGGAGCTTCTCCTGTTCGAAAACGATGCCTTTCCGCAAAGTCATCCGTTCCGTTCCGTGCGGGCGATGCCGCAGGACGTCGCGCTGCCGCCGATCTGGCTCCTCGGATCGAGCGGCTACAGTGCGCAGCTCGCCGCTACCGTGGGGGCAGGATTTTCCTTCGCGCACCATTTCGCCGATCACGACGCAGCCGCAGTGATCGCGAGCTATCGCGATGGGTTTAAGCCGTCATCGGCGCGAAAGACGCCCTACGCTATCCTAGCCTGCGCTGCGGTCTGCGCGGACAGCGAGGCCGAAGCGGAACGACTTGCCTCCACTATTGATCTCAACTTCGTGCGACGCAGCCGTGGCGAATATGCGCCGCTGGCAAGCCCGGAAGAGGCAGCCGCCTATCCTTATTCGCCGGCTGAACGCGCGCTGATCGCGCGCAATCGCAGCCGGGTGTTCGTCGGCACCAAGGCGACCGTGCTGGAGCGACTCTCGCCCCTGATCAGCGCCACCAAAGCCGACGAAGTCATGATCACCACCATGGTCCACGACCACGCTGCCCGTCGGCGCTCTTACGAATTGCTCGCGGAGGCGTTTGGGCTGCACCCTTGAGGCCCTCCCCGCCGCGCATCCCTCCTGCCGGTTGCGTTGCGGCTGGGAAAGCGTGAAATTGCGCGGCGCGGCGCCGGGACGCCATGTCGCGCCGGCAGCATTCACAGGAGGTCGTCTTGGGTAAACAGTTCTCGCTTACGTCAGCCGATAAATTTCAGTTGGGTGCCTATCGGGCCGATCCGTCGGGCCCGGCAAAAGGCGGAATCGTCGTGATCCAGGAAATCTTCGGCGTCAATCACCACATCCGGGCGGTCTGCGACCGACTCGCGGGCGACGGTTATACCGCGGTGGCGCCGGCCTTGTTCGATCGTCAGCAGAAGAACTTCGAATCCGGTTACAGTCCGGACGAAATCGCGAATGCGCGCAAATTCGTCGCCAACCCCGATTGGAGCGCCATGCTGCGCGATACGCAGGCCGCAATCGATGAGCTCAAGAAGGACGGCCCGGTCGCCATTATGGGCTTTTGCATGGGTGGCACGATCGCCTTCCTAGCAGCTTGCAAGCTCAATGGCCTCTCGGCCGCAGTCTGCTATTACGGCGGGCAGATTGCCAAGAATGCCGACGAGAGGCCGAAGGTGCCCACGCAGATGCATTTCGGCGACCAGGATGCGTCGATCCCGATGAGCGACGTCGAGACGATCAAGAAAAAGCGCGGTGGTGACAGCGAGATTTACGTCTATGCGGGCGCGGGGCACGGTTTCCATTGCGACGAGCGCGGGAGCTTTCATGAAGCGAGTGCCAAGACCGCCTGGCAGCGAGCGATGGACTTTCTCAAGAAGCACGTCAAGAAGTGACGTGGGCGTAGCACGCAGCATCCATCGCCGTATTATTTGATGGATGCGCGGGTCGAGCCCGCGCATCGCGTCCCGGACAATAACTCGCCTGCGGGAGCGTCGTGCGCCGTTAAGCCGGCGCCGCGGCAACGCCGACCGGACAGCTCACGCCCGTGCCGCCGAGGCCGCAATAGCCCATCGGATTCTTCGCCAGATACTGCTGATGGTAGTCCTCGGCAAAATAAAATGCAGGCGCATCGAGGATTTCGGTGGTGATGGCACCAAAGCGCCGCGCCTTGAGTTGCTCGCCATACATTTCTTTCGATGCTTCCGCGGTCCGGCGCTGGTCGGCAGTGAAGGTATAGAGGCCGGAGCGATACTGCGTGCCCACGTCGTTGCCCTGGCGCATGCCCTGGGTCGGATCGTGATTCTCCCAGAACGTTTTGAGCAGCCGCTCATAGGATATCTTGTTCGGGTCATAGACCACGAGCACCACCTCGTTGTGACCGGTGCGGCCGGAGCAAACCTCCTCGTAAGTTGGATTAGGCGTATAGCCGCCGGCATAGCCGACAGCAGTGATGTGAATGCCTTCGCCCAATTCCCAAAACTTGCGCTCGGCGCCCCAGAAGCAGCCCATCCCGAACATTGCCATTTCGAAGCCCGCCGGGTATGACCCCTGCAGCGGCCTGTGAAAGATGAAATGCTCCCGCGCGGTCGGAATCGGTGTCGGGCGGCCGGGCAGCGCCTCGGCCGCGGACGGCATTGCAAGCTTCTTGTTGAACATGAACATGGCGACGTCTCCGCTGGTGCTAAGCCAATATAGGGGCGGCGCCGCCCGCGCGCATCTGCGTTAGGCGCCGCTCACCCATCACATTGCAGCCAGGCCGAGCAGAGAGCCGGGTCACGGCCACGCGAGTAGAGACCAGCGTGGTTGGCATCCCTATATCGCCCGTGCCGAGGAAACCCTATGCTGCCGCTGCATGAACGCCGACCCATTTCCGAGGACGGCGATGACCAAAGCCGGAGGAACCGCGAATGCGTAGTCTTGTCGTGATCTCTGCGTGTGCCGCGCTCGTGATCGGCTCTGCCGCGCAAGCGCAACAGGCCGCTCCGCCGGCCGCGCCGCCGCCCTATGGCGAATCGATCAATCTCGAGCAGGCGAGGACGATCGTCGACGCCGCCATGGCCGAGGCCAGGAAGAACAACTGGCTTATGGCGATCACGGTGGTCGGCCCGGCAGGTGACCTCGTCTATTTCGCCAAAATGGACAACACGCAACATGCCTCCGTCACGATCTCGCAGCACAAGGCGCGTGCGGCTGCGATCTTTCGGCGGCCGACCAAAGCTTTCGAGGAGAACCTCGGTAAGGGCTTCGAATTCCTCTATCAGCTGACGCTTGACGGCATGATCGGCTCGCAGGGCGGGGTGCCGCTGATCTCTGGCGGCAAGCTCATTGGGGCGATCGGCTGCAGCGGCGGCGCGGGGCCGCAAGATCTGCAGACCTGCATGGCCGGCGTTAATGCCCTGAAATAGCAACGCAGGCGAGACAATTGGATGACGGGCTGCGGCCGCCTGCCCCCAGCCCGGCTTAATCCCGCGCGTAGCCAATGAGCGGTTTTTTCTTTCGTCCGAGCAGGATCAGGATGGCGCCGATGATGGCGAGCACGAGCGAGACCGGCTGATCGAGAAAGTAGGGCTGAACGAGGCCGTGCCAGACCCATGTCCCGACACGGCGCTCGACCTCCGGCTGCAGCGATGTGAGCGAGTGACGTTCTACGCGCGAACATGCACTGCCCCGTTACCGCTTACCCCGCTCGCGGGTCCCGTTCAATTGGCCTCTCGCTCTCGCCGTTCGCAAGACTGCGGAGGATGGCAGCGTGCCAGGCGAGGCCTTTTGTCGCTTGCCTTGAGCAAGGGTAGCGCGATCCGGTAGCTTGGAAAGGCAATCCGGCCGAGGCCTTAAGGGGTTGAGATGTCCTCCAAAATCGATGGCCGCGGGATACGACCGACATTTACCGACCAGGAAGCGCTGCTGTTCCATAGCCAGGGCCGTCCGGGCAAGCTCGAAGTGGTGGCCACCAAGCCGATGGCCACCCAGCGCGATCTGTCATTGGCTTATTCGCCCGGCGTGGCCGTTCCGGTGCTGGCCATTGCCGAGGACGAGGATCGTGCCTTCGATTACACCACCAAGGGCAATTTTGTCGCCGTCATCACCAATGGCACCGCCATTCTAGGCCTTGGGAATCGGGGCGCGCTGGCAGCCAAACCGGTGATGGAAGGCAAGGCGGTTCTCTTCAAGCGCTTCGCCGATATCGATTCCATCGATCTTGAAGTTTCCTCCGAAGACCCCGATGAGATCGTCAATTGCGTCAAACTGCTCGGCAAGAGCTGGGGCGGTATCAATCTCGAGGATATTCGCGCCCCGGAATGCTTCATCATCGAGCAACGATTGCGGGAGTTGCTCGACATTCCGGTGTTCCACGACGATCAGCACGGCACCGCGATCATTGCGGCGGCCGGCCTGATGAATGCGCTGGATCTGACCGGACGCGATATCAAATCGACCAAGCTCGTGTGCAACGGGGCCGGCGCCGCCGGCATCGCCTGCCTCGAACTGCTCAAAGCGATCGGATTCACCCCCGACAACATCATTCTCTGCGACACGAAAGGCGTCATTTATCAGGGTCGCACCGAGGGCATGAACCAGTGGAAATCGGCGCATGCGGTGAAAACGTCGTCCCGGACGTTGGCCGAGGCGCTGGCGGGCGCCGATGTCCTCTTCGGATTGTCGGTTAAAGGCGCGGTGACCAAAGAGATGGTGAAGTCGATGGCGGCAAAGCCGATCATCTTCGCCATGGCCAATCCCGATCCGGAAATTACCGCCGAGGAGGTGGCGGAGGTACGCAACGACGCCATCATGGCGACGGGACGTTCCGACTACCCCAATCAGATCAACAACGTGCTCGGCTTTCCCTATATCTTCCGCGGCGCGCTCGACGTGCGCGCGACCGCCATCAACATGGAGATGAAGATTGCCGCCGCGAAGGCGCTCGCGGCGCTCGCGCGAGAGGATGTTCCCGACGAGGTCGCCGCGGCGTATGGCGTCCGGCCGAAATATGGGCCCGAATACATCATCCCGGTCCCGTTCGACCCGCGGCTGATCTCGTTCGTTCCGCCCGCCGTCGCCACTGCTGCCATGGATAGCGGCGTGGCCCGGCGACCGATTGTCGATATGGATGCTTACCGCGCGCAGTTGCGCTCGCGGCGCGATCCGGTAGCCGGGGTTCTCCAGCGCGTTCACGAGCGGCTGCGGCGACGGCCGCAACGGGTCGTGTTCGCTGAAGGCGAAGAAGAGCAGGTCATTCGCGCCGCGGCGAGCTTCGTCCACGAGGGACTTGGGACGGCGCTGCTCGTCGGGCGCGAGGACCGCGTGCGCGAGAGCGCGCGCACGCTGGGTATCGAGCTGGGCGGCGGGATCGAGATCATCAACGCGCGACTTTCGCAACGTAACGCAGCCTATGCCGCCTTTCTCTACGAGCGGCTCCAGCGCGACGGCTTTCTGCAGCGCGACGTCCAGCGCTTAGTCAACCAGGACCGGAACCATTTCGCCGCCTGCATTGTGGCGCTCGGCGATGCCGATGCGATGGTGGCGGACACCGCGGTGATCGAGATGCCCAATGCGGAGATTTTGGCCGACATCGCCGTCGAAGCCGCGGGCGTCGCGCGCCGCTTCGGCTATGAACCGCGCATCGCCCTGCTGGCGTTCTCGACTTTCGGCCATCCACCGGGCGAGCGGTCGGCTCACGTGCAGGGGGCGGTGCGCATCCTCGATCAGAGGCGCGTCGACTTTGAGTATGATGGCGACATGGCTGCCGATGTGGCTCTCAATATGGAGCTGCGCGAGGCCTATCCATTCTGCCGCCTGTCGGGGCCGGCCAATGTGCTGATCATGCCGGCATTCCATTCTGCTTCGATCTCGACCAAGCTGTTGCAAGAGCTCGGCGGAGCGACCGTGATCGGCCCGATTCTGGTCGGGCTCGACCGGTCGGTGCAAATCGTGCCGCTTTCGGCCAATGACGCCCAGCTGGTCAATATGGCCGCGCTCGCGGCATTCAACGTTAGCGGGTGACGCCGCGGGGAGACGACATGAGCGACAAGCTGCGCGGCGTAATTGCCGCCATTGCGACGGCCGTGGACGAGGAAGGTGAGCCCGATTGCACGCGCTCGGCCGCACTTGCCCGTTTTCTGCTCGCGAATGGTTGCGACGCATTGAACGTGCTGGGCACCACCGGGGAGGCAACCTCCTTCTCGCTCGAGCAGCGCAAGCGCGTGATGACCGCTTACCGGGAGAAGGGCCTGCCGCTCGATCGCCTCATGGTCGGCACCGGTGCCGCCGCGATGGCCGACGCAGTCGCGCTGACGCGGCACGCCGCCGGGCTGGGCTTTGCCGGGGCGCTGCTGCTGCCGCCTTTCTACTACAAGGGCGTGCCGGACGAGGGGCTGCTCGCCTATATCGAGGCGATCGTGAGCGCGACGAGTGCAAAACCGATCCCGCTTTATCTTTACCATTTCCCCGCCCAGTCCGGCCTGCCGTGGCCTATTCCCCTGGTCAAACGCCTGCTCGAAACCTCCGGCACCCGTATCGTGGGCCTCAAGGATTCCTCTGGTGATATGGCCTATGCGCGCCAAGCGGCGGCGATCTCGCCTCGCTTCGAGGTGTTCCCTTCGACCGAAGCGGTGCTGATGCAAGCACGTTCCGGGGAGTTCGCCGGCTGTATTTCGGCCACCGCCAATCTCAACGCCGATCTATGCGCGCGGGCGTGGCGCAGCGGCGAAGGGGAGGCACTCGGCGCCGCGGTTCGCATCCGCAAACTGTTCGATGGCAAGCCGCTGGTCCCTGGCGTCAAGGCGCTCATCGCCCATATCCACGGCGATGCGGCCTGGGCGCGGGTCAAGCCCCCGCTGAGCGCGTTTCCCGCAGGCGAGCAGGCGATGGTGGCAGCCGCCTATGACAGCCTGCGGGGCGCGCCCTCAAAGCCGCCCAGGCTCGCTGCGGCCGCCCAGGCAGGGTGAGCAAGTTCGCCCTGCTCGCCGCACATCCAGCGGCAACTGAACTGCCGGACAAGGTGATTGATCGTTTCTGCTCGATCTTGCCTGCCGTTGACGCTCGGGGACGTGGCGACTATAAGCGCCGTGTTGGCGGCGAGGTGCTCGCCGCCGCTTGCTTTTATGGATGCCTAGCCGCACGACAATGCGCGGGGCGAGCGGCCGCCCGCCAGCGAGCGTAGCCATGCCCAATACCTCTTCTGCCCGCAAGGCAGTCCGTAAGATCGCGCGGCGTACGGAGATCAACAAGTCGCGCCAGTCGCAGATGCGCAGCCTCGTGCGCAAGGTCGAGGAAGCAATCGCGGGAGGCGATCGCAGCACGGCGCTTGCAGCGCTGAAAGAAGCAGAGCCGGCGATCATGCGCGCGGCGCAGAAAGGCATCGTGCATTCCAACGCCGCAAGCCGCAAGGTATCTCGCCTGGCTCACAAGGTCGCCAAGCTCGCCACCTAGTCCGCCCTACGCGGCTTCTCGAGACTCACCACATCGACAATCTCGGCGAATAGCGCAGCGTGGACATCGCGCGCGATCAGATCGCATTTGGCAGTCGGACGACTTGTTGGCAGGCCATGCCTGTTGTTCAAAAAGTGTCACACAAAATTACGATAATCGAAGAACCGGTTATTGCGCTGATGGACTCGCGTTTTGCGGCGGGGGCTACCCTCTGTTTCCGCACACGGAAATAACTGCGTGCAGAATGGTTTAAAGGGAAAGCGCCCGTAAGGACTTTGATTTCTGTCATTTTCGAACATATGCGCCGCCTGCGTTGAAATCAAAATCGCCGCGTTACATCGGCTTTGACGCGCAGCCGTGGTCGCTTCGAATAGCCGAGTGAATTCAAAATATTATGGCATGCGAAAGCACATGAGCCGCAACCGCTGAATCGCGCATCGATGCAGCATTGCGCGCGGTGCCAACAAGCACAGGCATTGCGGGGGGGCCGTGCCGTGCTATTTTCAAATCGCCGCTGGGCCACCGGCGGTTTTCAGTAAAAGGTCGTGCTTAAGCTCATCGAAGATGAGGGCGGGTGAGTTATGCCTGATTCTCGGCTTCGAATCCGCGAGTGCTTGGCTGGGATGGAGATTAAATGCGCCTCTAAGCGAGATCGAAGTTCCAGTGGTCGCTCAAGGCAAGACAAACGTAAGCTTTAGAAGCGTGAACCCGTGCATAGCCCTCTCGAGAATGGGCGATAAATAAGGGGGGTAACATGGCGACAGCGAGGCTCAACATGGCTCGCGGCATCGGCCGCCAGCCGAATGGCTATTTGCTTCATCTCATCATCGCTGCTCGTGGCCCTGCCCCACCGCCGCGCTGAGCTCCCGCCTCGGCCGCGCCGACTGTTTTCCCCCACAGCTCCCTTCCCGGCCCGCTGGCCGCATAACTTCCCTCTTCACGTTCGTGTCGAAGTATCACGTTTCGCCCGCGTTCCCATCGGTGTGGCCATCAAGACGAGATAGGCAATGACGAGCATGGATCTGGACCGCTGGACGCGCGTGAAGGACCGTCTTCGCGCCGAGGTCGGTGACGACGTCTACGCGAGCTGGTTCGCGCGCATGGAACTCGACAGCAGCGAAGGAGATACCGTCAAGCTGTCCGTGCCCACGCGTTTCCTCAAGAGCTGGATCCAATCCCACTATGCGGAGCGCGTGCTGGCCTGCTGGCAGGCCGAACAGCCGAATTTTTCACGGGTCGAGCTCACCGTCCGCTCCGCGGTGATCCGCACCCTGCCGCCAAAGATCAAGCAGGCAGAGACTGCTGCGCCTCAACACGAGAGCCGCGCGGTCAAGCTCAACGGCGGCCACCTGCCCCATACGGTTGGGCCGATTTCGGCCGTGCACGAGGCTTTGGGCGGTTCGCCACTCGATCCGCGCCTCACGTTCGAGACGTTCGTGATCGGACGCAGCAATACGCTCGCCCATGCCGCGGCCAAGCAAGTCGCACAGGGCAGGCGAGGCGACGTCGTCATGTTCAATCCGCTCTATGTCCACGCGGGCGTCGGGCTCGGCAAGACGCACCTGCTGCAATCGCTGGCATGGGCTGGCAACGCCACCGCCGAGCGCAAGGTGCTGTATCTCACCGCGGAGAAGTTCATGTACGGCTTTGTCGCGGCGTTGCGGGCGCAGAACGCGCTCGCATTCAAGGAGGCGCTGCGCACCATCGACGTCCTGGTGATCGATGACCTGCAGTTCCTTCAAGGCAGGTCGACCCAGGCCGAGTTCTGTCACACGCTTAATGCCCTCATCGATGCGGGTCGTCAGGTCGTGATCGCGGCCGATCGGCCTCCTTCGGATCTCGAAAGCTTGGACGAGCGTGTGCGGTCACGACTCGCCGGCGGGCTCGTGGTCGAAATGGGATCGCTCGGCGAGGAGCTACGGCTCGAAATCCTCAGGTGCCGCGCCGCGGCCGCCAGACAGCATCATCCCGGATTCGATGTTCCGCTCCCGGTGCTGGAGTTCATCGCAAAAGCTGTGACCCACAACGGCCGTGATCTCGAAGGCGCGCTCAACCGACTTTTGGCTCACAGCAAGCTGACCGGCCAATCGGTCACCCTCGAAATGGCCGAGCGCGAGGTGCGCGACCTCATTCGTCCGCAGGAGCCTAAGCGGGTCAAAATCGAAGACATTCAGCGGGTGGTGGCGCGGCAGTACAATGTCAGCCGCGCGGACCTTCTGTCGTCGCGGCGCACGGCCAATGTGGTCCGCCCGCGGCAGGTGGCGATGTATCTCGCCAAGACGCTGACGTTGCGTTCGCTCCCGGAGATCGGTCGACGCTTCGGCGGTCGCGATCATACCACGGTGCTGCACGCCGTGCGAAAGATCGAAAATCTCGTGAGCACAGACTCCTCGCTTGCTGATGAGATCGAGCTGCTGAAACGGCAATTGCAGGAGTAGGGACGCCTCATCGATGGCGAGGGGGCGCCGCGAAGCCGAGAACAACGCGGGGCTTGGGCCCGGCCGCGGTCAACCGTTGGCAGTCGTGGGTGCCCGCCGGGGGACTGCTGCCAAATGGTAGGGTAATTGTGGGCTTCGGTCGCCCTCGGCCTTGCGAAAAACGCGCGCACGCGCCAACTTCGTTACCCCCCTTCGAGGATCCCCCACGCGAGCAGGCGGATGGAAACAATGAAAGTCACCGTCGAACGCGCAGCGCTGTTGAGGTCGCTTGGCCATGTCCATCGTGTGGTCGAGCGGCGCAATACCATTCCAATTCTCGCCAATGTGCTGATCAAGGCGGAGAAATCCAAGCTCGCCTTCAAAGCGACCGACCTTGATGTCGAGATCACGGAGACGATCTCCGCCGAGGTGGGCCCCGGCGGCGCGACCACGGTTCCCGCGCACATGTTCTATGAGATCGTCCGTAAGCTCCCGGAGGGTACCCAGATCGTGATCGAAGCCTCTGGCGATCGCGCCGTGCTGACGATCCGCGCCGGCCGTTCCCGCTTCACCTTGCAGACGCTGCCGGAGAGCGATTTTCCGGATCTTGCCGCGGGCGACATGACGCACACGTTCAAGGTGGCGGCCGCCGATCTCAAACGGCTCATCGACAAGACCCAATTCGCGATCTCGACCGAGGAGACCCGGTATTATCTCAACGGGATCTACCTGCACACTGCCGGCACCGCCAAATCGCCGACACTGCGCGGGGTCGCGACCGACGGACATCGCTTGGCGCAGTTCGAACTGCCGCTGCCCGCGGGCGCCAGCGGCATGCCCGGCATCATCGTTCCGCGCAAGACCGTCGCCGAGCTGCAGCGCCTGATCGAGGACAATGAGGCGGAGATCACCGTGGAGCTGTCCCAGGGTAAGATCCGTTTCAGGCTCGGCGAGACGGTGCTCACCTCCAAGCTCATCGATGGCACGTTTCCTGACTACGTGCGCGTCATTCCTGTCGGCAATGACAAGAAACTCACGGTCGACAAGAAGGCGTTCGAACAGGCGGTGGACCGTGTCTCCACCGTCTCGAGCGAGCGCGGTCGCGCGGTCAAGCTGTCGTTGACCAATGGGAAACTGATGCTGTCGGTGACCAATCCAGATTCCGGCAGCGCGACCGAAGAGATCGAAGTGGAGTACGGGTCCGATCCGCTGGATATCGGCTTCAATTCCCGTTATCTGCTCGACATCGCGGCGCAACTCGAAGGCGAAGCCGCGGTGCTGAAGCTTGCCGATCCCGGCTCCCCAACGCTGATCCAAGACCGCGACACCAAGGGTGCGCTCTACGTGCTGATGCCCATGCGGGTGTAGCAGGCGCCCCGAGGTCAGTCGTCGTCCAGCCCACGCCACAAGGGCATGGGAGCAGACCGAGGGGTGCTGCGCCTCAATTATTTCAACGCCGCTCCTCGCTCTTTTGATCGTCGTGCTCGACGACGGTGGGTTCGTCATAGCCGCGGCGGCTGCTGTAGAAGGCAAGCGCCATCAGGCCGCAGCCGATCACCAATCCGAAGATGACTCCGACGCCCAAAAGCGCGTAGCCCCAGTCCGGCAATTCGATGCCGCCGGAATGCGCCGTCCAACCCTCATAGGTGACGTAGGCGGCGCCCGCGAGCAGCAGGATCAGGACGATGACCGCAACCCAGCCGCCGGGCATGTCGTTCTCTTCCGGATGACCTCTTGCGAAGCGATGGGCCTCGCGCCGAACGACAGCGACGGACCTATTTCGCTTTCTTCGGCTGGATTTGCTGCTGTTGCTGCACGGGCGAAGCGGGCTGCTGCATGGGTGAACGCGGCAGCATCTGCTGGTCGTTGAACGCGCGCTGGGCCGCCTCGTAGTCTGCGGGCGGGGTATTGGCGCGCTCGTAGAGCTTTTGCGCCATGATGAGCAGCGCGGCGCGGGTTTGCGGATCGCTCGTCGTGTGCGCCAGCGCCAGGCACTGCGCCGCGGTCTCCTTCAATTCGTCGGCCCGGTCTGCCATTGGCCAGACCTCCCATTAGCGCCGCAGGAATGAGCATACTGCCACCCAGGTGTAACCGCCACTGTGACGCGCCTCACCAATTGCGCGATTTGGTTAAACCGTGGTTCGCGACGTCCGAGAGCGAGTAGTCCGGATTTAGCAGCGAAATCCAAGGCAAAATCCAAGGCAAGTGTGTCCGGCGGAAATGCTCTTTCCGGGTTTGCCCGCGGGGTCAACCCGGGCGACGATGCTCACGAGGAGTCTTCGCCGGCAAGCGCTTTGGCGATTTCGCTCTCGATCAGGGCGCGATCAGTCACCCCGGACCGGTCACGGCGGTTCGGCAGGAATCGTGATCGTCGACGCGCAGGTTGAGGTCCGGCCATTCCTCCTCACCGCAAATCACCAACGCGGCCGATTGCTTTCCGCGCTTGTCGCCGCCAGCCGCCTCGCCGGCGCGCAACGCGGCGATCAGGCGGCGAGGAAAAGGGAGTGCGCTATTCCTTGCATGAGCCGCGGCCGTGTCCTCGATGACTGCAGGGGCGACCAGCATGTTGCCCGCGACCGAGACATTGTCGCCTGCGAGATGCCCGCACCACCCGATGCAGGCTGTTCCGGTATGCGCGGCGATTTCTCCCTGCGCGTCCAGCACATGAACCTGCCGGTGGTCGCGTCCGGCATCGGCGGCGGTGATCGCGCGCACAACGTCACGCGCGCTCCTGCCCTGTTCCAGGAGCCGCAAGCCCCCGGTGCCGTAGAATGGATTGATCAGCGCCTGTGTCGCGATCGCACCAATGCGCGATTTGACGTGCGGAACGAGCGCGCCCACAGCAAAGAAACGCGTCGCAACGGCAATTCCGAATTGTCCGGTATCCAGATCGCGAGCAATGATCGACCAAGTCATGCCAGCCATCCACAACCGCGGCGATCGTCCTATCAGTTGCTCTGCTTGCCGCTCTGTTAGCTAAACAGATGAACAGATAGGATCGCAAGTCATCAGCAGCGAGTAGCCCGGATTGAGCGCAGCGAAATCCGGGTAGGATCGCAGCTGACAGCCACAGGAGACGGCAATGGATGACGCGGACTACAGGTACACGGTCACCGACATTGACGTGGCGTTCGATCCGCACGGACTGCGGGCATGGCTCTCCTGCGCCCTGGACGACGGCAAAATGCTGCTGCTCGCAACCGATCGCGTCACGCTTGCCGAGATGTGTCGGGTGATCCAGCAGCAATTGAATAGGTAGGTCGCGCCCATGTCTTGCCAACACGCTGCGTCAAATCCATGATCCGTGGCAACGGACTGCTTTGGACCGCGGCGGGTAGCAGAATCGCCCTGCCGTTTCCGCGAAAACGCTTGCACGAGATTGGGGAGGATTAGCCATGCGTGGTATAGGCCCGCTGAATTTGCTGATCGGCGTCTCTTTGGCGTTCGTCATCGGGACATCCACCGACAGCTACGCCCAAACCACTGCGCTACGCGGCGCCCGCGTGATCGATGGCAGAGGCGGCGCCCCGATCGACAACGCCGTCATTGTCGTGCGCGACGGCCGCATCGTCGCCATCGGTCCGTCGGCCGCAACTGCAGTTCCGCCGGATGCGCAGGTCGTCGATTACACCGGCAAAGCCATCATTCCGGGCCTCGTCTCGGACCACTCGCATATCGGGATCTTCATCGGCCTCAAGGCGGCTCCCGAGAACTACAACCGCGATGCCATCCTGCGGCAGTTGAAGCAGCTCGAGGCCTACGGCATCACCACCGTGATGGCGCTCGGCCTCAACGGACCGCTGTTCTACGAACTGCGTCCGGAGTTGCACGCGGGCCGCGTTCCCGGCGCCGACCTCTTTGGAGCCGACCAAGGCCTCGGCGTGCCCGGCGGCCAGCCATCGGCGACGGCTGTTCCGATTGGCGAGAACCGCGTCTCGCGACCGGACACCGTCGAGATGGCGCGCGCGTCGATTCGTGAGATGGCGGCGCGCAAGACCGATATGGTCAAGATCTGGCTCGATGGCGCCGGCGGACTGATGCCCAAGCTCAAGCCTGACATCTATTCCGCCGTGATCGACGAGGCGCACAAGAGCGGCTTGCGGGTCGCCGCCCATATCTACGATCTCGACGACGCCAAAGCGATCGTGCGCGCCGGTGTCGATGTCATCGCGCACGGCGTTCGCGACAAGCCGGTGGATTCTGAGTTCATCGACATGATGAAAGCACGCTCGGTCTGGTACATCTCCACCATCGTGCTCGATTACACGAACTACATTTTCGCCGATCAGCCGCCCTGGATGAGCGAACCGTTTCTGCAGCGGGCATTGCATCCCGCGGTTCGCGCGCAATTCGACGACCCGGAGTATCGCGAGCGCATGCTTGCATCGCCGGCGACCGCCAAAAACAGAGCAGCCGTTGCCACCAACAAGCAGAACCTGAAGGCAGTCTCTGACGCCGGTATTGGGACCGGCTTCGGTTCCGACTCCGGCGTGGGCCTGCGCATTCCGGGCGTGGCCGAGCATCTGGAACTCGCACTGATGGTGGAAGCGGGCCTCACCCCCATGCAGGCGATCACCAACGCCACCTCCAATGCAGCGGCATTGCTGAAGCTCGATGATCGCGGCGTTCTGGCGCCCGGCAAGCTCGCCGATCTCGTGGTACTTGAAGGCGATCCGACCGCGGACATCAGCAATTCGAGGAAGATCCACGCGGTCTGGCATCGCGGCAAGAAGGCGGCCGGACCGGTCGCGACGTTCACGCCTTGAGCAACCCGTAGGGCGCAATAAGCGAAGCGCATTGCGCGACTGCAGGAAAGAAGGGAGGAAACGGCTCATGGCTCTGCACAAAGGCCGGCGTTTCGTGGAACGTGCGGGCGCACTCGCCCTCGCCGCCGCGACCCTGGTTTTGTCTCTGGTGCCCGCGCAGGCCGCCGATCCGATCAAGATCGGCCTGAGCTTGAGTCTGACGGGCGCGACCGCGCCGGCGGGCCGGCAAGTGCAAGCCGGACTCGACATCTGGCGCGACCACGTCAACGCGGCGGGCGGCCTCCTCGGACGCCAGGTCGAGCTCGTCACCTATGACGATCAGGCCAATCCGGCGAATGCGCCCGGCATCTACGCCAAGCTGATGAGCGTCGACAGAGTGGACCTGCTCATCGGTCCTTACAGCACCAACATCATCGCCGCCGCGCTTCCCGCGATCATCCAGAACAAGCGCATGATCATCGGCATTTTCGGGCTCGGCGCTAACAAGCAGTACAAGTATGCGCGGTATTTTTCGATGAATTCGCAAGGCGCGTCCCCGCGCAATTATTCGCGCGGATTGTTCGAGCTTGCCATCGAGCAGCAGCCGAAGCCCAGGCGGGCGGCGCTGGTCGGTGCCGATGTCGAGTTCTCGCGCAACGCGCTCGACGGCGCGCGTGAGAACGCGAAGGAACTCGGCTTCGACGTGGTCTACGAACGCACGTACCCGCTCGCCAACACCGAATACACGGCGATCGCGCGCGCGATGCAGGCGGCCGACACCCAAATGGTCTATGCCGCAACACTGCCGGTCGACACCGTGGGGCTCCTGCGCGCGTCCAACGAGGTGCAGTTCAGGCCGAAGCTCTACGGCGGCGCCTTTCTCGGCCTCTTGGTGACCGCAATCAAGCAGCAGCTCGGGCCGCTGACCAACGGACTCGTCAATAACGAGTTCTACATTCCGGCCGCCAGCCTGCAATTCGCCGGCACCAGGGAGTTCCTGGACGAGTACCAGAAGCGGGCGCCGGGGCTGGGCATCGATCCGCTCGGCTTCACCTATCCGCCCTATGCCTACGCCGCCGGACAGATTCTCGCCAAGGCGGCCAGCGAGACCAAATCGCTCGATGACGAGACGCTCGCCGACTACATCCGCAACCATACCATCGACACGGTGATCGGGCCGATGTCGTTCGGCGAGGACGGCGAATGGAAGACGCCGCGTATCATCTACGCACAATTCCAGAACGTCAGCGGCAACGACATCGGCCAATTCAAGGACATGTCGCGCCAGATCGTGGTCTGGCCCGCGCAGCTCAAGACCGGCGATCTGATCTATCCCTATGCTCAGGCAATCAAATGAATGAGGCGACCCGCGGCACGCACAGCAGTTGCAGCGCAAGCAGCATCCCGCGCTTTCCCCGGTCTACCCTCTCGACAGAGTTAGCAGCATCGAGGCTCCCAGATGAAAGCCCTGATGTGTTCATTGATTGTCGCCACTCTCGTCTCAGCGCCGGCAATGAGCGCTGATGTACCGTCGCTGGTGGGAACATGGAGCGGACAGAGAGATCGGATTGCCAAGGTCGAAGGGCGGCGCGGCGGACTTGCCACGCTGGTCATAACGGAGCAGCAGGGCAACACTTTCGTAGGGCATTTGAAACGTTCTAACCCGACGGGCGATGAGGATGAGCCACTCTGGGGCGCTTTCACGCCGGGCGGTCAGCTAATGATGGGATCGGACGAGGAAGGGACTTACATTTTCCGTCTCATCGACGAGAACACCCTCGACTATTGTTACAGCGAGAGCGGCCCTTCTGCGCGCTCCGTGTGCGCCAGGCTTGCCCGGCAGCGCTGATTTCGCCCACACAGCCGCGATCGCCGGGCCAGCGCGCCACGACTACAACGATGTGGTAGGGTGCTCGACCTGAAGCGAAGGCAATGAAACACGAGGGAGCACGGTCATGGCGTTGCGTAAATTCATCATTGAGAGGGATATCCCGAAGGTCGGCACCCTGGAGCGCGAACAGCTTCGTGGGGCCGCGGCAAAATCGAACGGAGCGCTGCGCCAGCTCGGTCCCGACATCCAGTGGGTCGAGTCGTACGTCGCCGACAACAAGACGTTCTGCGTCTATCTCGCCAAAGACGAGGACATCATCCGCAAGCACGCGGAGATCAGCGGCTTTCCGGCGACGAAGGTCACGGAGGTCCGCAAGATGATCGACCCGACGACAGAACGGCCGGACTAATCGCATGCAGCGGCGCGCGTTCATATCGCGATTCGCCGCGGCGGCGCTACTCGCATCGCTGTTGGCGAGCGGGTCGGCAGCGGCACAGCCCTATCCCAATCGACCGATCACGCTCGTGGTGCCGTTCCCGCCCGGCGGCGCGACCGACGCGATCGCGCGCACCATCCAGGACAGCATGTCGCAGTCGCTCGGCCAGCAAATCGTGATCGAGAACATCGGCGGTGCCGGCGGCATGATCGCGGCCGCCCGCGCGGCGCGCGCGGCGCCCGACGGCTATACGGTGCTGCTGCACCAGGTGGCGCTCGCGGCGGGCATGACGCTCTACCCGAACGTCGGGTTCAACGCCGAGAAGGATTTCGTCACTGTCGGTCTCATCAACACCGCGGCTTCAACGCTTGCGGCGCGTGCAACGCTGCCGCCGAACAATATCGACGAGCTCGTGCGCTGGATGAAGGCGCCCGAGCAGAATGCAAAAATCGCGCATGCGGGCGTCGGCTCGTTCGGGCATCTCGCCGGCGTTCTGGTCGCGCAAGAAACCGGGGCAACGGTCACGCACGTTCCTTATCGCGGCGCCGGGCCCGCGCTCAATGATTTATTGGGGGGCGTCGCCGATCTGAGCTCGATCGCGGCGGTCGTCGCCGGGCCGTTGGTGAAGGGCGGCAAGCTCAAAGCCTATGCCATCATCGGCAGAAACCGCTTCGCCGGACTGCCGGATCTCCCGACGATGGGCGAGGTGGGCTACAAGAAGCTCGATCTCGATTTCTGGCACATGCTACTCGTGCCTGCCGGCACGCCGGCGCCGATCGTCGAGCGGCTCAACGCGGCGCTCCGCGATGCGCTCGCCGATGCGAGGGTCCGCAAGACGTTCGCAGACGGCGGCATGGATGTGTTCCCTGGCGAGGAGCAGACACCGGACGCCGCGCGCGCCTTGCTCAAGCGCGAGGTCAAGCTCTGGAACGAGGCGATCCGCGCCAACAACATCACGGCGCAGTAGAGAGGCGAGCGACTTTCTCCCTCATGCTGAGGAGCATTGCAGCGCCAGGTGAACACAAATCTCTCCGTTAGCTCGCAGCGCTGCGATGCGCACGCTCGATCGAGTTTGCCGCACCGCTGCGCCATCTCGCCCTCAGGATGAGGACCGGGATCCGCTACGATGCTGCTGCAACGGCGGCCACCTTTTCGTTCGTGCCGGACTCCGGCACGAGCGCGGCGGCTTTCAGGCCCTCCTGGACCTTGGGGACGGTCGACTTCACGTCGGTGATCGGCAGGCCGTGCGTCGGTGCGATCGTCTTTACGCCGAGCCGCGCGATCAGATGATCGAGCCGGTCGCAATAGGCGTCCATGTTGGCGAACTTGGTCCAGAACAACGCGAGGTCCGCGAACACCGCCGACACGTCCGGCAGGTCGAGCGAGACCGCCTCCTCGGCGAGGAGACCGCAGTGGCCGTCGAGGTGATAATGGCTGTAGGCGAAGCCGTCGCCCGGAAACAGCACGCGCTCGCCCGTATCGAAACCCCACCACGTCGTGCGCAGGTCGCGGATCACCGGCTCGACCGCCATCAGGCTCCGGCCACCGAGATCGATCGCGTCCCCCTCGTCCATCGAGCGCATGCGATGCTCGTATTGCGGAAACGCGAGGTGATAATCGCTGACGTCGCCGCACAGAATCGTCTCCGGAAAGCGCGCGAGGATGCGCCCGAGCCCGCCGCAATGCGGCGTCTCCTGGTGGGTTACAAAGAGATATTTCAGGGGCGCGATGCCGCGCGCGAACAATTCGCCGAGGTGGCGCTCGATGACCGGAAAGTCCTTCGGGTGGCCGGTCTCGACCAAGGCTGAGGCGCGCTCTCCGGCGATGAGGTACGCGGCGTTGTAGCCGTGATAGACCTTGCCCTTGTGCCGCTGCGCCAGGCAGTCGCCGATCCAGAACACGCCGGGCGCGATCTCGCGCGGCATTTTGTGTGCCATGCTCAGCGCTCCTCATCACGGCCGACATAGCGCGACACCGCGACGCTCTTGTCGAGCCCTTCGAGAACCTCGTCCAGCATCGCGACGTGCCGCGCCACGACCTTGCGGCCGTGCAGGACGCATCCGTAGCCCGGCGCGATCGTCTCGACATCGCATTTGGCGAACACGTCGGCGATGCCGCGCCGGATCGAAGCGGTCGGCGCGCCTTCGAGCCACCAGTAGCGCGTGTTGAGTAGGAACGAGCGCAGCTCGTGCGCAGACGTCGAGTCATCCGCCTCGGTGACGATCCAGGGTCCGTCGGCACGCGCGCGCCAGACATGGGTGAACATGTCGGAGGAGAACAGCGTGCGGGTCGCGCGGTCGTAGAGCCAGCGCGTGGCGATGAGGCGGATCGGCGCTTGCATGACGTCGATCGCACGGCCGTTCTTTCCAAGTTGGATGGTATCGGCGCGGGTCACCGCGGTGACGTTCATCGATTCTAGGATGTTGCGGCCGTCCGCCTTGGCGCCGAAATCGAACCACAGCGCGGCATCGACATTGCTGGTGTAGCAGGTCTCGACGTTGAAGTGCCCAGCGAATGCCTCGACGTTGTTGATCGACATGAACTCGTTGAGGCGCAGCGGAAACAGCGAGAGCGGCAAGCCAGGCGCGATCAGCGACTCGATCTGCGCGCGTATTGTCGGCTCGTCCTTGCCGAATCCAGTGTCGATCAGCATCGCCGCACCGCTCTGCGTGATGAGATAGCTGTTCGCCACCGAATAACCGCGGGCGCTCGCGGAATAGGCGCTCACGCGGCCGTCGAGCGCAAACGGGTTCTGCAGCGCGTACAGCTTGCCCTCGGCAATTGCGGCAATTCCGCCGGCAAAGCCGCCGGTCGCGCGTATTTTCCGGGGCGCGTGCTGCGTCAGGACGGGCATGGTGGGTCGACCTTACCGGGCGCCAGCGGCGAAGGGAACAGCCCGAATCACGCCAAGTACTTTTCGTTGTCGGCGCCCAGCGCGGGCGAAGCGATCGCTGCTGCGGGGCTTGCGCGAAAGGCGGGATCGAGCGGTAGCGGGAGCGCCGGCATGGTGGCGCCCTCGGGATTGGCCAGCACGTGGCGGAACACACCGCGCGCCGCGTAGTGCGGATCGCCAAAAGCATCAGCGAGGCTCGCGACGATCGAGCAACAACAATCCTTACCGCCGAAACGCAAACGCCAGACGTCCGCCGTCTCGGTCGCAATGATTGCGGCAACCCGCGCTTTTGTCGCGGCCGAATTCTTCGCATCGTCCCGAAACTCGGGCTCGAGACCGATGACATCGCAAAACGTTTCCCAGAACCTCTGTTCGAGCGGCGCAGCCGCCACCATCTTGCCGTCCTTGGTCGGATAGAGCCCATAGCGGGCCGAGCCGCCGGTGACGAAGCCCGCACCGTTTTCCGGCCAAGCGCCGGCAACGAGGCCGTAGCCGATCGCCCAGAACATCAGCGGGAACACATTATCCGCCATCGCCACATCGAGGTGGCGACCGCGTCCCGTCCGGCGACGCTCCTCGAGCTCCAGCAGAATGTTCAGCACGGCAGGGTATGCGCCGCCCGCGACGTCTGCGATCAGCGCCGGCGGTAGGACCGGCCGCTGCAGATCGCCCATCGACAACGCGAGCAGACCTGCATCGCCGATATAGTTGAGGTCGTGGGCGGCAACGTCGCGTTTTAGACCAGTCTGCCCGTATCCCGAGATCGAACAGTAGATGACCATGGGATTGAACGCGGCCACCGAGTCATAGTCGAGCCCGAGCCGCGCCATGACGCCCGGCCGGAATTGCTCGACGATGACATCCGCGCGTTTCAGCAGAGGGTGGAGCCGCTTGCGTTCGGCGGCGCTTTTCAGGTCGAGGGCGATGCTGCGCTTGCCGCGATTGAGGAGCGCAAAGCTCGCGCTGTCGCGCCCCCAATTGGGCAGATGGCCGCGCATCTCCTCGCCGCGTCCTGGCGGCTCGATCTTGACAACCTCCGCGCCGGCCTCGGCCAAGAGCAGCGTCGCCAATGGGCCCGGCAGCAAGGTTGAGAAGTCGAGGACGAACAGACCTTCGAGCGGCCGCATCGCGCTTTTCCCTGCTTGGACGAGCAACTAGCCCGGATTGAGCGTAGCGAAATCCGGGATAAGTCTGCCCGGTGGAAATGATCCCGGGGTTTCCCCGCTGTCGTGGGTCAACCCCGGCTACGATATTGGACCCGCTACTTTCCCGCGGCGAATTTCACCACCCTCGTCCACTTCTCGGTATCACGCTGCCACATCGCGCCGAACTCATCGGCTGTCACGAGAATGGGCCGCCCGCCGACCTCGGCAAGCCGCGCGGCGATGCGCGCATCGGAGAGCCCGGCGTTGATCTCGCGGTTGAGCGTGGCGATGATCGCGCGAGGCGTGCCGGCGGGCACGGCAATGCCGGTCCAGCCGCTCACCTCGTAGCTCTTGAGCGTCTCGCCGACGGTCGGCACGTCGGGGACTGCGGCGGAGCGCGTAGGCCCCGTCATGGCGAGCGCGCGCACCGCGCCCGAGCGGATGTGCGGCAGCGAGTTCGGCAGCGCATCGATTGCGGCTTGCACGCGGCCGCCGATCAAGTCGGTCACCATCGGCGCGCCGCCGTGATACGGCACGTGCACCATCTCGACGCCCGCTTCGAGCTTGAACAGCTCCCACGCGAGATGACTGATCGTGCCGGTGCCGAACGAGGCCATGTTGATTTTGCCGGTATTGGCTTTGGCATGCGCGATGAACTCGGCAACGGTTTTGACCGGCAGCGACGGCGTCACCTCCATGACAAACGGTAGCTCGGCCAGTGCTGCGACCGGCGCGAGGTCGCGCAGGAAGTTGAAAGGGAGGGCAGCGTGAAAGCTCGCGTTGATGGCGTTGGTGGTGGTGACGAAGAGGAGCGTGTAGCCGTCCGCCGGCGAGGCGACCGCCGCCTGCACCGCGATATTGGTGCCGGCGCCCGGCCGGTTCTCGACGACGAAGGATTGGCCGAGCCGATCGCTAAGCCACGCGCCGATGATGCGCGCGACGAGGTCGGTCGAGCCGCCGGCGGGATAGCCGACGATGAGGCGAACCGGCCGCGCGGGGTAATTTTCCGCGCGCGCGGTGCGCGGCAATGCCGCGAGCGCGGCGGCGCTGGCGGCAAGGCGCAGAACTTCGCGGCGATGACGGTGCATGACGTGTCCTCGGCCGGCGGCGCTCTATGATAATTGCGCGAGCGCGGGGAAACCAGCGCGGGTGTTTTGCGCGTGCCGGCACTGCACCTGCTCCAGCGGCGCCATGAATGGGCCGCGATCCCGCTCGCGTCCCCGCCTCGCGAAGCGGGGAGAGGGTGGTCCGAGTGCAGCCAGGGCCGGCTGAAGGGCAGCACTCCCTTGGCGCAGATTCTCGTTATTTAGCTTGCCCCTCACCCGGCTCGCCGCTCCGCGCCTCGCCACCCTCTCACCGCAAACGCGGAGAGGAAGGGTACAGACCGAGTTCGCCGCCCGGGCTGCAATTCCGTTAAGATTCCGTTTAGCTCTGGGGCGGATCATGCGGCCGTGCGCGGCCCACGCGTGGCGCGCACCGAGGATCCCAGTATGGACGACGAGCGGGCCCGTGGCGCCGCCGGGGCGATGACCGATCGGGCCGAGAGCGGTGCACAGCCGCAGCAGCTCGTGCTCTGGTCTGCGTTACGAGACGATGACGGCGAAAAGAGCCGGCGCCCTCGCGATCTTGCGGACCGCGCTGCCTCCAAATTCCTGCTGATCGAGCCAGTCGGCCCCCGCGCAGCGGCGCCGGCGCGCGAGATCAAGGCCGATCACGAGATTAGGCCGCCAGGCCGCGACGAGTTCATGGATCCACAACCGACCACGCCCGCGCTCGCGCTGTGGGTTCAGTGTGCCCTGCTCGTCGGAGCGCTGGCGGTCGGTTTGAGTCTGGGATGGATCGGCGGGTCGGTGTCGTGGCGCTTCTTCGCTGCAGCGCCGGCGCCGGTGCAGCAAGCCGACGCGTCGGCATGCGCACGCGAGGGAGGCTGCGCTGCCGTGAAGGCGGATCGCGAGGCAAGCCCGAAGATTGCTGGCCCGCGCGCGCGCATCGCCGCGCGCGGCACGCAGCAGGCGAGCGCCACGTGTGGCGCGTGAGCCAGGGCGACACCGTGCCGGGCGTTGGCCGCATCGATTCGATCGTGCGCTGGGGCAGCCGCTGGATCGTCGCCACCACGCGCGGCCTCATCTCCACGCTGGATTGAGTCGCGACTGGCGCCGCGCGCGCCCCGACCCTCGCCCCGCGCAGCGAGGGAGAGGGTGGCCCGAGCGCAGCGAGAGCCGGGTGACGGGTAGCATTCCCTCGGCGCAAATTCCATTGATTAGCGCTCGTGCGCCTCACCCGGGTCGCCTGATTTCATTTTGCGGATCCCGTAGGATGGATTGAGCGAAGCGAAACCCATCAACCTCTCGACGTGGGATCGATGGGTTTCGCGCGAAAACGCGCTCAACCAATTCATTTCAAGGATCGACCCATGTTCGAGAAACCGAGTGTCGGCGATTTGCGCGAGGCGGCGCAAAAACTCGGCATGACGCCGAGCGATGCCTATCTCGCGGCCGTCGAAGAGATCGTCACACCGCTCGCCAACGCCTATGCCGCCCTCGACGCCACGCCCGACGAGCTGCCGCCAGTGAAATCTGCGCCGCGCGAATTCTACCGGCCGACGGCGGCGGAGAACCCGCACGGCGCCTGGTACGTCAAGACGGCGATCAAAGGCAAAGCGGGCGGCAAGCTTGCCGGTCGCCGCGTCGCGCTCAAGGACAATATCTGCCTCGCCGGCGTGCCCATGATGATCGGCGCGGAGCTCTTCGACGGCTACGTGCCCGAGGTTGACGCGACCGTGGTCGAGCGCATTCTCGATGCCGGCGGCGAGATCGCGGGCAAGGCTGTGTGCGAATATTTCTGCGTGTCGGGCGGCAGCCACACGAGCGCGAGCGGTCCGGTGCATAATCCGCGCAAGCGCGGCTTCAGCGCCGGCGGATCCTCCTCGGGTTGCGCGGCGCTTGTCGCCGCGAGCGAAGTCGAGATGGCGATCGGCGGCGACCAGGCCGGCTCGATCCGCATCCCGGCGAGCCATTGCGGCATCGTCGGCTTGAAGCCGACCTTCGGGCTCGTTCCCTATACCGGCATCGCGCTGCTCGAGATCACCATCGACACCTGCGGGCCGATGACCGCGACGGTGGCCGACAACGCGCTGCTCTTGGAAGTGATCGCCGGGCCGGATGGCCTCGACACGCGCCAGCGCGGGGTTCAACCTTCGCGCTACACGGAGGCGCTCGCCGGGGGCGCTGACGGCCTGCGCATCGCCGTCCTCAAGGAGGGATTCGGCCATCCCAATTCGGAGAGCGACGTCGACGCGCATGTGCGCGAGGCGGTGCAGCGCTTCGCCAAACTGGGCGCGATCGTCACCGAGGTATCGGTGCCGACGCATGCCCTGGGCTTTCCCGTATGGGCGGCAATCCGGGGGGATGCCGCTTGCATCATGCTCTTGGAGATGAACGGCGCCGGAATCGGGCACGAGGGGCTTTACGTCACGAGCCTCATGGAGCGCGCGATGGGCTGGCGCAAGCGCGCCGACGAATTTGCCGACACGCTCAAGATCGCCTCGATCTTCAGCCGCTACACGCTCGACCGCTACGGCGGCCGCTTCTACGCCAAAGCGCAGAATCTGCGCCGGCGTGTGCGCGCGGGCTACGACGCCGTACTCGCCGCGCACGACCTCTTGCTGCTGCCGACGGTGCCGATGAAGGCGACGCCGATCCCGCCCAAGGGCGCAACGCCGCAGGAGATCACGCGAAGGAGCTGGGAGCCGACCCGCAACACCTGCCCGTTCAACGTGACGGGGCACCCGGCGATCAGCATACCGTGCGGCATGGAAGACGGTCGGCCGATCGGGCTGATGCTGGTCGGCCGCCATTACGACGAGGCGACGATCTACCGCGCCGCCGCAGCCTTCGAGCACTCCGGGGATTGGATGCAGTTCTGACGCGGCGGGGAGATCAGGTTCGGCCACCTTGCGGAGAGGTTGTCCTTCAGTTTAACCCGACCGCGCAGCAAAACTCCGCTCGCCCGGACGCGCGGCTGTGGATGCCCGCTTGTGCGGAGCTCGCGATCTGGGTCCCGCTTTCGCGGGGACGAGCGGAGGTGCGTATCTTGAGACAGTACCGAGCAAAGACACGAGCGAGCAAACTAAGACACGGCGCGTCAGAGCGTCGGTGGCCTTTTGCGCAAATCGGTGCTTAAATTCGGTTGCCGGGTTTCATCGCGAACACGGATGCTCCCCATGCTCGATCGCCGACGCACGTTGAAGGCTGGTCTTGCGACGCTGGCCTGCGCCGCCGCGCCGCTCGCTTCCCACGCGCAACAAAAGCCTCGTGTCAAAATTCGCTACAACGAGGTCGTGCGCTCGATGCTCTATGCGCCCGCCTATGTGGCGATCGTCAAGGGCTATTTCGACGAGCTTGGGCTCGACATCACACTCGCGACCGCGCAAGGCGGCGACAAGTCGGTGGCGGTCATGCTGTCGAACCAGGCCGACATCGCGCTCATCGGCCCGGAGGCGGCGATCTACGTGCAGAACAGCGATTCGCCGGTCAAAATTCCGATTTTCTGCGGGCTCACCTCGACTGACGGGTTCATGCTGGTGGGACGCGAGAAGGTCGACAAATTCGATTGGCGCATGCTCAAGGGCAAAGAGATTCTCGGGTTCCGGCCCGGCAGCACGCCGCTCCTTTTCCTCGAGGCGGCGCTGCGCCAGAACGGGCTTGACCCGCAAACCGACGTCAAGCTCATGAACAATGTCGGCATTCCCGCGCGCGTGGGCTCGTGGCTCGCCGGGCAGAACCAATACGCGATCTTCATCGAGCCGGATGCTGCCCAGCTCGAGCTCGACGGCAAGGCGCAGTTCTTGGCATCGATCGGCGAGACCGTGGGCTTGGCCGACTACACGACCTTCATGGCGACCGACAAATATATCCGCGAGGACAAGCAAACGCTGCAGAACTGGACCAACGCCATCGCGAAGGCGATGACCTGGACCGCGCAGGCGCCGATCCCGGAGCTCGTGAGCGTGATTGCGCAATTCTTTCCGGCGGTGAAGCCGGAGGTGCTCGCGCACGCCGCCGAGCGCTATCGGCGGCTCAAGATCTGGAAGAGCTCGCCCGTGATCGAGCCCGCGGCTATGGAAAAATTCCAGGACATTCTGGTGCAAGGCCACGTGCTCGAGCCGACAAAGCGGGTGAAATTTTCCGATCTCGTCGTCACCGAGTTCTTCACCAAGGCTAAGTGATCCGTGGCGGCGGCCTGGCCCAAGGTCGAGCTGCGCAACGTCAACCTGCGGTATTTCGGCCTCGAGGGCGAGACCGAAGCGCTCAAGGACGTCTCGATCTCGATTAAGCCCGGCGAGTTCGTCGCCATCATTGGCCAGAGCGGCTGCGGCAAGAGCACGCTGTTGTCGCTGATCTCCGGCATTCTCATACCGACCGGCGGCGCGGTGCTCGTCGATGGCAAGCCGGTAACCGGCCCGAGCCGGAAGGTCGGCTATATGCTGCAGCAGGATTATCTGTTCGAGTGGCGCACGATCCTCGAGAACGCTGTGCTGGGCGCCGAGATCCAGGGCGCCGACATGGGCAAGGCGCGCGTGCGCGCAACTGCACTGCTCATCCGCTACGGGCTCGGCCAATTCTTGCATCATTTGCCGCGCCAGCTCTCCGGCGGCATGCGCCAGCGCGTGGCGCTCGCGCGCACGCTGTGCACGGAGCCCGACATCGTGCTGCTCGACGAGCCGTTCGCGGCGCTCGATTCACAGACACGGCTTGCGCTCTCCGACGAAGTCGCCGTGATCCTGCGCCGCGAGAAGAAGACCGCGATCCTCGTCACCCACGACATCGGCGAAGCCGTGAGCATGGCGGAGCGGGTGATCGTGCTTTCGCGCCGGCCCGGACAGGTGAAGTCGGACCATGCGATCCGCTTTGCGGCTGCGGAGCGCCCCACCCCCTTGGCCGCGCGCAACGCGCCGGAGTTCAACGGTTACTTCAATACGCTGTGGCAGGAGCTCGAAGTCCATGTCGAAGGTTGATTCGCTCGCGCTTGCAGGCGCGAGCCCGCAATATCTCGCCTGGCTCACGCGCGAGCGGCGCGGGCAGCGTATGGTGCGCGGGACCCAGCTCGCGATCCTTGTCGTGTTCCTCGTATTGTGGGAGGTGCTGCCGAAAGCGCTGATCGTCAATCCGGTGCTGACCAGCTATCCCTCGGCGCTGTGGCCGACCTTCCTCGAGCTGCTCAAATCGACCCCGCAGCAGGCGAGCATCCTCATTCACACCTGGGCGACGGTGCTCGCGACCGTGCTCGGATTTATCGGCGCAATGGTTCTCGGCACCGCGGTCGCGGCGGCGCTGTGGTGGTGGAACACGCTCTACAAGGTGCTCGATCCCTATCTCGTGGTCGCCAATGCCATGCCGAAGACGGCATTCGTGCCGATCTTCTACATCTGGCTCGGCGCGACGCTGTCGATTTACGGCATGTCGCTCGCGATTTCCGTGTTCATTACCATCCTGATGATCTATTCGGGTTTTCAGGGCGTCGATCCCAACAAGATCAAGCTGGCGCAGACCTTCGGCGCGACCAAGGGGCAAATCTTGCGCAAGGTCGTGCTGCCCGGCAGCGTGCCAACCTTGCTCGCCGCACTCAAGGTCAATGCTGGGCTCTCGCTCGTGGGGGTCGTGGTAGGCGAGTTTCAGTCCGCCAATCTCGGGCTTGGCTATCTCATCCAATACGGCGCGCAGATTTTCAAAATGAATATCGTCATGACGGGAATCACCATTCTCGCCATCGTGTCCTCGTTGATGTATCTCGCCATCTCCTGGCTCGAGACCGCCGTGATGCGGCGGAGGTAGCGGCCTAGCTTCGCGGGTCGAGGGGCGTTCCGCAGCGAACGACGCTGAGCGATGACATCCCCGGATTTCGCTTCGCTCGTTCGGGCCAGCCCTCACCCGTGATGTCCGCGGGCATCACTGGGCTCGTCCGCGCCGGTGCGGCAATAGACGCGCGACGCGTCGATATCATGATCGGAGGGCGCGCAGAACTGCGCGAGTTGCGTTGGCTCCTGCACGCGCGGTTCGCCTTGGGTGAATGCGCTGTTCTGCACGACGAAAAGTGTGGCGCTCACCAGTGCCCGCGTCGCGGCGTGTCTTATGATTCTGTTGTTCATGGTTGCACCTTCAGGTTTTGCGTCCGCGCCGGCCGCGGTGAGGACAGTGGCTGCGTGCGGCCGGCCCGCAGGCCGGCCGTGCGCGTTACCAGGTGTCGGTCCGGTACCAGTCGCTGAGCGGATAGCCGTGGTAGGTCTCGCTTTGCGCGGCGGCGGCGTTGCCGCGCGCGTGGCGCGGGGCGGCTTGCGCGGCGGACGCTTGCACGGCGACGAGGGTGAGAACGGCGAGAGCGGTGATGAGGGTCTTCATGGATCTCTCCTTGTGGTGCGGAGCGGGGAGCAACGGCGTTGGTTCGATGGCGACCCGCTGCGGCCTTGTGCTACCGGGCAACTTGTGGTACTGACTGGTAACACCCATATAGGTACTGACCGGTAACACCCGTGTCAAGAGGAAAAACGCCATGGACCCGGCAATTCACGTAAGTGACGAGAAAGGCGAGAGAATTCCGCCCCGCGCGCGCATC
>WNFI01262677.1_pt1 | contig 49391 bp, 49 predicted proteins | sample 5400471 | NCBI WGS metagenome assembly WNFI01 (sample SAMN13153348, study PRJNA577476) | soil metagenome | isolation source: 100 cm saprolite on Douglas fir-dominated hillslope | place: USA:California | collected 2013-09-17
GGTTGCGCAGCTGAAGCTGCGAACCACCCGCCGTGCGCTGGTTGTCATTGTTGGCATTGCTCGTCCCCGCATTGCTGCGGCCGGCAAACGACGGTATTGCCTTGCGAAGGATTTCCAACGGATTGGTCGCAATGCCGTTCTGCTCCATCTGCTTGGCGTCCAGGGTGATTACCGACACCGCGACCTGGTCCGGTGTCGTCGGTAGCAGGGAACCGGTGACGGTGATGGCCTCCAGAGCGGTGGGCTCCGCGGTGGCCGGCGCATCGCTCGCTTGCGCGCCGCCCGGTTTGTCCGGTTCGGCTCCTCGACTCGAAATCGGCATCCCCATCGAGAGAGCAGCCGAAGCCGCGGCCATGAGACTGATATATCTGTTCATGTAATTTGTCTCCCTTATCCAACCGCGGACAAATCTACTCCGCGAGCATTAACGCAGCCTGAACAGCGGAACGTTGGTTGGCCCGCCGGCATGTTGAAGCGCCGCGCGTGAGGCATTCATGGCGCGAGCGCGTCCGCGTCCATGCGGAACATCGCGGACCCTTCTCGCCGTCCATCAGCAAGGTTCTGCACGCATTTGCAACGCAACACACGGCTCATGGCGTCCGTGTCGGCGGGGTGCTGGCACTGGTTCGAGCAGGGGCGAGTTGCTTCTCGTGGGTCAGATACGCTTGTACTATCAATAGTGTTTCTCATCACCGCGTCGCATAACTAATTCAGGGGCTCCATGACGTATCCGACTTTCTCCCGCGGGCTGGCGCTTGCAACCGCATTGCTGGTCTGTGGCCCCGGCGCTATTTGCGCCGCCCAATCGCCGGTCACTGCGGCGCCTCCGGCCCCCACCAAGATTTGGACTGCCCCGCCCGGCAAACTCTACGTTCAGACGTTGACCGACCGGATCATGGCGGCTCATCCGGAACTGCTCAGCGTGACGTTTCACGGCGTGCCTCCCGGTGCCGCGCCGAAGACTTACACCATGTTTGGCGGCTCGTATCTCGACCGCATCGGCAATCCGGACGATCCCGACGACATCATGGTGATCGAGACGGGAGTCACGATCCTCGATCCGCGCTGGCACCGTACCAAGGATGTGGTCCGGAAGTTCGTCGTGCAGACTCCCTTGCGGGACGCCGCGGGCGAGAACATCGGATTGATCGTTCTGGCATACAAGAACGCCGACAACAGCGGTAAGACCGACAAGGATTTTTTCGCGGCGGCTACGAAATTACGCGATGATCTGGAGAAGGACATTCCCAGTTTCGCGTCGCTGTTCGAGCCCCGCAAATAACATGTGACGCGGGGTGAGACTGTCGTATTGTACTCGCCGCCTCAGACGCGCATGCTTGGACGCGCGCCGCCCGCGGCGCAATAAGAGAACGCCAGCTCACCGAGAAGGCGCCATACACAACTTTTTTCCGGGGGGACAAATGCAAACTATTTTAAAAACTCTGTTCATCGGCGCCATCTTTGCGATTGGGACGGGCAAGGCGCTCGCGGCTGATCCCGTGATCGGGACGTGGAAATTGAACCTCGCGAAATCGACGTTCTCTCCCGGTCCGGCGCCCAAGAGCCAGACCCGGACTTACGCTGAATCGACGCAGGGTACGACGGTGACCATAAAGACAACGGCTGCGGACGGCAAGGAATCCACGGCCACACTGACCTTCAAGGACGACGGCAAACCCTACCCCGTCAGCGGCAACCCTGACTTCGACATGGTGTCCATCACGCGGGTGGATGCGTCAACCTTCCACAGCACCCAGACGAAAGCGGGCGCGATCGTCGGTACGGGAGTCCGCACTGTGTCGAAAGACGGCAAGACGCTGACTTTCGCGCAGAAGGGCACGCATGCCAACGGTGTCAAGTACGACGACGTATCGGTCTACGACCGGCAATAGACAAACCCGGCGGCAAAGCCGCAGCACGGCGGTCGCCTTATGACAGGGACCGCCCGTGCGCGGCGGGGTGTTACGGGAATCGTCCGCTCGATTGTCATACCCATTGATGGCGAGGAGCAAATCGACTCTTTCCTATGGTTGACGATCAGGCGCTCAAGGAATGGTTTTGCCGGGAGGTGTTGCCGCTCGAACGGGCCCTTGCGGCATTCATCCGCCGGAATTGGCGAGACGCGGCCGACGTCGTCGATCTTCGTCAGGACATCTATGAGCGAGTGCTGCAGGGGGCGCGGCGCGGCCTGCCTGCCCAGGCCGGACAGTTCGTCTATACCGTCGCTCGCAATCATCTGATCAACCGTGCCAAACGTGCGCGAATCGTTTCGTTCGACGTCGTCGTCGACCTGGACGCGATCTCCGGAAACGACGTGCTCGAGCCCGAACGTCAGCTCCTGGCCCGCGAGGAGTTACTCCTTATTCAACTCGGCCTGGAAAAATTGCCGCCGCGTTGCCGGGAAGTCGTCTTACTTCGCAAAATCCGGGGCCTGTCGACGCGCGAGACGGCGAATGAGCTCGGCGTCGGCATCGACACCGTCGAAAAACAAATGACGCTCGGCATGCGCGCGCTCGCGAATTTCATGTTGGGCGGATCTGCCAAAGTGCAGCGTTCCCGAGTGCCCGGGCTGCTGGCGCGGAGACCCGCTCGATGACTCGCTCACAGGACGTCGAGGCGAAGGCTGCCGAGTGGCTGATGCGGCGCGAGCAACCCCAATGGTCGCAGGCCGACCAGGCTGAGTTGGATGGATGGCTGGGTGAATCCATGTCGCACAAAGCCGCCTTCTGGCGGCTGGAGCAGGCCTGGCAGATGGCCGATCGCATCGGAGCGCTTTCTGCGCGAGATATCGCACCTCGTCCAAGGCGCACGGTCAAATGGTGGCAGGCCGGCGCGTTGGCAGCCTCGCTGCTGCCGGCCATCGCGTTCATTGGCCTGCATTCCAGACCGACGTTGACTCCGCAGCCGAGCGTCGACACATTCGATACGGGCGTTGGTGGGCATCGGATCGTTCCGCTGGTGGACGGCAGCCGAATCGAGCTCAACACCGCAACGGTTCTGCGAACCATGATTTCGAACAAGCGCCGCGATGTTTGGCTCGATCGAGGCGAGGCGTATTTCGAGGTGGCTCATATCGAAGACAGCGCCTTCGTAGTCCACGCAGGCCCGCGCATGATCACCGTGGTCGGGACACAGTTCTCGGTACGGCGAGACGGCGACAAGGTAACGGTTGCCGTGGTCAAGGGCAGGGTGCGCGTGGAAGACACTACGCCGCGGGAGTCGCGCGCGACGATAACGGTGACTCAAGGCGATGTTGCAATCGGCTTGGGCCCTTCGACGATGGTGGTCTCAAAGCCGGTCGCGGCAGTTGAAGACAAACTGGCCTGGCGCGAAGGCCGCCTGGTCTTCGACAAGACTTCTCTAGCGGAGGTTGCGGAGGACTTCAATCGTTACAACCGTCAGCAGTTGCTGATCTCCGATCCGTCGGTCGCGGCCATTCGAATCAGCGGCACCTTCAAAGCCTCTAACGCGGAGGCCTTCGTGCGGCTGCTCAAAGAGGCCTATGGTCTCAAGGTGGAAGTGACGGCCGATGGGAAGCTAAAAATATCCGGATGACTTGTTACGGTTTTTTATCAATGCCTTGTCTTACCTAATAGCGCCCTAGGGCGGCAACAAAAATGATTGGATATTGGGGGAGACAAGAATGTTTAGATACCTCGCCGCGGCAATCCTTGCCGCTACTGTCTGTCTAGTTGCAATCGTCGCGCCCGCGCAGGCGCAGAATCAGCATTTTCAAATCGCCGCAGGCGATCTGGGACAGGCGCTTGACGCTTACATCCACCAGACCGGGCGCCAGCTCATCTATCGGGTGGATGATGTCCGCGGTGCTCACAGCCCCGGCGTGCAAGGCGATATGTCGGCGGATGATGCGCTGGCGGCGTTATTGTCAGGAACCGGCTTCTCGAGCCGAAGCGATTCCTCAGGTGCACAAGCCATTGTCCGCGCCGACTCTCCATTGAGCGAGATTGTGGTGACAGCGACGCCCGGTGGACAGGGTATCGAGCGCCAGAAAGCCTCTTTTTCCACGACTACGCTCAACAGCGAGGACATTCACCGGCTCGCGCCGCTGAATACGGCTGGACTGCTGCAGGGGATTCCCGGCGTGACGGTCGCTTCGACGGGCGGCGAGCAAGGCAACAACCTCTTCGTCCGCGGCTTTCCCAGCAGCGGTGACGCACCGTACGTCACGTTCCAAATGGCCGGGTCGGCAGTCTACGATCCACCGACGGTTGCCTGGTTCGGCAATGCTGACGTGATCCGCATCGACGAGATGGTTGACCATGTCGAGGCGGTGCGCGGCGGTCCGGCGCAGGTGCTGTCCAACGGCCAGGTGGGCCTCACCGTCAACATACTTCCCAAGACGGGAACAGACGTCTTTCACGGCGTGGGTGAGATCGGCATCACCGATTACGGCAAGAGGCGCTTCGACGGACAGGTCTCCGGCCCGATTGGCGATAACACCTTTTTCTCGGTCGGCGGCTTCTATCAGAACGGCGACAACGTCCGCCGCCTACATTTCGCCTCCGAGGTCGGTGGACAGCTCTCCGCCAACATTTTGCATAAGTTCGATCGGGGCAGCGTTCTGATCTGGGGCCGCATTCTCCAAGAAGACAACACTTGGAATCTGCCGATTCCGATCATTGTCGATAATGGCGCCGTGAAGGAGTTTCCCGGCTTCAATATTCACACCGGCGCCATCGGCAGTCCTCAGGAGCGTGAGCTCACGCTGCGTAGCGGCGATGCCTTTCGTTTCGATCGCGGGCGTGGCACCGACATCAGAAATGGCGGCTTCAATTATAACTATGAGCTGAGTGACAACCTCAGCGTACAGGAGAAGGCGAGCTACCTCGAGGGCGCCGTCTTCACCAATGCCCTTTTCCCAAACACGCCGGTCTCGGCGGCGGCGTTTTCCACCGCGCACGGCGGCACGTTTGGATCGCTCACCAATGCCGTGACCGGCCAGGCACTTCCCGCGCCGACATGGGTGATGCAGGTCGGCGCCTGGATCGCTACTTCGCCTCCTTCTCATCGCGCGATTACTGGAATCTGGGGAACAATCTGCTTCTTCAGGCGACGAACAACGGGCCGATCCTGAACCTCACTCTCGCCGATGGAACGAAAGTCACCGGGGCAGACCACTTTATGACCGGCAGCACGACTCTGCGCAGCGAGGATTATCAGGGCACCGACGATGCCGGCTTCGTGTCCGATGAGTGGCAGGCGACATCCAAGCTGCGCCTGGATGCCGGCGTTCGCCTCCAGTACCACAATATCGAAGGTTCCTTCCGGAACACATCGATGGACGCAAACGGCACTGCCATCTTCCTCGATACCTACACCGACCAGCACGTCAACACGCACAAGGTTGCGGCGACCACCGGCGCAGACTATGAACTCACCTCCGAGCTCGGGGTGTGGACCCGCTACAGCCGGGGCAACATTTTCCCACAGTTCGACACCGTCCAAAGCGGCCTGGTGGGAACCCAGACGGTCGATGCCTTTGAAGGCGGCGTGAACTACACCGCATCCAAGCTGCGTCTCTACAGCAATGTCTTCTACAACAAATTTCGCGGCATCGAGAGTTTCGATCTCGCCGCGAACGGCCAGACCTTCGTCCGACACGGTGCGGCCAACACTTATGGCACCGAGCTCAACGCGACCGTCGGCTCCTTCAACGGCTTCTCGTTCAGCGCCAGCGGAACCTATTTGCATGCGCGCTACGCCGACTTTATCAACGGCGGCGTCGACTCGAGCGGCAACCAGGTGCAATCCCAGCCGGTATGGCAAGGCCGGCTGAACATCAGCTACCAGCACGATGTGGGCGTAGGCACGCTCACGCTCTACGGTGCGGAAACGTACGTGGGCAAGCGTTTCGGCAACGAGACCAACACGCAGATCCTGCCGTCTTACAACAAAGTCGACGCAGGCGCCCTGCTGGAAATAACCGGCGGCGAATTCATCCGAATCTCAGCGGACAATCTGAACAACTCTGCGGGCCTGACGGAAGGCGATGTACGCGCCTCCTTTACACAGAGCAACGCTGGTGTGTCGCTGGGTCGTCCCCTGCAGGGACGATCGTTTCTGTTCACGGTGGGCTACCGCTTCTAACCGCAGCCGCCGCAGCCTACCATTACGTCCCGTGATACGTGGAAGGTTGGAAGTGACTCAAATAATACGGATAGTCCTCACGGGCTGCTGTCTGCTGGCTCCGATTGGCGCGCAGGCGGGCGCCGCCGAGGTCATCGTTCGCCGCGACGGCGGGTCGATTCCAACCGTGGTGGCATCAAGTGGCGGTGCGAGTGCATCACTGGACCGGTGGTGGCGCACACGCGTTCCTCGACGGCAAACGCATCGCGGATCCTGTAACGCGGGAAGGAGTATTACGCGTGACCATCGACCACCCAAGCGGCCGGTCGCGGCTGTCGCTCAAAGCCAGTTCCGCCCGATAGTGAATCGACCGAACTCAGTCGGCGACTGTGTTGTGGCCGCGATCACCTGGCGAGGGATAACGATCCTCGGGAGTCTGCGGAGACCGGCCGCCTGCGTTACGATCGTAACACTCCCGCCGGGCGGTGAAATCGCTGTGTAACGCTCCAACTCCACGCTCACCTTCCCTGGGAACCGGGAGTGTGGAATGGTATCGGCGCATCTCGGGATTCTCTTTGTAGCAGCGATATTCGCAGGCGGCGTGAATGCGCTCGCCGGCGGCGGAACCTTCTTCAGCTTCCCGGCGCTCATGGCGCTCGGCGTTCCCGCGATTCTATCCAATGCGACCAATGCCGTCTGCGTCGCACCGGGCCACGCTCTCGCGGCCTTCGTGTACAAGCGCGAGCTCTCGCGCTCGCCGCGACGTGTCATCATGTGCACGCTCGCAGCGAGCCTCGGGGCGATCGTCGGGGCCTGGTTGCTCACGGTAACCAACGAAAAGATATTCAAGATGCTCGTGCCGTGGTTGCTCCTCGTTGCAACCTTGATGTTCGCATTCGGCCCGCTCGTGCAACGCTGGACGACGCAGCTCGCCAAGGATCATCAGAAAGTCATCTCAACCGATCCGAACGTCGTCGGCAACAACCCCAAGTCCTGGCTGGGCTACGCGCTCGCCTCGATCTACGGCGGGTACTTCGGCGCCGGCCAGGGAATCGTGTTGATGACGATCGTGACGCTCAGCGGCGTCGAGGATCTGCAGGAAGCAAACGCCATCAAGAATGCGGTCGCGGCGATCGTTTCGTTGATCGCCGTGATCATCCTCGCGTTCAAGGGACTGATCCTGTGGAACTACGGCATCTTGATGGTCACCGGCGCGATCCTCGGCGGTTATCTGGGCGGGAGGTTCGCGAAGGGACTCAGCAAACAGGCGCTGCGCCATTTCGTACTGGCCGCTGCGATCTTCTTAACCGTCGTCTATTTCTGGAACACGTACGTCCACTAGCAGCCTGCTGGCGAGGCAAGCACGGTGTTAGAGTGGAGCGGGTGATGGGAATCGAACCCCGCATAAACCTCTACTTTATCCGGCGAATCAGGAATCTATGTCGCTCGAGCGACAGTACGCCGCCAACAGTATCCACGATTGGATCAGCGTTCGACGGTCCGAATTCATTGTCAGCCGCCCGGTTTAATCTGATCATCCAAACCCGTAGATTATCAAGTTCGAGAGCGCCATAGCTGCCGTTCGATTGAGTCTGGCTCGCACGTATGGGTGACGATCGGCGTAGTTCGCAATGAGGGTCAAGTGGGAAGCGAGCACTGCGGCCGACTTCCACAGATCGAAAAGTGGAGCGGGCGATGGGAATCGAACCCACGCGGGCGTCGCTTCCGAAGCTGGAAAATACGGGGTTTCGCGTCACGCCGACATTCCAGTGTGATGGGCGTGTGAATTTTCGCGGTACGTGGGGCCACGTAGGGATACATCGGTGAGCGAAATCTCGGGCTCGTGCCTACCAGCCGTAGGTCTCTGACCGGCCAAGAGCGGGCGGCGACTAGTTCAAACTCGTTGCCGCAGAGCGGCCGTTAAGGTCCTGGCTTGTCAACCCAATTATGCGTCGGTTTGGGCCTAATTTAAGCGCGACGCCCGAAACGTTGTAGTACCTGAGTTGTGACAATCCAGGAGACCAAAAACGCTGCCGCTATAGTTAGTGGCAGCCATATGTACGGATCAGCATTCGTACACATTTGGTCATAGTAACCGGGACGGATGCATTCGCCGAAGATGGCAGCCCACTCAATCACCAAGACCGCGGGAGTTGACCGCATCGGTCGGCAGTTCGGCCATCTCGTCGCCACGCAAAATCACCAAGTTGCCGGCGCAGGTCTTCGATTCGGTCTCGCCGTGCCGGTAAGGCGCTCATTCCAGCTTACTCATTAAGCGATAGACAGCAATCAGAATTCCGAATCCGACATACATTGCCAACAACGCAACAAGCATTAGGATTGCCATCTCGAAGCTGATTATGCAGAACGTTATACGTGAGCGGCAGGGTCATTTTCGCTGAGGACTCAGACACAGGTCGTTCGAAATGCTCTGCTAACGGTTCGTCTTGTGTGCCCATTGTTCACATTGTGCTCAGGCTGAATCACCATGGAGTAGATTACATGACACAGATCGTTCCAGTTGACGTTACGCGCTTCGCGCTCGATATCCACCGAGACCTGTCTGTATCCCCGCGAGCTCGCAAGAGCGGTCCGCCTGAGCGCATCGATGGTATGACCGTCGGCTTTGTCTCCGTGACCAGAGATGCACCACATAATGGCGAGGTACATCCGGACGGCGACGAGATCCTGTATGTCCTCTCTGGCAAGTTGCGCGTAATCGGTGAATCCGACCCCAGCACCGCCCTCGACTTAGGGCCGGGCGAGGCGTGCATCGTTCGGCGAGGCGAGTGGCATCGAGTCACAATGCTCGAGCCCTCGCAGCTTCTGCATATAACCCCCGGCCCTCGGGGAAGGTTCCGCCCGCTCTAATGACGCGGCCAAGTCGTGTGGTGCACAACATCGTGCCCCAAACCGGCCGTTGACGATCAGCCGCTCAGGGTCCGAGTCCGGCCACATGCGATCGCCATCGCTGCGGCGCAGAGTGTGTGGGAATCCACCACGTTATTTTTCGAACTCGCCGCGTGTGACTGTACGTGTGAATGGTGGGGCAACTTGGGGATATGTGAGGACACGAGACCGTCGCCAAATCGACGTCCGTTCCCAACGCTTTCCCACAGGATCAACGTGTTGACCCCAATCTCGTGTCCCTACGTATCCTGAGGCCAGCCGGGAAGTGGAGCGGGCGATGGGAATCGCACCCACACGGGCGGCGCCTTCGGAGCTTGAAAACAAGCGGTTTGGTACAAGGCCGAACTCCAAGTGTGATGGGCGTGTGAATTTTCGTGGTATCTAGGGCCATGTAGGGACACATCGGTGACATAGCACTGTCTGTCTTCCTTAATCATCAATCTTCGCCGTGAATCCGATTCCCCGACGCTTGGGCTCGGGTTCCTTCATCAGTCCGCGGATTGCGTCAAAGACCACCTTGAACTGGCGGTCGTATCTACTCTCCAGCGCGATAAGTTTGCGCGCCAAATCCTTGTGCGTTGAAACAGTCTCTCGCAATCGAACGAAGGCCCGCATGATCTCGATGTTTACCTGAACAGCGCGTTCACTATTGAGAACCGAGGAGAGCATGGCGACACCCTGCTCCGTGAAAACGTAGGGCGCATACTTCCGATGCTTTCCGCGCCCGGTCTTTAAGGCGCCAAATTGGCTCCTTAAAGAACCAGACTCCTCGGCCGCGAGTTGGAACATGAAGTCTCCTGGAAAACGCTCGGCATTGCGGCGAACTGCGCGAGTTAGCGCCTTCGTCTCAACTTGATATAAAGCGGCAAGGTCGGAATCGAGCAGCACCCTGTGGCCACGAATTACGAGGATGTTACTCATGATCGCGTTGGAATCGATAAAGGCGGACCTTGTAGTGGCCATCACGTGATTGTAGGTCGTTTGTGTGTTGCCATCCTCGGCAAAAACTCGGGCGAACAGGCAGATTGGGCGGAGTGCTTTCGACCCGATTGGGGCCTGTCGCAGGTGGCCGCGTTCTGATCGACTTGAAGCCGTTCGGCGAGCGTCGCAGTTCCGTGTACGAGGTGATCGACCGTCTCAACCAGAGAGTCAGGGGGATGCCGGACATTGCCGTCCCAGTTTCAGGCTCGACAGGATCTGCAAATCGGCGCCCACGTGAGCAAGTCTCAGTTTCTCTACACGTTGCGCGATCCGAATCTTCCAGAATTGCGTCAGTGGGCGCCCGTAATCCTCAAGGCGCTACGCTCAATCCGGCAGATCCAGGACGTCGAAGCCGATATTGATCCGAGCGCACCACAGGTGATGATCAAGCTCGACCGGGATACAATGGCGCGCCTGGGTGTCACCACGCAGAGCGTGGACGACACGCTGTACGATGCGTACGGTCAGCGGCAAGTGGCGAGTTATTATACGCAAGTCAACGTGTATCGCACGATTCTCGAGGTGGCTCCTCAGTTCCAGTTGGACGAAAGTGCCTTGGCACGGCTCTATGTACCCTCCCGAACTGGCTCCCCCGTACCTCTCGGGGCGATCAGCCACATCGAGTTCTCCGCCGCACCTCTCGCGGTAAATCACGAAGGTCAGTTTCCTGCCGTCACTCTGTCCTTCAATCTCGCCAAAGGTGCATCGCTCGGCGATGCCGTTGACGCGATCAAAGCCAAGGAACGATCAATCGGAGCCCCTCAGGGATTGACGTCCGTATTTACAGGGAGCGCTCAAGCATTTCAAGAATCCTTGGCAGGTCAGCCCTTTCTGATCGCCGCGGCGCTGTTCGCCATATTTGTCGTGCTTGGTATCCTCTACGAAAGCTTTATTCATCCCCTGACCATACTCTCCACCCTGCCGTCCGCCGGCATCGGTGGGCTCCTCGCGCTAATGCTTCTGCACTACGACTTTTCACTCATCGCCTTGATCGGCGTTATCTTGCTGATCGGGATTGTCAAAAAGAACGGCATTATGATGGTCGACCAGGCGCTTGTCCGAGAAGCGCAGAACGAATCACCCGAAATAGCCATCTACGAAGCGTCACTCACGCGATTCCGGCCCATCATGATGACAACGATGGTGGCGCTCCTCGGAGCACTGCCGCTCGCTTTTGGCTCCGGCGCCGGATCCGAGTTGCGCCGCCCGCTCGGCATCGTGATGGTCGGCGGCTTGTTGCTGTCGCAGGTGCTGACGCTTTTCACCACACCGATCATTTATCTATACATGGACCGGATCGTCGCGCGGTGGCGTGCCATGCGCGGCTTGCACGCTCCCGATCTGCGTACCTAATCCTGTCTGGACGGTCCGAAATCCTCTTTTCGACTCTTGACGCTGCAGTCCCGATTCAAAGCTGCGACGCGTCCCAGCCTCCGCCGAGCGCTTCGCCGTCGGCGCTTAGTCCGTTTGTGCCTCGAAAACCAACAAGCGGGCACCGAGGACGCCGCTCGGGGGAGCGGCAAGGTAGAGTCGGTCGCGCTTCGCGTACCACACACCGGTGCGCGTGCCGAGTGCGGTCGGGAACTTGCCCATATCAGTGTAATGGTCTGCATCGACCTGCTGCACCACGCTTAAGTAGCCTTCGCCGCCCGCCACGTAAATGCGTTTTCGGTCGGCGTCATAAAACATATCATCCATATCGCCCGCCGTCGGAAGGCTGGCGACGACCTTGCCGGAATCCATGTCCAAGACTGTGAGGCGAGACGGCTTGCGCGTGCCGATAAAGACGCGGCGATTCACCTCATCGAGAACCATCGGGAAGTTGGCCGAATGTCCATTGGGTAGCGCCCATGTAAGCATCTTGCCGGTTTGGCGGTTAATGACCTGGATACTCTTTGCGTCAGCCACGTTGACGAAGATGCGGGGGCCTTTCGTTTCGAGCTGAAACCCTTCCGGATGTCCCTCAAGCTTGTACTCCGTCGGGAGTCGCTTGTTGGTGACAGGATCAATCACCGCGATGGCGCCGTCGCCGTAACCCAGATAGATTTTCTTCGAGACCGCGCCATAGCGTAAATTGTCCGGGTCGGACCCTTCGCCAAAGTCGATCGTGTCGAGCAGGGTGAATTTCGCGCCGTCATAGACGCTCACGTGGCCGTTCGCTGAGTTTGCGACAAAGAGCTTGTCCCATTCCGCGAGGTAAAGCGTCCCCTGCGGCTCGGCGAGTCCGTCGATCTGATGGATCATCCGACCCGCGAACACATCCACGACCTGCACCGAGTTATTACCGAGGCCCGAGAAGATCACGCGCTTGCGCTTGGGGTCGATCGTGAAGTGGTCGAGGCGACCTTGCACGCCCGGCAACGGTATCTCTTGCACCTCGCGCACGGGCGGCGCCTCGCGCTCCTGGGCAATAGCCATGGGACCGAGTGCGGCAAGCGCGCTGGCGCAGAATACAGAACCCAGCAGGAAGCGACGGAAATGCATGGTTTAATGCCTTGTAGTTGGGAATTTGAGGAGCAGATTCACGGAACTGCCTCGAACACGCGCAGTTCGGCGCCGCGTTCTTTGTCGCGCGGCACGGCGACGTACAGCCGGTGCCATTCCGGGACAAAAACCGATGTGCGCGCAATTGGGCCCGTCGGGATGTGCGCGATGCGTTCGTAGTGGTCGGCATCGATTTGCTGCGTGACATCGACGTAACCCTCGCCGCCGCTCGTATAGATGCGCCGCGTGGCGGAGTCGAAGGAAAGGCCGTCGAGCGTCGCCACCGTCGGGACGGAGGCGACCACGGCGCCGGAATTGGAGTCGAGCACGACGATACTCGCGGGGGTTCGCACCCCGAGGAAGAGGCGGTGGCTTTTCTCATCCAGGGCGATAGCCACGTCTTTCTGGATTCCGGGAATCGTCCATTTGGCCACTTGCTCCCTCGTCTTGCGGTCGAATACAACGACCTCCGCTTTTTCCGGCACAAGCACAAATACGCGCTCGCCATAGCCCTCGACTACGCTGCCGCCCGCATGAGCGTCGGTGGTGAGGGCGGCCACCTGTGCACCGTTCGCTACGTTGAATATGGTGAGATCACCTTCCTCCTTGTTGGCATCGCCTCCACCGGATCCGACATAGATTTCCTTCGATTGTGAGTCATAGCCGATCGCATCCGCTCCGAGCGATACGCTAACCGTTCGAATCACTGCAAGCGTCGTCCCGTCAAGGGTTTTCACGGAGCCATCCGCGCCCGAGGCGATAATCAGCTTGTTGAACTTGGGAACATAGAGCACGCCCTGTGGTTTGGCGAAACCGGGGACCGTGTGAATTACGCGGCCTGCCTTCAGGTCGACCACCTCGATGGTGCTTTTCACCAGTGCTGCGAGGAAGGCCCGCCGACCCTTCACATCGATCGCGAAATGGTCAATGCGCCCATCGACCTCAGGCAGCGGGATCGTCTGCACGAGTTTGAGGGCGACCTCGTTCTGTGCCGATGAAACGGCAAATGAAAACAAAAGAGTCAGGGCGACGATCAGCTTTTGCATACGATCCCCGCCAGTCATAGATCGAGGGTGGGGTGGCTGTTCCGCGGGCGCCAGAGTTAATTGGCCGATCGTGACGATAGGCCTTCCGGACTGACCATGGGGGCGAGCAATGCGCAACCGTGTCACGACCAGTGCTCCGAGAATTTCATCTTTTGCCCACGCACGTATAGCCGCAATGGTGGAAAACCCTGCCCCCCACATCAGCCGGTCCGGCATTTACACCGTTCAGCAGCACAGTTGCGATCACGCGGGTCGACTTGTTCCAAACTCCCAGCAAAACGTGTGTGGCTGCCCATCAACGTGGTGTTGTCTTTTCATTTGTGCTCCCCAGAATCGTTATTGCTTTGTCTGATGTCCCCGAAAATCCTCACTGCCCATCAGGTCTCGTATCATGCGCGTTGTAAGCTTTCAAGAAGCTGGCAGGGAAACGAATGGCCTGAAGGGATCTCCTCCCTCCGCCAGTCAATCGGAGCACGATCTCTCCATCTCGACCTTGTGCCCAGCTTGTGATCAGACTGGTGAGTTTGCCGCTTCGTGACAGGACATCTGCCACCCGACCCGATCCACGGCATACGCCCTTGAAGTCGGCACAGCTATCTGCGCCTCAATTTGCCTCATAGACGCGGATCTCGGCGCTTTGCTCACCTTGTCTTTGCGCAGCGGCGAACAGTCTTCCCCATTCGGGAACGAACAGGCCAGTTTGCGTGTGGAGCGGCGTCGGGTAATGCGCGATCCTGTCGTAATGATTGTGGTCCCGGTCCTGGAACACTTCGAGAAAGCCTGCACCGGTGAGCACGTAGACGCGGCCGCGTCGCGAATCGTAGAAGAGGTCGTCCGAAGGACCCGCGGTTTCACCGGTGGCGATTTCCTTCCCGGTCTCTGTGTCAAAAACAAGCATTCGCGACGGGGGCCAGGTTGCCACGAATAAGCGGTGATGAGCTTCGTCGAGCGCCATCGGAAAATTACCCTCTGCCGACGCGACCGGCCAACGGGCCAGGACGTTAAGTTTGACGCGGTCAATGACTTCGATCTCCTTCTTGTCCGGAACATTGACGAAAATCCGATTTCCCGACTCCTCGAGCCGAAACGACTCGGGATGAGCATCGATCACCACGTCACCGGTCTTGTTGCCATCAGAGTCCAGAAACCCAAGGCCTCCGGTTCCCTCGGTTCGTTTCCGCAACTGCTTTGCCCCGGCATATCCGACGATCACCCGCTTCCCGCGGGCGTCGTAACGAATGTTGTCGGAATCGTCAGGGAACTTTGCGGTTGCGAGAACTTGAAAGGTCGTCCCGTCATAGATTTTTACCACGCCGTCGGCAGCGCAGGCGACAAAGAGACGATTAATGGAGGCGTCGTAGAACACTCCCTGCGGCTCGGCCAGATCCGTAATCGTGTGGACGCGTTGGCCGGATTGCAGGTCAATGACCTCGAGCGTGTGGTTATCAACGGCAGCCACGAAGAGGCGCTGGCCTTTCACATCGACGCTTAAGTGATCGATGCGTCCGTTGACGTTCGGCAGGGGAATGTGGGTTTTCAGCGACAATACCGAGGATTCTTGCCCGACGGCCAGGGCGCTCAAAGCGAGCAATGGTGCGAGCAACAGTGTAGGGACGCCATATTTCATTGAGATTCCTCCACGGCTCCGGTCGGTGATGCTACTACGCGCCGCACTTAAAATAACTACGCTCTAGCCTCGGGCAGTGTAGATCGAGAGCTGGAAGTGTCCTTCGTCGCCCTCGAACTTTCCCGAGATCGGTTGGCCCTTCGATTCTCCCGCCGTCAATCCTTGGCTCAGCGTGACCTTGGCCGTCGGCAGCAGTTTGGCGACCGCCGCCTGATCCTTTGATTCGTCCGCGAACGCGACGCTAACCATCGGCGCGCTGACTGTCAGCCAAGCTATCACTATCGTTTTGTTCCACATGATCCTCTCCTCATGTAACTAGAAATGGTCAAGTTCACTCGTGTCCGCCACGCATGATTCGAAGTACCGGTTTACCGTCGACATCTTTGAGCGGAAAATAGATCTCGTGCGTCATTGGATGAATTGCGACCACATGCGCGTTCAGGGCCAGTAAGGATTCGCCGGTCTTGGTGATTTTGCCGTCCGACACTTTGAATTCGCTGACCTGGCCCGACTCTCCTGCCACATACAGGGTTTGGAGCGGCGCGTCGAAGGCCAATACATCGGGGTCCTTTGCGACCGGGAATTGCGCGATCATCACGCCCGTTCGCAAATCGATGACGATGAGTTGATCATTGCCCTGACACGCGACGAAGGCCCAGTGCGAAGCGGAGTCGATCAGGAGGCCATGGTTCTCCTTAGCGCCCGGCACCGGGATCCGTCGCACGATGGTGTCGGTCTTGGGATCCACCTCGACGAGCTGATTGGCGCTCTGCGCGCTAATGAACATGTGATGACTGAAATCATCGTATTGCGTGTTACCAATCTCGCCGTCGATTTGGACCGTTGCCGCGCGTATTCGTAAGAACGTCAAGCACCGTGTCGGTCCCCCCGTGCTCGTCTGACACATATACCTTGTGCGCCGCGGGGCTGTACGCCAAGCCGTCGGGGTAGACTCCACCGGGCATCCGAGCGGTGATCTGTAGGGTCTTTTCATCGATCGCGACCACTTCGTTCGTACCGGTGGCGGAGGCATACACGCGACCGAGGTCCGGGATTGCGAGTACGCCGTGGACATGGCTCACGTTCGCAATTCGCTTGACGACGCGACGTGCCTCGGTATCGAACACGATTACCTCGCTGTCACCCAAGTGCGCGATGAACAGTAAGTGCCGACCCACGTCCAGGCTCGCATAGTCGAGCCGTGTAGAATGACCGCCGAGGGGTATGTCGGCAACGGATTGCAGTTGCAGCGGAGGTACCGCTGCCCTGGATGCAGCGACCGACTCGCCGGCCAGAGTCGCGGTCGCCAGCAGACCGACGGACAACCAGCGTTTCGTTAACCTCGACAGAATGACAGTCATAAAGATGTCCCTAAAAAAGGAAATATCACCGCATCAGCGCACCATGACCCACGCCGGCTGCAGCAACGGAAATGCAATTAATCCCAACGCGGCGGCGGCTGCCATCAAGAGCGGATTGCTCACCTTCCATCGAAATAGGACGCCCAGGGACGCAAGGCCAATGAGGATCGTCAGCCAGTCCCCGATGGCAATGCGACCCAAGAGAATGCTCGCACCCAGAATGGTACCAATCGCCGCGGCGTAGGCCCCTTTGACGAAGCCCTGGACGTTGCGGTTGGCGCGATGCCGCTGAAGGATCGGAGCGGCGACTAGCACCAAAATGAACGAGGGTAGAAAAATGCCCACCGTCGCGGCGACAGCGCCCCAAAACCCGGCAACCAAATAACCGACAAAGGTCGCCGTGATGACCACGGGTCCCGGGCTGACCATACCGATCGCGACGGCAATCAGGAACTCCCGCTCCCCCAGCCACCCATGCTCCTGCACGACCCCTTGTTGTAAGAACGGTACGATGACGAGGCCGCTGCCGAAGGTCAGCGCGCCGGCCTTGAGAAAGAACAATAGAATTTTGCCGAGTAGAGCGCTACTCGCGACCGGCGGCGCGAGGGGGATCACCACCAGAAGCGCGAACGTCGATGGTGGACGTCGCCACAGTGTCCCGTAGTACAAGACGCCTAAGGTGCCGGCGCCAATGAACAGTAGCGCGACTTCGGATTGCAGAACCACGGTCACCAAGAAACACGCCCCCGCAATGCCCCACTGCAGCCAATCTTCCATGCCGAGTTTGGCGAGGCGATAGCAGGAGTGCAGGATCAGCGCGATCACGACCGGACTCACGCCGTAAAAAATCGCCGTGACCGGCTGTAGCGCACCGAAGTGCACGTACAGCGCACCCAGTCCGGCAACAATCAAAAAATTCGGCAGGATAAATGCCCAGCCGCCGGCCCACGCACCCCAGAAGCCGCTGCGTAGATAGGCGATGAATATACCCACCTGGATCGCGAGCGGCCCCGGCAGCGATTGACACACCGCGATCGCCTCGCGCATTTGCTCCTTGGTGAGCCAGCCACGCTCACTTACCAGCTCGCGCTCCATCTGGCCGACCAGGGCTACGGGTCCACCAAAGCCGAGCAGCCCGAGGCGCAGAAAATAGAGCACGAGATCCCTGATCGGGCCAGGCCTGTCCGTCGTTTCGATCAAGGCGACGCGCCCTGCGCGAGCTCGTCGATCAATGCATCGACATGCCTGACGATTTCATCCCGGCCAAGCGCGTAGTCGGTCGAGACGGCGGGTAGGTTGTCCCACCTCAAGTGCCGTGCTCGGCCGCCCACGATCTTTTCGACGTCTTGGTCAAAGGAAACGACCAGCGACGCGCCGTCCACGTCCGTCGCGTTGAACAACCGCGGCACGAACCCGGAGACGACAAATCCATCGCCGCGCAGCCCTTCTCGAACGGGGCCAGGCACGGTGGCGTCCGGTGCAGTTCCCCGTGCGACCGCACGATACGCCAGACCTCGTTCTCCTGCGCTCCGGTTGAAATAATCCATCGCAATGAGACTTTTGACTGAACCGTGCTCGCATACGAACACGACACGGGCCGGTTTACGGAGACTGCTCGCCGTAAGACCCTGAGCAGGAGCCCGAGCGCCGTATGTCATGGCGATACTGCACAGAACGATCAGCAATGACATCGAACGCATGGGAAGCTCCGGAACTTGCGACCGCCCTCGATCAGGACCCACGCTTCACGTTAGCCAAATCAAGCGCCGCGCGCAGTCCACGGCTAAGCTTTGTGACGTCGTCATTGGCCCAGAAGTGCATGAAAAATAGATGTGGGGAATCATCGATCATGTGATGGCAATCGCCGTGCCCATCGACGGCGGAACTGCCATGCCATCCTCGGAAATGGATTCCGCACGGGGGATGCTGAGCTGATATACCCCACCGTTGACGCTGCCCTTGGCTCCAAGCGCGTTGTCAATTGCAGCGGTATCCAAATCCAGTGTTGCCGGCGGCTGCGCCGTAGCCGGTGCGGCAAAGGGTGTTTGACTCAAGGCCAATCCCGTATGCAGCGTTTGCGCGAGTTTGACGGGGTCGCCCTGGCCGCCGACATGCATGTAGAACACGGCCGGGGTGGTCCGCAGCAAGTGATTGTGAATGGCCGTGATTTCGACTCCGTCGTCGATCAGGCGTTTCATTACCGGGCTGATCTCATTCTCGGTCAGCACCAGATCGCCCATGAACATGGCACCGTTCCCCGTGGGCAGGAAACCGATCCATGAGCCCAGCGCGAGTGCTGGCTTGATCGCAACCCCGTCGACGGTAATTTTGAGGTCGGTTCGCGGCAGTCCGTACTTGTGAACTCCGCCGGGCTGGCTCGTGCCGGGCTTGCCTATAGCCTGATCAACCTTACTCCAGTCGACGTCGGCGGCGCCCGCCCATGCGCTGAGCGCGAATCCCGTGATACCTACAATGAAGGTCGTTATGCGATGCATGGAAGTTGTCTCCTCAATATCAGAATCTATGAAGCCAATGAATAACCGGCAGGTGGCCACGCGTGGGTTTCGTTCTGCAAATTCGCGCACCAGGCGTACAGGGCGTCGTACATGACTAGCCCGTGACGCAACATCTCGTGATCGTTCGTCAGCGTTGCGGAAAGACCCAGCGAGATGGCATACAGGCCCGCGGACTGCGGAGCTAAGTCGAGGCGCGACGTATCGGCACCGCGAACGATCGTGGCTAGCTGCGACAAGGCCGGGTCGTCAAGTTGGTACTTGTTGAGGAAGGCATCGAAACTGCACAGCTCGCCGACGTGGGTCAGCTCAACACCCGGGATATCGTACGGAATGGCCCCGATCTGCTCCGCCATCGCGAGCACCCGGTCGGCCGGGACATAGTGAAACTGCGCTTGCGAGTCGATAAACCGCAGAATGAGCCACGGACAGGCGATGCGATCGATCTTGGGACGTTCGCGCGTGATCCAGTTCATTTGGGATCTCCTGATCGTCAGCGTGTCCTGATTCTGAGCTTTTGTAATAATCATTACAAGTGTGTAGCTTCCACTACATGAACTCAAGTGGCCCGGCGCGAGACTGCGTTCGGGATGGCGTCTACAAGAGCGGCATCAGGGACTGCGCAGCGGCGCTCCCACGCTGCGCATCAAGCCGTATTGCTGTTGATTCAACTGTGTCACGATGACAACGTATTCGGAGCGCGCTTTGAGCAATTCCTGCTGCGCTTGAATGTCTTCCAACACGATACCTACCCCCAATTCCTTGCGATGGCGCGTCAGGCGCAGGGTTTCCTCTGCGGAACTCAAGTTCAGGCGCGCAACACGCAGCTGCTCGAACAGCGATTGCACCTGGGTGTATCCGTCCACCACCTCGCGCCTGATCTGGTCCCGCAGTTTTTCGTCGGATAGCTGAAATGCGGTCAATTTTGCCTCGCTCGCCCGGATGCGCCCCCAATCGAACAGACCACCGGGACCGATCTTCCAGCTCAAGCCCACCGTGTAGTCCTGCCGCGGTCCGCCGCTGGCCGTTATGGCGTTGACTCTGACGTCCCCCCCGCCATTGAATTCGCCCGCGAATGCCTGCCCGCCGATCGTGGGAATCAACGGCCCATAGATCGCCCCACGGCGCGACTGCTCGGCTGCGCTGATCTGAGCAGTGCTGCGCGCAAGTTCCGGCCGGTTTTCCAGCGCCGTGCGGATCAGCTCCTTGGGTGAGGTGCTGAGATCCGCCAGCGCGAGGGGCGCCGGCTCGCGCTCGGCGGGGATGAGCTCGAGCAAAGGTTCAAGATGCAGCGTTTGTACAAGCCGTGTCGCAGAGAGCCGTTGTTCTTGCCTGGCGCGGGTCAGATCTAGCTGCAAACGCTGGGTCTGCGTCTGCACGCGGATGGCATCGCCTTTGAAGGCGATGCCGATGCGCACGGCCTCATTCAGCTGCAGTTCGTAACTCTGCGAGATGCTCAGCGCATCGCTCACGACACCGACCTGAGCCTGGGCTCTGACCAGATCGAAATATTGCTGTGCGGCGGCAAGAGCGGAGTCTCGTTCCTGCGCCGTTGCGCCAGCTTCGCCCGCCGTCACGAGCTGATGGGCCTGCAGGGCGGAGAATATTGCATCTCCCACCGGAATTTGCGCCGTCAGATAAGCGCCGGCCGTATCGCTGTGCTTCGATACGTCGAGCAAGGGTCCTTCAACTCTTTGATCCCTGCCCGTATGCCGTAGGTAACTCGCGGAGGGCACGAGGGAAGGCAGGAAACGTTCCACCGCGCTCGCGTAGTTGGCGTGGGCCTCATCCACCGCATTGCGCGCCAGTTGCACGTCGAGATTCTGCGCGCCGGCGAGCCGCAACACCGTGGCCAGATCGATCTGGTACGGCGAATCTGCGGCGGCGGGTTGCAGAGATTCCTGTGCGGTAGCTGCTGCACTCATCAAGGACGCATTCAGAAGGAAACAGAGGATCAGCGCTTTCCGTGCGGAAAGCGACGCGTTCGTGCCGTTCATGGCGCTGCCACCACCTGCACCGCCTGGCCGTTGCTCAATTTGAGCTTGCCGGCAGCAAGAATGACCGCGTCGGTCGCCCCCAGTCCGTCCAGCACTTCGACGTTCTTACCGTCATTGAAGCCGATTTTGATCGGATGCTTCGCCGCTTGATTGCCATCAACCGTGTACGCGAATGCATTTGCCTTCTCCATCACCAGCGACTCCACCGACATGAGAAGCGCACTTTCCTTGTGTTCGATGCCCATTCTCGCCGTGACCAGCATGCCCGGACGCAACGCGAGTTGCGGGTTGTCCAGCATGACCTCGGTCAACATGGTCCGGCTCGCAGCGTCCAACGCGTACGCGAAACGCGAGACCTTTCCGTCGAAATGCGTCCCCGGCAGATTCTCCGTGGTGACGAGCACCGGTTGGCCCAAAGCGACGCGACTCGCCTCGCCCTCCGGCACCGCGATCTGCAGGCGCACTTTGCTGAAATCCATGAGCCCCAGGATGGCGGAGTTGGCCTGAATCAGTGCGCCGGGATCGACAGCACGGCGCGTAATGATGCCGCTGAACGGGGCGGTAATGGTCGCATACCCCAGGAGTGTTTCGCTCTGGTCGAGGCTCGCGCGAGCAATCTCAAATCGCCCGCGCGCCTGGTCGACCATTGCCGGAACGACCAGGTCCGGCGCCTTTTGCAACGACTCCTGCAGGCGGCTGTAATCCGCCTGTGCTGCCTTGAGTTCCGCTTCCTGCTTCGCCTTGGAAGCCACGAGTTCAGGAATCTCGATGCGCGCCAGCACGGCACCCGCTGCGACTTTGTCACCTTTGTCCACGGCGATGCTCTTGAGGTAACCAGAGACTTTGGCGTATAGCGTCGCCTCCTGGAACGCATTGACCTGCGCCGGCAAGATGACCGCGCGCGTGATCGGGCCAGCAGACAGATGCGAGACGCGCACCTGTACCGGCTGATCCTGAGGAGGCTGTGAAACTTCTCCCTGGCGATCACAGGCGCTCGCGAGTCCCAGCGCCACGATCACGGCCGGATAGAGGGTGGACTCAATCTTCAATTTACGCATCATGCGCGTGCTCCTTGCGGTCGTCCGGCAGCAAGGAGGCGATTTGCCTCGTGCCGCGGCTCAACAGTGCGAATATCGCGGGCAGCACCAACAACGTCGCTACGGTGGCCAGGGCCAGTCCGCCCACGACCGCTCTGCCCAGCGGCGCCGACTGCTCGCCGGATTGACCAATCCCCAGTGCCATCGGCAACATGCCGGCGATCATCGCGAGACTCGTCATCAGGATCGGCCGCAGACGGCTGCGGCCGCCCTCCACCGCAGCGGCAGCCGCGTCGCTATTCGCGCGCTCGCGCTCGGCAAACGTCACCAGCAGGATCGCGTTCGACACCGCTACGCCCACGGCCATGATCGCGCCCATGAACGACTGAATGTTGAGTGTGGTACCGGTGATCCAGAGCGCCAGCACGACGCCCGCAAGGGCCGCGGGCAGCACGGACATGACCGCGAGCGAAAGCCGCAGCGACTGAAAGTTCGCCGCCAGCATCAGGAAGATCGCGAGTATCGCGACACCCAGGCCCGTTTGCAGGCCGCGCAGCACCTGATTCAAGGGCTCGACCTGCCCCCGTAGGGCAACGGTGACCTTTGCGGGAGGTTTCCCGAGCTTCGCGATCGCCTCGTTGACGGCTGCCGCTGCGTTTCCGATATCGGCATTGAAGAGGTTCGCTGTCACGCTCACCATGCGCTGGCCGTTGTAGCGCGCGTATTCTCCGGTAGCGCTTCCATCGCTCACACTCCCGACATTGCGCAACAGTTGACTCTGGCCGCCGCGGGTGGTCACGGTGATGTTGCGCACCTCTTCCGTCGAATTCATCAGAACCTGGGGAACCTGCACCTGCACCAGATAAGACACGCCGGTGTTGGCATCCGCCCAGTAATTCGGAACCACGTAGCGGCTCGAGGATGTCGCGGTTACCAGCGAACGCGAGACGTCCGCCATAGTCACGCCGATCAAGCCGGCGCGTTCCCGATCGACGTTAACGTCCACCGTGGGGTAGTCGAGGGTTTGTCCGAACTGCACGTCCCGCAGCCGCGGCAATATCCGGCAACTCGGCGGTAAACCGTGCACGCAGACGCTCTTTGAACAGTTCCATGCGCAGCTTGCTATCTGGCTTGAATTGCACTTGCAGAATGGCCTCGTGCGATCCGCTGGTCCACAGATAGATGAGGTTGATGGGATAGTTGGGCGGGTGCACGCCCACCAGCCCCAGGGTCACGTCGACCTTATCCGCCCCGCCCGCCGCATCCTTGACAAGGTCCAATACCTTGAGTGCAATATTTTCCGTCGTCTCCACACGCGTGCCCGCAGGTGCGCGCAGGCGAAGCTGCAACTGACCGGCATCGACCTGCGGGAAGATCTCATTCCCCAGTCGCGGCCCGAGCAGCACCACGGTGAGAATCGTCAGTGCGAAATAAACGGTGGCGGCGCGGCCTCGCGCGGCTACCACCCAGCGCATGAACCGGGCATAACTGTTCCGAAACCGCTCGAAGCGGCCGGCTGATACCTCATGCAATGCGGGCTCGCCGGCACGCCTCCCAAGCCACACCACCAGAATGGGTACCAGGGTACTTGCCAGAAGGTAGGAGGCGATCATCGAGAATCCCACCGCCAGCGCAAGCGGCAGAAACATCGCCTTTGCAGTGCCAGTCATGAAGAACGCGGGCACAAATACGGCAAGCACGCATAGCATCGCAAGCAACAGCGGCACGGCGACCTCGCCCGCCGAATCAACGACGGCATGGGCGAGCGGTCTGCCCGCCACGTGCTTCGTCGCGATGTTTTCCACGACCACAGTGGACATGTCGACCAGAACACCGATCGCGAGTGCCATACCGCCCAGCGTCATGATGTTCACGGTCTGACCGGTGATGGCGAGCGCCAGTACCGCCCCCATGAGCGCGATCGGAATATTGATCAGCACGATCAAGGCGCTGCGCCAGTCGCGCAGGAACAGCAGGACCATGAGTCCGGTCAGCAATGCTCCCAGAGCCCCTTCCGTGACGAGGCTCGTGATTGCGCTCGTGACGTACCCCGACTGATCGAATTCGTAACTGACCTTGATGTCCTCCGGCAGCACGTTCTGGAATTTCCCCAGATTGCGCTTGACGAGATTCACGACGGCGAGAGTCGAGGCATCGGCACGCTTGGTGACCGGGATGTACACGGTGCGACGACCGTTGACAAGGGCGTAGCTAGTGACGATATCCGAGCCGTCCGTCACCGTGGCGACGTCGCGCACGAATACGGCGGGATAAGCAGCGGTGCGCACCGGCACGGCCTCGAGATCCTTAATGTTGTTGACGACCGAATTGAGCGGGACCATCGGATACTTGTCGCCGAGCGGTACGTTGCCGGACGGCGTGATCGTATTGGCCGCGGTCAAGGCGACGACCAGCTCGTCCGGCGACATGTTGTAGGCCCGCAGGCGCTCAGGCTTGGCGTTGATCAATATCGTGCGGGCGCTGCCGCCGAACGGCGGCGGCGCCGAGACGCCGGGCAGGGTCGCAAAGAGCGGCCGAACCAGATTCAAGGCCGCGTCCTGCATCTCGCCTACGGAGCGGGTGCTGCTCGCGAAGACGAGGTTGCCCACCGGGACGCTGCCGGCGTCGAAACGCATCACGAAGGGCGGCACGGTTCCTGGGGGCATAAAGGCGCGGGCGCGATTGGCGTAGGAAACCGTCTCTGCCATCGCCTGCGCCATGTCGGTGCCGGGGTAGAACTGCAGCTTGATGAGTGCGGCTCCCTGGATCGACTTCGACTCGATGTGCTCGATGCCGGTGATGTAGAGGAAGTGATACTCGTAGTAGTAAGTGAGATAGCCCTCCATCTGGGCGGGGTCCATGCCGCCGAAAGGCTGCGCCACGTAAATCGTCGGAGTGCCAATATTGGGAAAGATGTCGCGGGCGGTCTGCTGCAGCGCCAGCACGGCGGCAAACAGCACGGCTACCACCGCCACAACGACAGTCACCGGGCGACGTAAAGCAGATTGGACGAGGGTCACTTGTGCGGACCCATGACGCCGCAGCGGGACAACGCCCGATATTCGGCAACAGACGCGCCCTCGTCGTAACGCCTAGTGCAGACGTGAGTTGTATGACAGCGAGGTAGCAATGTTTAGTGCCCTTTTGAGTTGCACCGTCGGATGCCTGCCGCACGCGGGCCCACGGTCCGATGCCAACGCTCTCGGCAGCGTACCGGCTGAGCCATCGATGCACCTTCGTGGGTACAATAAAAGTGGACGCCAACCATTATTAGTAGATACTACTACGCCAACGTAATGAAGACTACATGAGCACCTCGTGAGCACCTCGACCTGGTTCCTTTTCATCACCAACCTGCCGGGGCGCAACCAAACTCTGCGCATGCGCGTGTGGCGATCCCTCAAGGCTTCGGGGGCCGGCACTCTGCGCGACGGGGTGTACGTGCTGCCGATGTCTGGGACCGCGCGAGAGATGTTCGAGCGGCAGCAGCAGGAGATTCAGGGCGGCGGCGGAACTGCCTATATCCTCGAACTCGCTGGCGAGGCCGGTAGCAGTCAAGGCAACGCACTCCGAGCACTCTTTGACCGCACGCCGGACTATGAGACGATCGCTGCGATGCTGCAGGCGCTGCGGGGAGAACTCGCGAAGCTCGATGAGAGCGAGGCACGTCGACGACTGGCCGCCGCGCGACGGGAGGTAGCGGCTCTTGCCGCCGTGGATTTTTTCCCTGGAGAGGCCAATACGCAGATCGAAGCCGCGATTATCGATGCGGAGTCGGCTTTGACCGCTCAGTTCTCGCCCGAGGAGCCACATTCGGCTAAAGGCAAGATCCGGCGCCTCGATCGAAAAGACTACCGTGCGCGCATTTGGGCAACCCGACAGCGTCTGTGGATCGATCGCGTCTGTTCGGCGTGGCTGATCCGTCGGTTCATCGATCCGAAAGCCAAGTTCATCTGGTTGAAATCGCCTAAAGATTGTCCGAAACGAGCGATCGGCTTTGACTTCGACGGTGCACCTTTTACGCACATCGACTCGAAAGTGACTTTCGAAGTCTTGGTTGCAAGCTTCGGACTCGAGAACGATACGGCACTGTCCCGCCTGGGCGCGCTGGTCCATTACTTGGACGTCGGCGGTATACCGGTGCCTGAAGCGGCCGGCTTCGCGGCGATCGTTTCCGGAGCACGCACGCTCCAACCAGACGACCATGCGTTGCTGAAGCACGTGAGTCCGATACTGGACAGTCTTTATCATTCCTATGGGAGTTCCGAGCGTGAAGCGTTGGCGAAGTGACTACCTGGCCCGCTCTCGGCCGGTGCGAGCGCATTATTGATGTCGTGCGCAATGCCACCCCAGGGCGCTGAGCACAGCGCTCGCCGCCTGATGCCGGTTTTGCATATTAACCGCCTCCACGGGCGAACGTCCCTCCAATACCTCATGAGGTTCCGACAAAGCGCGATAGATGGTCCAGCCATCGAGTCCTTCGGCACGCTGTAGCACGAATTGAATGAACTCCTGACGCACAGGATCCAGTTGCCAGTCCGGAATGCGTTGTCCTCGATTTCCCATGGCCAGAGATAGAAGGCGACGACCTTCGATCTCTCGGTTGATCTGTGGGCGGGACTTCCCTGCCAGCTTCGCGAATACAGCCAGCGGCAGATTATGCGGCGCCTCAAATATCGCCAGCATCATGGCGCGCTCACGCTGGATGTCCGTCAGCACCGGTTGTGAGCGCTGGTCCGTGCGCGAGACAATCGTCATCGTCGGACGTGGTGTCAGTATTGTGTCTGGACCGAACACGACTTCGTGTCTTGCTGTATCGACGGTCTTCGCGTCACCACGGACTGGATTTTCGCTACCCGCGGGAAAGGACTGTGGAACATTGATTTGAAGCGCTTCGGATGCGGACATATCGACCGCTTCTTGCTCACCTTGGCTCTCCCACTGATCAAGGCGATCCGCCCAGTCTTGCATCATATGCCGTCGCTGTTCGACGTATTCCGCATGGTTGTAAGCCGCGCTGACCTGGTGGGGATCGGCATGCGAAAGCTGGGCGCCGATCCATTTCGTGTTGTAACCGATTTCATTCAAGGCGGTGGAGATCGTGGCGCGTATGCCGTGTCCGGTCAGTTGGTCTGAATATCCCATCCGCTTCAGTGCACCATTGAGCGTGTTTTCGCTGATCCGTTCTGTCAGGTCACTGCGGTGTGAAAGGAGATAGCGTTGTGCCGGGCGCTTCGCGACCAGCAGTTGCCGGACGATCGCGATGGCCTGCAGGGACAACGGCACGATGTACGGTGGAATGTCGTTGTCGTCCAGACGCAGACCCTCTTGAAGCTGTTTTACGATCACGGGCGGGATGATCCAGAGGCCACGTTCCAGCTCGAACTGTTCCGGCGTCGCCGAGCGAAGCTCGCCCGTTCGTACGCCCGTCAGCAGCAACAACCGCAGCCCCAACTGCGTGGTGGTATCGCCACGGCCGCGGTAGTTACGCAGCTTTCGCAGGAATGCCGGCAATTCGCTCATGCGCAGGTAAGGATTGTGCGTGACGGGTGGCCGAGGTATCGCCACGATGTCAAGGTCAGCTGCCGGATTGTTGGCAAGGTTTACCTCAACCATCGCGTACCGGAAAAGCTGGTTGAACCAGGTTCGACACTTCGATGCCATGGTGAGGGCATTACGCCGCTCGATCTTGCGCAGAACCTCCAGCAAATCGGCGCGCGCAACTTCGAAAATCGACCGCTTGCCCAGATACGGCAGGACGTCCTTCGTGAAGATCCTGTTGATCTGCGAGAGTGTGCTATGGCGACCCGTCTTCCGGGTCAGCGCCTTGGCCTTGAAGTCGCACCACAATTGAAAGACGGCCTCAAACGTGTTCGCGGTCGCAGCGGCGGCCGCCGCGCGTTCTTGCGGACGATGCACGCGCGGATCGATGCCTTTGGCGACCAAATTGCGGGCTTCATCCCGCCGGATGCGAGCGTCCCTCAAACTGATTTCCGGATAGATGCCGAGCGAAATGCGCGGTTGCTTGCCGCCCCAACGAAATCGGAAATGCCAACTCTTGGAGCCTTGGGCAGTCACAAAGAGCGCCAAGCCATCCGCGTCTTTGAGTGTGTAATCGGTACCGCTCGCGCGAGCTTGCCGGACGGTGGTATCTGAAAGAGCCATGTACATCATCTCCTGATTGAACAGGGCTGGATGTACGTCTCGGCGCCAATGGCGCTCCACCCAAATATGATCTAACTCAGACCCGATTTGATGTACTTATTTATGTACTAAAAAGTCGTGGCTGCTGGTGGCTTTCAGTGGAAGTCACTGGATGATCCAAAGGGGTGAAATACCTTGGAATCAACGGCTTGTGATCTTCCCTGGATCTCTCTGGAACTCCACGGAGCCATGGAGCGCCCCCGCGGCGGCGGCGGCCCGCCTAAGATTTCTCCTTACGATTCATACACTCACCGCTCAGCGGCGCAAGTAAGCATCGGTACCCGCCAGCCAGTCCTGTCGCGGCGGATTGAATACATCGACGTCGAGAGTGTCTTCGAGCGCCACCGCGCTATGCGGCAGGTACGACGGGATCACGAGTACTTCACCCGCGCGGACAATCAGCTCGCGCTCGCCGTTCGCCCCGAGGTGAAATTGCAGCGCGCCTTCGAGGATGTAAGTGATCTGCTCGTTCTCGTGCGAGTGCCGAGGCACGTCAATGCCCTTCTTGAAGTACACATGGGCAATCATCATGCGATCGCTGGTGATCAGGCGGCGCGTGAGACCGTCTTTCAATTCTTCGGCGGGCAGTTCCTCCCACCGATAATGCTTGGCGCTCGCGGCTTCGACGGAGTTCATTGCTGTTGCGCTACTCATTGCAAAATTCTCCCTCAGCGGAATTTGTCGTCGATCTGCAGATTGAGCGCGACCGCTTGGGCGTTGGTCTCGTTCGCGAGCCCGATGATGGCCACGAGCTCCGCGTGCTGTTCGGGCGTCAACCCTTTGTTGCGGGCGGCCGCGCCATGCGAGGCAATGCAGTACCGGCAGCCATTGGTCACGCTGACCGCCAAGTAAATCAGTTCCTTGGTGAGCGGATCGAGGGCGCCCGGACCCATGACCTCCTTGGAATTCGCCCACATCCGCCGCAACGTGGGTGGATGGTGGGCCAGTACTTTCCAGTAATTGTTGACCCAGTCCGACTTGCGCGTCGCCATGATGTCGTCATACACCGCCCGCACCTCGGCCGAGGCATCCTCGTACTCGATCGGCGCCTGCGTGCCGGAGCCGCGAGTTCCGTCGGCGGCGGCCGCGTTCACGGCACCACCGCAATCACGCGGGCCGGGAACCCGGAGCCGTTCTCGACTTTGGGAAACGTGATCCAGACCAACGCTCCCGCCTCGGGTACCTGGTCGAGATTCGCCAGCAATTCGATCTGGTAGTGATTGGTTCCGAGAATGTAAGACTCCAGCGAATAATCGTCTTTGGTGGTGGCGGCACCCGGATCCGTGTCCGTGGTCTCGTGGCCGGAAGCGGTGATGCCGCGCTCCTCGTAGAGCAGCTTCAACACCGGCATGGTCCAGCCCGGATAATGAAACACGCCGGCGGCGTCTTTGTTGGCCAGCGCCTTGTCGTCCGGCCAGCGCTTGGACCAATCGGTGCGCATGGCGACGAAGGCGCCGCGCGGTATCTGCCCGTGGCGCTGCTCCCACGAATGAATGTCGTCCACCGACAATACATAGTCGGGATTCTTGGCCGCCTTGTCATGCACGTCGATGACCACCAGCGGCATCAACATATCCTTGGGGTCGATTTGATCGACGGTGTGCAGCCCGTCATGAAAGTGCGCCGGCGGGTCGACGTGCGTGCCCCATTGGCCGATGTGGCAATACTCGTTGATTCGAAAGCCGTCTTTTCCAACCGTGTACAAGGTCTTGACGCGTTCATTCGGCGCTCCCTTCCAATGTGGAATGCCGGGGGCGAACGCATGCGTCAGATCGACGAAGCGATGCGACTGAATGACCGCCAACGCATCGGTGAGCGACGCGGCGGTTTTCGTATCCCCGGCGTTTACGCACAACGAGACGGCCAACGCCGCTGTTCCACAGGCACTTAACACCCATGCTCGCATGAACTCTACCTCAAGCTTCGAGAAATACAGAAGTAAGATTAACATGCCCGACGCGGCCGAATGCCTGATCCAACAGCGTTGTCACGCTGTTGAATTGAACGCTGCGCAGTTTCAACTGCCGGACTCGCCCGTGGCCTCGATCTCCACCAGCAAGTCCTCGCGGCAAACATCTGCCTGCAAGTACACGATGGGAGCCGACGGCCGCAGCGACCCCGAGAGAGCTTCTTCGATGGCGCGAAGATCCGACGGCTGCCGCACGTAGACTTTGAACTTGAGTCCGTCGAGGGAATACTGGGCCGACTCCACCACGCGATTCGCTTCGTTCAGCAGCGCAATGATGTTGGCCATGGTCTCTCGAGTCTGCGCGCCGACATCGCCCTGATGGATGGTTTCGTAACCGACGATGCTCGCGGTCCCGGATACGAACAAATTGGTCCCTGCGGACTCGCGCAACACACAGGCTCGCGAAAAGATCGGGCTGTGCCGGCCAAACTTCGGCGGATAGTGATAAGCGCTGGTCTGCCGCGGATTTTCGATCATTTTCGGCTGCTGCCGGGCAGCCAGGAAATAAATGGATATCGGGCTGCCCGCCGGCGAGCCCAAGGCGCAGGCCGCGGGCACGGTGCCCACGATCGCCTGACCTGAATTGCGGAAGGCCAGTTGGCGCGCCGAATTGAAGAGGCGGTAGCGCTCGTCGCCGCCGGCTTCACGGTTGATGTCCGGCAGATAATTCCAGATACGAATCAAGTGACGGTGCTCGGTTTCCTGGAGCACCGCGAATATCTCCTGATACGCGAGTTCAGTTGCCCGTATCAGCGCACCCGAATCGCCATCGGCGCCGCCGCCCGCCGGACCCTCGGCTTCGATGGACCGCTCCTCGATGGTGATGGAGCCGAACAGCAGTTCCTCGCAAAACCGGTAATGCACACGGCTCCGCTTGGCGGCGCCATTCGACATTCGAACTTCCTCTCCCGAGACTCGCCAGACCTCGCAAAGATTGCCGTTCACGCCCAGGGAGGGTGTCATGCTGGCGGTAACCGGAACTTGCGCCCCATCGATGGCCGGCGGTTTCTCAAACCCCACGACCCCCAAGACGTTTTGCCACCAGGCGGGGGATTGGGAGGCGATCTCCTCGGAGGACAGATAATCGAGATGAAGGGCCACTCGGCTTGCCGCCCTGGCGGTGACGCTGGGAGTTATCCCCAGAGCTGCCGTAGATGTCCGCGTGGTAGTCATTACGAGGCAGTCTATCCTGCCTCTTGCGCATGGGGTAGAGCGCGGATCAGAAGGCGACGTAGGGTCCCGTGCCGACGGCGGTCGCCGCGTTCTCAACGGCCGTGTAAACGGTACGTCCATAGTAAAATGGCAAACCCCAGTCGAAGGTATCCATCGTCGGATACGTTCCCGCGAGCGTCGCAAATGCGATGAGACTCGGGTCATTAGCCCCCAGAGTCTCGGCATTGTCGACGGTGAAGTTCACACTCACCGACACTGCGTTTTGCCCCTGCAGCACCGCACTCAAGCCCTGCGGACTGACCGGGCAATAAAACTTCGCGAAGTTGGTACCGGTGCATTGCGTGAGACCGGTGTCGTTGAAGTAAAGAGCGTTCGAACCCGTGTCCAAAAAGCTGTTGGTCAAGCTTTGGGTGTTGAAAACCGTCGTGAAATATCCGGCGTTGGGGTCGACAGTCAGGACGGACTGGCTGCCGGACTTATTGTTCGACTGGGTGTCGATCCCAAAAATCAGGAAACCCGCCACCGTCGCTGCTCCCTGCGCGGCGACACTGGGCAGTTGAATCACCACGCCGTTATTGTCCTTGGCGAAGAGCGTGACTGGGTTTTGCACCTGACTCGCGAGCAAGACCGCCGTGGCTTGGCAGAGGGTAGAGGTGCACGCGTAGTAAGTTGCCGGTACGGCAGCGTTGGCGCAATTCGACCCGCAGTCCTGCGCAAATACTCCGATCCCTAAGATGCCGTTGGCGCCGAACGCCGCGACGGTGTCTTCCGCCGGACCTATGCTGGAGCAGTCCGCGGGAACATTCGTGAAATTGGCGTCGCCAATGACCTGCACCGGCACGGAACCCGCCGATTCTCCCGATATTTGCACATCGGCCAAAGCCACCGGACCCCAGCTGTAACCGTCCACGAATTGAGTGCACTCGACCAGCGAGGCGCCGCTCGCCGTCGTTTGCACCGGCAGGCTCAAAGTCAGCACCGGGGCCAGTATGCGCAGCCCGTAGGACGCGGTGTCTACTTGGATGTGATCGATGATTTGGCAATTCGTGGTGCTGCCGGGGACACACACCGTCACCGTGGTGAATAAAGTATTGACATCAGGGCTGGTGCTCGTCGGACCCGCGTCGACCACGACGCCGACCACATTGGAGCCGGTCGGCGTTGGGCCCACGAATGAACCGGTGCTGCCGCCGCCGCCTCCGCAGGAGAGCGCCGACCAACAGAGAGCCGCACACAGCCCGAAGCGCCACGCGCGCGACGGCGTGCCGAGGGGAGCTAGTCTCATCATCAGTGCAAGTCTCCTACGCTCACACCGCTGGGCACGGCCTGCGGCAAGTACGCGAGGCCCGAGAAGGCGCGCATATGTCCGCCCGCCTGCACCACGAGATTGCTGTCACGTATCTGCAGGTGATGGTGCCCAGAGTGCGAGGCTTTCGCCGCCGTCACGTAGTTATCGAAGTACTGTCCCAGAGTCTGGCGCAGGTTCGGCACGGTGGGGCCGTTCCACGCGACCGCAAACACCTTGCCGTCGGATCCGGCGAACTCGCGCACCAGGGTTCCGGAGGGCAACTGGATTTCGTGCACTCGATAATTCGCATGCGGCGTAACCTTGATCGAGCCGCGGAGTCCCGCCGCATCGGTTTGCACCGAGGTCTCCGGCTCCCCCAATGCCGCCGCTGCGATGCATGGACTCAAGGCGGCGATGAGCAACGCGCTCGAAACTAAACACTTCTTGACATTGATGGTTGATCGCGCGGTACGCATGGTATCGTCCTTTGCAGTGGTTGGAACGAAATTACGTCATTTGGTTCACTTAGGACCGACGGCGCGATTTCCCTGGCATGTCGGGATTCGACGACATGATCACGAGTACATCGCGTGGACCCGGGATTTGACGGCAATTTTGCGACGCGGCCAGGAATGATTTTGAAGGGCCGCTGTCCTAGTCCCCGGCGGGATCAATTCTTGGGAGCCTCTTACGTGAAAGCACTCGCATGGACGACTGTCGCCGCAGCCGGGATTGCGATCATGGGCTGTACCGGGAAATATGGTGTCGGAGGCACTGTGACCGGCCTCAGGGGTCAGGGCCTGGTGCTCGAGGACAACTCGGGCAATGATTTGAGCGTCTCTTCGAACGGCGCATTCACCTTCTCGAAGCGCCTCAAGAACGCCGGCGCCTATTCGGTCACGGTCAAAACGCAGCCATCCAATCCTGCGCAAACCTGCACCGTCCAAAACGGCACCGGCACCATCAACAAGGCCAATGTCACCAACATCATCGTCTCCTGCGCACAGGCCGGGCACTTCGCCTACGTGGCCAATCAGCTCTCCAATAATGTGTCGGCGTACACGATAGACTCCGTCACCGGCGGCCTCACGGCCATCAACGGCTCGCCGTTTGCGGTGTCAGGCACAACCCCGGTGTCGCTGGCCGCGGATCCGAACGGCCGCTTTCTCTATGTCGTGAACAACGGCTCGGACAATGTCTCGGTCTACACCATCAATAGCTCCACCGGCGCACTCGCCCCCACGGGGTTGCCGGCTCCCACCGGCAGCGGTCCCGACGCCGTGGCCGTGGATCATACGGACAGGTATCTATACGTGGCGAACCTCGCCTCAAACAGTGTGTCGGCCTATACCATCGATAGTTCCACCGGCCTGCTGATCCCTCTCAGCAATTCACCGTTCGGGATTGGCGCAGCACCGAGTTCCTTGCAGATCGACCCGAGCGGCAAGTTTCTCTATGTCACGGACTTCACCGGCGGTAGAGTCGTTGCGTTGGTGATCGATTCCACCACCGGCTCCTTGAGCTTGGTTTCCGGGTCGCCATTCGGCGCCGGCGCCGGTGCCCTGTCGATTGCCATCGATCCTACGGGAGCCTTTGCTTATGTCGCCAATGCAAAGGCCGCCACCATTTCCGAATACTCGATCGATACATCCACGGGCGGGCTGACGACGGTACCCGGATCGCCCCTGGCAACCGGAAGCAGTCCCGAATCGCTGGCCATCGATCCGACGGGCCACTTTGTCTATGCCGCTAATGTCACTGCCAACAACCAGGTAGCCGCGTATTCCATTACCCCGGGCAACGGCGCCCTGACCCTGTCGGGTTCGCCCGCAGCCGCGGGTATCCTTCCCGCCAGTATCGTGCTCGATCCGTCCGGCCAATTCGCCTATGTCGCGAACGATAATTCCAATGATATTTCGGTGTATGCCGTCGATAGCACGACGGGCGCGCTGACGCCGGTCAGCGGTTCACCGTTCGCCGCCGGCAATCAGCCGCGCTCGATCGCCATCGACTGATGCGGATCCCGCGGCCGTCGGTGCTCCCGCACTCTGCGGGAAGGAACACGCGGCGTAAGATGCGAGCGCGCCGCTTGGGGTTATGATGTGCGTCGGCGCGACTCGCCCGCAAAACCCTGGGATCGACGTTAGATGAGCATCAATGATGTAACCGCTGGTAACCATGTTCCGCACGAATTCAATGTGATCATTGAAATTCCTATGAATGCTGATCCAATCAAGTACGAGGTTGACAAGCAGTCCGGCGCGCTGTTCGTGGATCGCTTCATGATGACTGCGATGCACTACCCTGCCAATTACGGCTACGTGCCGAAAACCGTCGCCGACGATGACGATCCGGTCGATGTCTTGGTGCACACGCCGTTTCCTCTGCTGCCGGGAGTGGTCGTGCGGTGCCGCGCGGTCGGGGTGCTGCGCATGGACGATGAATCCGGCGGCGATGCCAAACTGTTGGCAGTCCCCGCGGACGACATCTGTCCGTTGTTCGAACATTGGAAATCCATCGCCGATGTGCCGGAGATCCGCCTGCGGCAGATTCAGCATTTCTTCGAGCATTACAAGGACCTCGAGGCGGGCAAATGGGTCAAAGTCATCGGTTGGGCCGGTGTCGACGTCGCGCATGCTGAGATCCTGAACGGTATCAAGCGCTACAAAGCCGAAAATTCGAGTTCTCTCGCCCGGTAATCGTCCATGTCCGCCGCAGGCAATCGCGGGCTGGCGTTCGCCTTGGCGGGGATTGCGCTGCTGCTGGCGGCAACACTGGCCGCGTATCGCCCGCCGGCGCCGCTTGGGCCGGACGCCCCACCGGGCGCGTTCTCCGCCTATCGAGCCGGGGCGATCCTGCAAGATCTGGTCGGCAACGGCATCCCACATCCCATCGGAAGTCCGGCCGGCGCGCGCGTGCGCGAAGCCATCGTCAAGCGATTGGCGGCGCTGGGATACGCACCCGAACTGCAATCCGGTTTCGTGTGCCGTGACGGTGTGTGCGGCAGCCCCGTCAATATCATCGCGACGATCGGCGGCAGTACCGAGGACAAGGACGCGGTCATGCTGGCGGCGCACTACGACTCCGTGCCGGCGGGTCCCGGAGCGTCGGATGACGGCGCCGCCGTCGCGACACTGCTCGAGATCGCGCGCATTCTGGCAGCGCGGCCGCCACCACCGCATCCCATCGTTCTACTTCTCACCGACGGTGAAGAAGCAGGATTGCTCGGCGCGCTATTGTTCGTACAGCAGCACCCACTGTCCAAACAAGTGAAGGCCGCGGTCAATCTCGAGGCGCGCGGCACCTCGGGTCCCAGCCTGATGTTCGAAACGGGCACGGCAAATACCTGGCTCATGCGCTTGTATGGGTCGGCGATCGCGCGACCGTTCACCAACTCGCTCTACTATGTCGTGTACAAGCTGCTGCCGAACGACACCGATTTCACCGTATTCAAGGCGGCGGGCTATCAGGGTTTCAATTTCGCCTTCATCGGCGATGTCGGCCACTATCACACGCCGCTCGACAGCGTGGCGAACGCCAGCCCAAGCAGTATTCAACACCAGGGGGACAATGCGCTCGCGGCTCTAGCGGCGCTGGCGAATTCCCCGACTCTGCGCCCGGCCACCGGTGAGTCGGTCTTCTTCGACGGCTTTGCGCGCACGCTCATCGCTTGGCCCGCGGCATTCACTCTGCCGGCGGCGCTTCTCACTCTTTCCCTGCTGCTGACCGAAGCCGTCATTATGTTGCGCAAGGGAGCCGTCGCCGCCCGCGAAGTCATGTGGGGAGGCATGGGCACGATCTGCATGCTCGTGTTGGGGACGGCGCTGTGCGTCGGGGTGCTCGGCTTGGCTGTAGCCGCAGGCAAGGTGCCGTCGTTCGAGGCCGCATCTTGGATTTCGCAACCTTTGCCGATGCATATCGCGGCTGCGGCGATTGCCTTGTTGGCCTCGGGCGGCGTCAGTGCGTGGCTGGCGCGGCGCGCCGGCTTTTGGGGATTTTGGATGGCGGCGACTCTGCTCGGCGCGGTGCTCTCCGTCGCGAGCGCGGTCGTCGTTCCGGGTGCGAGTTTTGTGCCGCTGCTGTGGACCATCGCCGCGGGTCTCGGAGCACTGCCATCCACGATGAGCTTGATGAGACACCGAGCGGGGTCGCGATGGGCGACCGACTTCGCCGCCCTGTTCCCCGCTCTCGTGATTTTTGCCTCCGTACTCCCTTTGGTCCGATTCCTGTACACGGCGCTCGGCAGCTTGGCATGGCCGGTCTCGACACTGGTGCTCGGCCTCGGCGCGGCCAACCTTCTGCCGCTGCTGGCCTCCGCGAGCGGCCGCGCGCGGCGGTGGGTCATGGCGACGGCGGCTCTGTTCGCGATGGGCGGCGCCCTGCTCACGCTGAGCCTGCCGACCTATTCGGCCGATTGGCCGGAGCGGATCAATGTCGAGTACTGGTTGGACGCCGACACGGGCCAGTCGCACTATCTGGTGCGGTGCGACTCTTTGCGGCTCCCGGCGGCTTTCGCCGCCACGGCGCACTTTGACCCCGTGCCACGCCCGCGCTTCGCGGGAGACGGACCGCCGGCGTTCTACGCCGCCGCACCGAAGCTTGCACTCGCCGCGCCGGAACTGCTGCTGACCGCACGGCCCACTGCGGAATCGCGAATCATCTCGGCATCGCACTCCATCTCGACATCGCAGCTCATCTCAGCGTCGCAACCCACCTCGGCATCGCAACCCGCGGTGGAATCAACAGCCGCGGGCTCCGCCACTCATTTCGATCTTCGGCTGCGCTCGCTGCGCGGCGCACCTGAGGCGCTGGTGGTTTTTCCGGCGAGCGCGCAAGTGGCGGATATCGTGCTGATCACGGCGTCGGGCCCGGTTCGGGCCAAACTGAATAGGCTGAGGAGCGGCGCTACTCTTCTGGACATCGTTTCGTTGCCGGCGGCGGGCGTGGAATTCAGCGTCGATGCCGCGGGGCCGGTACCGGTGATGGTCCAAGTGCTCGACCAGAGTTATGACTTTCCCGAGGAGGGGAGCATTTTGCAGCGCGCGCGGCCGCGGAACGCGACCAGCTCGCAGGGTGGCGATCTCACGGTGGTGCATCGCACCGCAGCGCTCTACCCTGCGGCTGACCGCTGAGGTTGACATTGGCTCAGCCATTGTTCGAATGCGCGGCGTGCAGCGCCGCCAGCCGCGAATTGTCGATTTGTCGTATCGCCCGGGCGATGGCCTGATTGCGGCATTCCTCGATCAGGCTCTGATGTTTCAGGTCGCGAGTCGGTTCGGCAGGGCAGACTTGCTTCGCCGCATTCGTGATTCGACGATACAGGGCGTACACGCCCTCGTCGGTCGCCAGGCTCTGCTGGCTGTATTTGACGACGACGGAGGGCACGTCGCTGTCGAGTCCGGCGGCGCCGGCGGCCATGGTCCCTGCGAGACTGCCCAACAGCAGCAGCCCGAATTTGGCGCGCGGCCCTGCAGCGCGGGCCGTTATGGAAATACTCATGACATCTCTCCTTAGTTGTGGGTGATGGTGTTTGGTGACGCGCTTATGAGACTCGCCGAGAGCCATCCACGTCTGCGGCTCGCCGTCGAGGTCGTCCCGCCCAACGACGGTTTCGTCCCGGACCCAAGGTTTGGGGCTCCGCATTCGACCGTCACTTGCGCTAGGCTAGCCACCATGATCGGGATCGGAACCGCAGAATCCTCGGCCCGGCGCTTTGCCGGCGGCTTGAGCCTGCGGCAGTTTCTGGGCATCATCTGTCTGTTCTGGATCTATGTCGCCCTGTCGAATATCTTGTACGCGTACAGCATGAGCACCGGAACGGCGCCCCTAACTACCTCGCCGATATTCGCACCTTGGAACCAGCGCCTTCTGCAGCACCTGCTGCTGTTGCCGGTCTTGCTGGTGTCGTATTGGGCGTCGCTGCGCATCCAGTGGCGTCCGCTGGTGATTGCGCTGCCGTTGCAGCTGATCCTCGGCACCGTGTTCGCTGCGGTGGCCTATCCGGCCATGCTCATTGCCGGAATGACCATGGGCGGTGAGGATTGGCACAAAGAAGTCATGGCACATGGCGGCGCTCCCCCCTGGGCCGACGCAAAGTTTCTTTCGCTATGGCTGGCCAGTTTCGTGAGTTTCCTGCCGGCCTATGGATTCGGGTTGGGGCTGGTCACGGGCTTGGCGCTCTATACGCGATTCCGGGATTCCGAACTGAAGCTCGCGGCTCTCGAACGCGAATGGAGCACCGCGCGCCTCGCGACGCTGCGCATGCAATTGTCACCGCATACTCTTTTCAATCTGCTGCACACGATTCGCGGTCATATCGAATGGGACCCGAAGGGCGCGCAGTCCATGGTCGTGCAGCTTGCGGATCTGCTACGCCGGTTGCTGAACGCCGGGGAACGCGACTTCTCGAAGCTGAACGATGAGTTGCAATTCGTCAGATTGTATTTGGAGTTGCAGCAGCGGCGCTTCGCGGATCGCTTGACCGTGGTTCTGCCGTTGGCCGAGGAGATCCCTGCCGTGTGGGTGCCGAGCCTGATTCTGCAGCCGCTGGTCGAAAACGCCGTGGTCCACGGATTGGCGGGCCATCAGGGACCCGTGACCGTGCGCATCATCGCATGCATGACGCATGACGTGCTGACCCTTTCCGTGATCAACACGATTGCGCCGGACAAGTTGGTCGGTGAGGAGGGAATCGGCCTCAATAACGTTCGCGAACGTCTGGCCGTTCAGTTCGAGGGACGCGCCGGTCTCGCGGCCGGAGGGGCCGACGGCGAGTGGCGCAGTGAAATCACGATGCCGGCGATTCGCCACTCGCCCGGGCGCGAGACGCGGCGCGCGCCGGCTTTGGTCGACGCATGATGAATGTCATCATCGTCGACGACGAGCAGGCCGGCCGGCGCACCCTGCGCGAATACTGCGAGGCGGAAGGTGATTTGAACGTGGTGGGTGAATACGGCGATGGCGCCACGGCGCTCGCGGCGATTCAATCGCAGCCGCCGCAGCTATTGTTCCTGGACATTCAGATGGATCCCCTGAACGGTATTGAACTTGCCCGCGCGTTGGAACCGTCGCAGCTGCCCTCGCTGGTGTTCGTCACTGCCTATGACACCTATGCGATCGAGGCGTTCGAAGTCTGCGCCGTGGACTACTTGCTCAAGCCCTTCGATCAGGAACGCTTTCGCAGGACATTGGACCGCGTGCGGCCGCGTCATGCAAAATCGGGCGTGGACGAGCGCCAGGCGCTGCTGGCCGGCTTGCTCGCGCAGCTGGAACGCGGCCTGCGCTCGGCCGGTGAGGATCGGCCGCGCCTGCTGGCGGAATTCGGCGGCCACCTGCACGTGCTCGAGGCCGCTCAGGTGGAAATGATCGAGGCGGATCGCAACTACGTCGTGATTCGGTCGCAGCCCATGCTGCGCATCAGCCGCTCCTGTCTGGTCAACATGAATTATGTCAAAGAGGTTAACCGCACCCTGCGCGGCGATTTCATCCTGGTGCTGGCCGGCGGGGCCACGGTCACGAGCAGTGAAGGATTCCGCGGCAAGGTCAAGGACTACCTGGGCACCCTGCGAATTTCCTGATCACAGCAGTTCCTCGGGCGCGAACGGTGCGAGGATTCTCAGCAAGAACCGCTGCGTATGAGTGGTCTCCGGGTCGATGTACCAGGTCTTTTCCGATCCCGGCTCTCCGCTCGACCACTCGATGCGGTGGGTGTGATCCACCAACTGCAGCTTGTAGCTTCCGTCCGCGCTGATGTCATCGAGCAGGCTCGTGACCTGCCGCGCGATATCAGCGCTGCGTATCACGAGTCCGAGTTCGCTGTTGATGCGCGCCGAACGCGCGTCCATGTTCATGGATCCGATGAACACGGTTTTCTGGTCGATCACCAGCGCCTTGGCGTGCAGACTTGCGGTGGAACCGCGGAATGGATGAAAGCGGGCGCGCTTTTGTCCGAGTTTGGGCCGCACCTCGGACAGCTCGACCCCGAGCTTGAGCAGCGTCACGCGGTAGCGCGAATATCCATTGTGCACCAGGGGCGAATCGGTCGACGCCAGTGAGTTGGTGAGTATCCGGATGTGCACGCCTTGGTCCACGAGCTTGGCGAACAGGGCAACCCCGTCCTTTCCCGGCACGAAGTAGGGAGAGATCACGATGATCTCTTGTTTGGCGGAGCGCATCAGGGCGGCGAGGTTGTTGGCTATCGTGTCCTCTTCGTCGGGAGAGGTCTCGCTCGCAATCTTGGCGGGCCGATCCGCGAGCACGGTGGCGGGCACCCACACCAGAGGTATGTGTCCGGAATTCAGTTCGCCTTCCATCCAGCTGGTGCTCAGGTCGTCGCCGCTGTCGGCTGACGTCGGCGAGGCCGGTTCGGCGCTCACCGGCGCGGCCACCGAGGCGATCGGGTAGGCGTACTTGCTGTTCCAAAACGCATCGAACGACGCCGACAACTCCCGCACGATGGCGCCGGCCGCGACCACGTCGAGATCGATGAAATTGTAGTGCGGGTCGCGCGTGAAGTATTCATCGCCGATATTGCGGCCCCCGGTGATGGCCAGTGCATTGTCGGCGACGAACAGCTTGTTGTGCATGCGGTGATTGATGCGCGGGATGTCGTTCACCGAGGCGAGCAGGCGAGTCCACGTTGCCGATCTTCCGCCGGGAAACGGATTGAACACCCTGACTTCGACGTTCGCGTGCTCGCCCAAATGCATGAACCGCCGATCTTCCCCGGCGGTATTGAGGTCGTCGACCAGGACGCGCACGCGCACGCCGCGATCCGCCGCCAGGCGCACGTGATGCAGCAGGATCCGCGCGGAATCGTCCTGGTGAATGATGTAGTACTGAACGTCGAGCGTGCGCTCGGCGTGGTCGGCGAGCGCGATGAGATCGGCCAGGGCTTCCTCGCCCGACGTGAGCAGGCGGATGCCCGACAGATTCTTGCCGCCCTCCTCGGCGGCAACGATGCGGCCGAGCGACGTCGTGTCGGGATCCTTCAGCGCAGCGCTCAGGGGCTTTTCGACGTGCCGCGGCAGGGTGGCGCAGCCGGATACCAGCAGTGCGAGAACCGCCAGCAGCGGTATTGAGCCGCCCCGTCTCGACAGCTTGCCGCACGTTGGTTTACGCATCGCGGCATCATATCAGGCACACTTTGCGCCCATGCAGACACAACGTCATATCCGCAGCTTCGTCTTGCGCGCGGGCCGAATGACGCCCGCTCAGGAGCGCGCGCTCAAGGATCTATGGCCGTCTTATGGCGTCGACTTGAGCGATGACCCATTGGACCTGGAAGGGATTTTCGGACGCCGTGCGCCGCGCTGCCTCGAGATCGGCTTCGGGGTCGGGGAAGTGATCGGCAGTCTGGCGGAGAACAATCCTCACATCGACTACTTAGGAGTCGAGGTGCACCGCCCGGGAGTGGGCCGGTTGCTGCTGCGCGCCGAGCAATCACACCTGCGCAACTTGCGCGTCATCTGTCACGATGCCGTCGAGGTATTGAAAGACAAGCTTCACAATGACTCCTTCGATGAGATCCTGGTGTTCTTCCCGGACCCTTGGCACAAGAAGCGTCATCACAAGCGACGCTTGATCGACTCTGCGTTCGTTGCATCGGCGGCGGCCAAGCTGCGCTCGGGGGGCGTGCTGCGGCTGGCCACGGACTGGCAGGCCTATGCCGAACAAATGTTGGCGGTGTGCAATGCCAACTCTGAACTTGCCTCATTGAGCCCGGATGGGACTTACGTGCCGCGACCGGAGTTCAGACCGCTGACACGATTCGAACGGCGCGGCGCTCGTCTGGGTCACGGTGTATGGGATCTGGCGTACACCAAGCGGCACACCTAGCCTGCATTTCTCGCCAACTGACGACGTCACTACCTCGGCACGGTGATTTTGACCAGTGCGCATGGCCTGGGGGGAGAGGAAGCGTCAAGGCAACGAAGAAGCAGTTGCCTTGACGCTTCCTCTCCCCCCAGACCCTTCACGCTGGGCCAGTCAACATCCCTGTGCAGGAGGAGGAGTTCCGAGGAGTCATCCTTGCTGGTGTGGCTTCATCGCGCCCGTCGGCCGGAAAATCGAGTGTCCAACATCCGCCAGTAACCATCGGCACTCGGATGTTGACCGGCGCGAGTACTCGTCCGGGAGGGGAAGAAGCCTCAAGGCAACTGCTCTTTCGTTGCCTTGAGGCTTCTTCCCCTCCCGGGCGAGAGCGCCCCGTTCACATGCCTATGCCGAGATGCTAGAGGAAGCTGCCGCGAATCCCGTCGATGATGAATTGCACGGCGAGGGCGGCGAGAATCACGCCGGATAGGCGGCTCACCACATTGGCGCCGGTCACGCCAAGTACCCGCATCAGGCGCGGTGTGGCCAACATCAAGACCCAACAGACGACGAGCACCAGCCTTGTTCGGTCGTCGTCGAGCGGGTGCCCGAGGGGCGCGCGAACACCATGTCGAGCGCAATCAAGAACAGCAGGGTTCCGCCGGCGATGCGGAACGCATTAAGGGAAATCCCCATGATGTCCAGGAACTTCGCGCCCAGCAACGCGAACAGAACGCATATCCCCAGAGCGATCGCGGTCGCCTTGCCGGCCATTTTTTTCTTGAAACGCGCGCTTGCGCCTTGCGTGAGGCCGGCGAACAAAGGGATGAGGGAGATCGGGTCGACCACGACGAAAAAGACGACGAAGAATTTAATGAGCTGTTCGATCACTGGCGATGTTGCTGCGCGCAAAAATTACATATTGCGCGAATGACTCATTGGGAGTGAAATGGAGTTCGGGAGTTGATGGAATGAGCATAGCAGACGGAGGCAGTGATGAACGTAATCAGGCCGATCGTTGGGCAATGGTATCGGGGCGGTACCAACGAGCTCTTTGAAGTGGTCGCGATCGACGACCAAGACCAAACCATTGAAATTCAGTACTTCGACGGCACGCCATACGATCGATCGCTGCGCCGCTGACGGGGCCGTTATTCGGCGCTGATCGCTAGCGCTTCGCCGCTTCGCGTGCCGCGAGTTCGTTGAGGCGCCGGCGGAAAATCACCAGCAGAATGAGACCCGGCGTCGCGGTCAGGCAGGTGACCACGAAGAAATTCGCCCACCCGATGGCGGCCACGACCTGCCCTGCGACCGCCCCCATCAAGACCCGCGGCACGACTGCCAGCGCCGAGAGCAGCGCGTACTGGGTGGCGCTGTAGTTCGGACTGCACTGAGATACGAGGAAGGCGACGAACGCGGCCTGGCCCATGCCGCCGATTCCGGTGTCCAAGGTGGTCGCGAGCACCAGCAGCCATAGTTTCTTGCCGGCGATCGCGAGCCACATATAGAGCAGATTGGTGAGCGCCTGTCCGATGCCGAAAATCAACATCGATCGAAACATGCCCCACCGGATGTAGACCGCGCCGCCGATCGCCACACCGATCATGGTCGACACGGTCATGTTGACCTTGCCGGCGACGCTCAATTCCGCCAGCGAAAATCCCATCCCTTTGATCATGAAGGCGCTGTACAAGCTGAGCGCAAAGGCGTCGCCCACCTTGTAGAGCAGCACCAGCAATAAAAATGCCCCCGCGCCTTTCCGGCTGAGCAGCTCTTGCAAGGGCAGCCATACGGCGTCGACCAATGTCGGCGGCGGCCTGCCGGGCACCTCGGGCTCCGGCGCCCACAGCGTCGCGAGAATCGTGGCCGCCATGATGCACGCGACCAGCAAGAAGGCGAAGCGCCACCCGAGCGCAGAGCCCACCACGGGTTCGAGACCGGCGGCGATCAATACCAGCACCGCGCCCGCCAGCATCGCCGCCGTGCGGTAGCCGAAGGTAGTGGCCGCGGCGGCGAGCGCTCGTTCGACCGGCGGAATCACATCGACGCGGTACGCGTCGACCACGATATCCTGAGAAGCGGACAGGAAGGCGACGAGCAGCGCGACCGCGCCAAGCACATACGGCTGCTTGGTCGGCGAACAAAAACCCATCACGCCGATGCAAACCGCCAGGCACGCCTGGTACACCAAAATCCAGCCGCGGCGCCGGCCCAACAGCGGAGGCAGGTATCGGTCGAGCAACGGGGCCCACAAGAATTTCAAGATGTAGGGAAAACCGACGAGTCCAAAGATGCCGATGGTCTTGATGTCGAGACCGGCGGACGCGAGCCACGCCTGCAACGTGAAGCCGGTCAGATTGAAAGGCAACCCGGACGCGAAGCTCAGCAAGAGGACGGCGGTCATCCGCTTGTCCCCCAGGGCTTGCAGGACGGTGGGCTTGTGCGCTTCCGTCAAACGCGATAACTCGAATTCATCATCGAGGCGCAAATTCCAGGCGTGAGGCAGGAACCTGTCTGACCAATGAGCGCCGTCACGAGGGCGACCCCCATCGAGCAGATTTCTGCGATCGTTTCGCGAGCATAGTGGGTACTATGTGAGTGAAACGATCGCAGAAATATGCCGATGGGGGTCGGCCGCAGTAGGCGCATCATTGGTCAGACAGGCTCCTGGATCCGGCCGCTATTGGACCGTCCCCGCAAAACATGTTCAACATGACGATGCGCATGGCGCGCGATAGTATCAGGGCCCATGACCTTGGCATATCAGAGTGACTTCATCGATTTGTGCGTGCGGCTGGGCGTGCTGCGGTTCGGCAGCTTCACGCTGAAGTCGGGCCGCGAAAGTCCGTATTTTTTCGATGCCGGATTGTTCAGCACCGGCGCCGCCATCGGCGCGGTCGGGCACGCCTACGCCGCGGCCATCATGGCCTCCGATGTCAAGTTCGATATGCTGTTCGGCCCGGCCTACAAGGGCATTCCCTTGGCCACCATCACGGCGGCCGCACTCGCGGAACAGGGGGGCCGCAATCTGCCGTATGCGTTCAATCGCAAGGAGGCCAAGGACCACGGTGAGGGGGGCCACATCGTCGGCGGCCCCTTGAGCGGCGGGGTGCTGATCGTCGATGACGTCATCACGGCGGGCACGGCGATCCGCGAATCCATCGATATCATTCGGGCGGCCGGCGCGCGGCCGGCCGGGGTACTGCTCGCCTTGGACCGCCAGGAACGCGGCCCGCAGAGCCGTTTATCGGCGGTCCAGGAGGTCCGCGAGCAGTATGGAATTCCGGTCGTTGCGGTCGTCAGTCTGGACGATTTGATGGAGCATATCTCGTTGCGGGGTCGCAAGGATGACCTCGTCCGCATGCAGGCCTACCGGGAGCAATATGGGGTCACAGATTGAGGCACAGACCCTGGAAAACGCTGGGCGGTCCGCTCACAATGACGAGCTTCTCTTGAGGAGTTGCGCTTGAAGAATGTCGCTTGGACCGCCCTCTGCGCCGTAATTTTGCTGGCCTCGCCGGGTTTTGCGGCCGGTGCCGGCGCATCGAGCGGCCGCACCCTCTATAAATGGGTGGACGAACAGGGGGTTACCCACTACGGTGACCACATCCCGCCGGAATACGCCGCGCAGGAGAAGCAGGTCATCAATTCTCAAGGCGTCGAGATCAACCGTCTCGAGGCCCAGAAGAGCCCTGAGGCATTGGCCGCCGAAGAACAAAAGAGGGCCGAGGCCGATCAGGCCCTGAGCCGGGATCGGAACTTGCTGAACACTTATGGATCGGTGCAGGAAATCGAGCGCCTGCGGGATCAGCGGGTGACGCTGCTGACCGATCAGATCAAGGTCACCTCGCAATTTCTCGAAGTGTTGAATGGGAAACTGAAGAAATTGCACGTCAGCAGCATGCATTTCAAACCGTACAGCAGCGACCCCAATGCCCCGGTCATGCCGGATCAGATCGCCGAGGACCTGGTGCGCGTGGGGAACGACATGCGCACGCAAGAACAGAACCTGCGTGAGAAGCGCAGCGAGGAAACGGCCATGAGCAAGCAATTCGACAGCGACATCGCGCGCTTCAAAGAACTGAAGGGTATCCATTGACGCTGAAGACTCGAGTTTTACTGGGCGTCACGGGCGGCATCGCCGCGTACAAAAGTCCGGATCTGGTGCGTCGGTTGATCGAGCGCGGCGCCGACGTGCAAGTGGTGATGACGGGCGCGGCGCAACGATTCGTGTCTCCCATGAGTTTTCAAGCGGTATCGGGCCGGCCGACTCGCAGCGATCTGTGGGACGATACGGCGGAGGCGGCCATGGGCCATATCGAGCTGGCGCGCTGGGCACAGGTGGTGCTGATCGCGCCGGCGAGCGCGGACTTCATTGCGCGGTTGGCCGGCGGACGAGCCGACGATTTACTGGCCACCCTGTGCCTCGCCACCGAAGCGCCGATCGTTCTCGCGCCGGCGATGAATCGGGTCATGTGGGCCAACAAGGCCACGCAGGCCAACGTGGAAATCCTGATATCGCGCGGCATACGCATTTTAGGCCCCGATTCCGGGAACCAGGCCTGCGGAGAAGTGGGCGAAGGCCGCATGTGGGAACCGGTGAAACTCGCGGAAAGTCTGCTGGAACCGCCCGTCAATGCGGGGCTCATGGCAGGGCTCAATATATTGATCACGGCGGGCCCGACCCGCGAACGTCTCGATCCGGTGCGTTATCTCACCAACCGCAGCTCGGGAAAAATGGGATTCGCCGTCGCCGCCGCGGCGCGCGAGGCCGGTGCGCACGTCACCATCGTCACCGGACCCGTGCAGTTGCCGACGCCCACCGGCGTCACGCGCATCAATGTGGAAAGCGCGCGCGACATGTACGCCGCGGTCCACCGCCAAGTGGCGGATGCCGACGTATTCATCGCCGCGGCGGCGGTGGCCGATTTTCAGCCGGTGACCGTCGCCAAGCAGAAGATCAAAAAGCAGGGTGTGGCGGTCAAACTCGATCTCGAGCCCGCGCCCGACATCATCAAGTCGGTTGCGGATATGGCCAAGCGTCCGTACGTGGTCGGCTTCGCGGCCGAAACCAACGACGTCGAAGAGAACGCGCGCATCAAACTCAAGCGTAAGAAGCTGGACATGATTGCCGCCAATCAAGTCGGCGAGGGGATTGCGTTCGATTGCGAGGACAACGCGCTCACCGTCATTTGGCCCGGCGGCAAGGTCGAGGTCGCGCGCGGACCCAAAATTGAAGTTGCGCGCCAGCTCATTGCCTTGATCGCTCAACGCCTGCCGCCGCCCGACGGCAGCCCGCGGCGCGGTCCGCGCAAACGCCGGATCGCCGCCCTGCCGCGCGATCGAGTGCGCGCCCGGCGCGCCCGGCGCTGACGCGTGCGGCGCACCGTCAAGCTGCGGATTTTGGATCCGCGCATCGGCCGAGAATTCCCACTGCCGCAGCATGCGACCGCGGGCTCCGCCGGCATGGACTTGCGCGCCTGCATCGGCGCACCGCTCGCGCTGGCAGCCGGCGCCGCCGAGCTCATTCCGACCGGCATTTCGATTTACATCGCGGATCCGGATCTGGCCGCGGTGCTGCTGCCGCGCTCAGGTCTCGGCCATAAGAACGGCATCGTGCTCGGCAATCTGGTCGGCCTGATCGATTCGGATTATCAGGGGCCGCTGATGGTGTCGGTGTGGAATCGCGGCGCCGCGCCCTTCACCATCAACCCCGGCGACCGTATCGCACAGATGGTGTTCGTGCCGGTGGTGCAGGTGGGATTCGACGTGGTCGAGGATTTCTCGGCGACGCCGCGCGGAGCGGGCGGGTTTGGGAGCTCGGGGCACTCGTAGCGGCGAGCGTGTTGACCGCGTTTGCCAGGCAATTGATTCACTAGCCTGCGAAATCGCGGCGGGCGGCGTCAAGTGGAGCGGCTCGTAACTGGTCGCTCGCCAACGAAATGCAGCTAGAGACTTGTTCCCGCGCCGGTCATGCTCGCGAGCATGGCAATTCGGGATTGGCCCAGCGACGAAAGACCGCGCGAGAAGCTGCTCGACAAAGGCGCCGCGGCGCTGTCCGACGCCGAGTTGCTGGCCATCTTGCTCCGTACGGGAACGCCGGGGCACTCGGCCCTCGATCTCGCGCGCAATGTGCTCAAGAGTTTCCACTCCCTGCGCAAGCTGATCGCGGCCGATCGGCAGAGATTCTGCGCCGAGCGCGGACTCGGATTGGCTCGGTTCGCGGAATTGCAGGCGGCGGTCGAGATCGCGAGAAGGCAGCTGTCGGAGACGTTGCGCGCCGGACCATCGCTCGCGAGCCCACGGGCGACCCGGGACTTTCTCTCTTCGCAGCTGCGCGATCTAGAACACGAAGTGTTCTGCTGCCTCTATCTCGATAAGCGCCATCGCCTGATTCAATTCCAGGAATTGTTTCGCGGCACGATTGACGGCGCGAGCGTGCATCCCCGCGAAATCGTCAAGCTGGCTCTGCAGCGCAACTCGGCGGCGGTAATTATCGCGCATAATCATCCTTCCGGCGTTCCCGAACCGAGCCAGGCCGACGAGTTGATCACTCAGCGCGTCAAGGAGGCGCTGGCGCTGGTCGACATACGGCTGCTGGATCACATCATTATCGGTGACGGCGCGAGCGTGTCGCTCGCCGAACGCGGGCTGGTCTAGGTTGTCATCCTCGACGCCGATCTCGCCACACTATGTGGCGTAAGCACCAAACGCCTCAATGAGCAGATCCGGCGGAACGTCGACCGATTTCCCGCTGATTTCATGTTTCAGCTCACCGGTGAGGAGTACGTTGGTTTGAGGTCGCAAATTGGGGATGGGTAAAGAAATTCTGTTGATGCTGATGGCGGAAAAGACTGGTTTTCACTCGGATAGGCGGTCGGCTTTTGGAGTAATTCGCATG